>Ga0207903_1000196_pt1 | contig 24271 bp, 23 predicted proteins | sample MalvirmetaMSP131_FD_184234 | JGI IMG/M metagenome (GOLD analysis project Ga0207903, IMG submission 184234) | Marine viral communities from the Deep Pacific Ocean - MSP-131 (SPAdes) | ecosystem: Environmental > Aquatic > Marine > Oceanic | place: Atlantic Ocean | collected 2011-06-25
CCTTCTCTCGTCAATCGCCGTGAGCGCAACCCTCGCAACCGGCTCCTCTGCATCCGCTTGCACGGTGAGACTTGCGCAGCCTGTGGTCTCGAACCACGTCGACGCTACGGCGACAATGCTGGCGGTATCATTGAAGTGCACCATCTGGAGCCATTGGCCAGTATCGCCAACCCCAGACCCTACGACCCGGCAACCGATCTCCTGCCTCTTTGTCCATCTTGTCATCGGGCGGCCCATACCCGCCGACCTGTACCTTGGGAAATCGAAGACATCAGGCGCATGTTGGAGAAACACGGTGGTTGACTACACGAAACTTCCCGAGTCGTTCGCCAAGCTGAAAGAAGCTCCGCCTGCCGGCCATTCTATCTCAGAGAGACTTCTCGAACCAATCGCCCGCCTCGAGCGTGAGGAAAACCGCATCGTCGCGCGTCTGGGTGGCGTCAGGATGGTACGAGGAGAGCGGCATGAGTTCTTGGCTCCAACCAACCGTCATTGCTGGGTGGTTGACGGCACGATATTTCGGCCGCTCCCGCGTGATGCAGTGCAGGTGCTCCTGCAAAAAATTGGCGATGCTGACCCAACCGATATTCCATTCAGCACAGCAATCCGTCTCATGAGATCCGATGGTGATGGCATCGCTGCCACGCCATCGGAAACGATCATGAAGCCGGGCAAGGACGCTGCGGAACTGAAAAGCGATACGATCCGTATCGCAGGCTTGGAAGCGGAGCTTTTTCCCTACCAGGCGAGAGGCGTCCAATGGATGTGGGACACGGTCTCCCGAACCGGCGGACTAATACTCGCCGACGAGATGGGCCTCGGCAAGACGCTCCAAATCATCGCGCTGCTCATGATCGATCCGCCCAGCTCTCGGGCACCGGCACTGATTGTCTGCCCTACCAGCCTCATTGCTAACTGGGTCCGCGAGATCGCTCGGTTCGCACCGACCTTGGGAGTAGCGGTTCATAGAGGCGCACACAGGACTGGTGTGGTTTCAGGGCTGCAAACGTCCCAAGTGCTGATCACAACCTATGATACCATGGTAAATGATATCGCCATATTTTCGAGCCTCGAATGGTCTTGGGTGATTTGTGATGAGGCACAGGCAATCAAGAACCCGCACTCGAACCGCCGCCAGGCAATCGCAGCTATCCCCCGAAAACGGGCCATTCCTATGACCGGGACACCCGTCGAGAATAGCTTAGTCGACCTTTGGTCCTTGACGGACTTCGCCATTCCCGGACTGTTGGGCAGTCTCTCGGAGTTCGAGGGCAGTTTCCCTGATAGTCTCGACTCAGGCCAACAGTTGAAGCGTCTCACCGATCCAATCATCCTGAAACGCCGGGTGGCGGATGTGGCGAGCGATCTGCCAGAAAGGATTGACGTGGATGTCCCGCTCGAACTCGACGACCGGCTGATCGACCACTATCGCGAGGTACGTGACGCCACTATGGAAAAATACCCTGTCGCGGGCGCCCTCGTTGCCACCCTCCAATTGCAACTCGTTTGTGCTCATCCGTGGTTGCGCAACGCGGGGGAGAACGAAGAAGATGCGGCCATTGTCACAGCCGCAGACATGCCGCTTGTAACACCCAAAATGGAGCGAGTAGTCACCCTTCTGCGAGAGGCCTTTGCCAATGGGCGAAAGGTTATTGTTTTCGCTCTTTTCAATCGGATCGGTGACCTGCTCAAGCAAGCGTGTTCCCACATGCCTGATACGCATTGGGGAGCTATTAACGGCTCAACCCCTCAGGAGGACAGGCAAACCATCATTGATGTATTCGCCGCCCATGAAGGGCCGGCCTGCTTGGTCCTCAACCCGAAAGCGGCGGGTGCGGGTTTGAACATTACCGCGGCAACTGTTGTGATCCATTTCACCCCGGTATGGAATCCTGCGCTTGAAGCCCAAGCAAGTGCACGAGCGCACCGAAGAGGGCAGACCGAACCGGTCACTGTCTATCGGCTTTTCTATTTGGACACTGTGGAGGAAGTAATGATTGATCGATCCGCTTGGAAAAACGACCTTGCGAACGAAACCGTGCCAGTCTCGACCCGTGACGCCGATGATCTCAAACGTGCCCTTGAAATAATGCCGGTGAAGTCATGAGCATTGAGAAATTCCGAAAGCGACTGAGTGCCAATGATGTCGGCACAACAGGTGGACACCAAGGCGGTGTCTTGATCCCCAAAGGCGAGAGCGAACTTCTTGCGATGTTGCCATTTCTTGATCCGGATGTGAAGAATCCTGACGCATGGATCGAGTGCGTCGATGACACAGGACACAGGTTGAAATTCCGTTTCGTCTACTACAACAACCGCCTTCACGATCCGGGCGGCACAAGGAATGAATACCGGATTACTCACATGACAAGCTGGTTTCGCGACGTCGGCGCTCGGGAAGGTGACGAATTCGAAATCTCACGTGCTGGCGTCGGCAACCAATATGCGATCGGGATCAGACCGAAAGACGCTGAAGAGGTTGACACTGATCAAGGCATCCGCATCCGTTTGACGGGCTGGCGGCGGGTCCATTAAGGTTGATTGGCCGCACCTAATGCTGTCGTGACAAGGAGGATATCCGGATCCTCGGAGATTCATCCTCATCCACGTAGCCTTCCTCTCGAGCCCGCTCCAGAAGGTCGAGTGCGATGACCGATTGTTTTTCCGACGGCAGCTTGGACGGGAACAGGCCGCAAGCCTTCAGAATGCCATCCTCCTTTGGACTGAATATCCTCTTGCCTCCGCCCCATTCCCTGAGCCGGTTCCAGAATTCACCTCCGGCCTCAATCACCGAAGTCTGGGCCTCGATGCCAGAAATTACAGCTTCTTCGCGACGGCCATCTCTCTGAACGGCGCGCGCCTGCTCTGGCTCAACGAGGCAATTAATAAACTCAGGCCCATAGTCGATTTCAGCCCGCTGCAAGGTCGCCCAACACGCCTGTTTCTTTCCCCATTCCGTTATATTGTTCACGCCCGCTTCGGGGTGGGTGATTACTTCCACTGCCGCTTCGGCCGCGATCAATAATGCGTCACCTAGATCCCGAGATACCGATTGGCGCCGCCATACGGCATCAAGATCAATAACATGATCCCTTTCATCTGCGTCCGAGACCAATTTGGCGATAGAATAAGTAACAATATTCGCGCGATATCCACCGGGGTACCACGGCTGTTTCGGAATTGTCTTTTCGAGATACCGGAAGATTATCAGCTTTGAGACCAGGCGCCGATACCATGTCTCATCGAACTTCTTGTCACTCCGGTTCCATTCCGCCCCGATCATCTGAGCAAACTCGCCGAAGTTTTTCTGCGCGCCCTTGCTGACAGTATCAGGCCGCATGCGGAAACTCATCTCGACCTTCGCAAGGTCGGTTTTGACGAAGTATTGCGGTTTCGGGTTTTCGAGATCAAAACGCCGACGTTCAGCTTGGGATTTCTTGGCGCGTTCGACAAGGTACTGGCCCCTTGCGCGCTCGTAGAACCATTTTGTCTCGCGGTTTGTACCTTCGGCGGCCGGAGCCAAAACTCGTCTCGAGTATTCTTCCATCCTCATATGGAAAGGGTGGTTCGAGAAGAAATCCGCCGCGCTGACCTTGTTCTGACTATTGGCGTATTTTGAGATGAACGGGACGACCTCTTCAGAAGCATCCGACGGAACAACTGTCAACTTCATCTGCACGTGGACTTGTTCGAGCGTTTCTGGCGAGATTTTCCGAGCCGCGTGGAGAGAAGCTGTTGTTTGACCACCATTTACGACCTGCAGGTTTGTCGCGGACACGATCCTGAGACCGTCCGATGTCTTCTCTACCTCGACACTGTCGGCCGTTGCCGACAGCCCGTTGTTATAGCTAAAGAACATTGCCGGTTCATCCTTGATGGTGTCCCGAATACCCCGGTTCACCGCGCCGCGCGCCTGAAGGAAGCTCCGAACGTTCGACTCCAAAAGCCGCGCCCCCCATTTTTCATAGATTTCAGCCAATTGATGACCGCTGATCACAACAAGATAACTGTCGAGGTGTTCGCCGCTGCTCGACGCAGCCAGTGCCGGAATGCTTGCGCCGAAATCTTCCCTGAAATTGACGATGATCTTTTCGCGAGCGTGTCCCGACGTCTCATAACGATGGAAGCGTGTAAGATCCCAGATGTTGTAGGTGACTGGAATGCCATCAATCTTGCCCGCAAGAACCGCGTCTGTCCTGGCACTATAGGTCGCGTTGGTCATGAGAATGAGTTTGATCTTCGTTATGGATGACCACGCCGATGTAATAATTGAGGCGGCACCTGCTTCGGCACTCCCCTCGATCAGGTCCTCCCGGAAGGCAGCCCGACGCGCGGCAGCGACAAAGTTGATTAGGTGGCCGAAGGCCTTCTTGGCATCGCTTGCATTGATCTTAACCGCCGCGTCTCCATCATGAAAATCGCTGACGATGACGCTAAGTATACCCTCGGACTCACGCGGGTCTCCGCCAATCCCGTCGAGCCTTACGGTCTTGCCCTGACTGCTGGCGAGAAACGTAACTCGGTCAGCGGTCGCAATTTCACCTTCTGCTTCCAGGAGGGCAGCCATCCGTTCAAAAAATGCGTCAGCCTGCGAAATACCACTTGCTGATGCTTCTGCAGTGACTTCGCCAACGACGGACCTATTGAATTCGATCAGTTCATCCAATTCGTTTCATCTCCTGATCAATGCCACCGTTCTGCGCGCCCGTTTCATTGCTTGCCGAAACCAAGCGTCTGTACGCAGCTCCTGAAAAGAACCACCAATACCGTCGTACTCTCCCTTGATAAGGTCAAGCGTCACATCCACCATCCACTTTGGAGATGACCACCTCGAGATGAGCCAATGACACGACAGATTTGGTTTTTCTGCGACCACCTCATTACTGCTCACCAACATGCGGCTCCTTGCCGAAGACATCTGCGTGTAAACCGATGGCGAAGCTGAAGAAAATGGTAGGCGGTCTGTTGTTGCCATCCCTTTTTTGCTGATTTTCCCAGCGCCTGCACCTCACGTCAATGCCTTCATGCCAAGTCACGTCGTTTAAAGGAGTGACGTTCGAACCGGGTCGCTTAACGCGGTCGAGACCGACGTCGAAGTGCTCACCTGCACCCCTCGAAATTCAACACGTTTTCAATATCTTACATAAAATTCACCAAAACGGCGAAGGCAACAGGTCTGGAGAATATCGGCCCGGAGAGAACGCTTTCCGGCCCCGTGGGGAATGCGCCGGTTAACAGCCTCACCCCCATAACCCCCGAAAACAACGGAAAAATCCGGCCGGAGCCGGATCGGGAGAACGCTTTCTCAAGGGCAAGTGGCGGGGGCGGTGGGATTCGAACCCACGAGACACTCTCGCGCCTGCCGGTTTTCAAGACCGGTGCCTTCGACCGCTCGGCCACACCCCCGTGCGCCGCGTCTTATACCGGGATTTTCAGCAAGAAAAGCGTGACGGCATCGTGACTGTCACCAAATTGTCATGCAAGTCGCCTATCCGACCCACATTGCGGCCGGAGATGACTAATGAAAGCAATCCTGAACGGTCTCGGTCGTATCGGAAAGCTCGCCCTGCGCGAATTGCTGGACCAACCGGGACAGATCGAGATCGTCGGCGTTAACGACGCGGGTGGCGATGCCGAGCAACACGCCCTGCTCATGGAATTCGACAGCGTTCACGGACGCTGGTCGCGCGCATGTCACGCGCAGGGCGACATGCTGGTTCTGGGCAATGACCGCATCCCATTCACCAACCGCCGCACGATTGCGGATCTTCCGCTGAACGGTGTCAATATGGTCATCGACTGCACCGGCACCTTCAAGACCCAAGCCACGATCCAGCCCTATTGGGACGCCGGGATCGCAAGCGTCCTGGTATCTGCCCCGGTCAAGGGCGATGGCGCGCTGAACCTTGTTTACGGGGTAAATCACGACCGCTACGACGGATCGCAGCGGCTGGTGACGGCGGCCAGTTGCACCACCAACTGCCTCGCGCCGATTGTGGCCGTCCTGCGCGATGCCTTTGGCATCAGACACGGCAGCTTTACGACCATCCACGACGTGACCAATACGCAGACGATGGTTGACCGTGTTCACAAGGATCCGCGCCGCGCCCGTTCGGCCTTGACCAATCTGGTGCCGACGACGACCGGATCGGCCAAGGCGATCATGGATATCTTCCCCGATCTGGAAGGCCGCCTGATGGGCCATGCGGTCCGCGTGCCGCTCCTGAACGCTTCGCTGACCGACTGTGCCTTCGAGATGGCAGGGAATGTCACGGCGGAGGAGGTAAACGATGCCTTCCGCGCAGCCGAAGCCGGGTCCATGGCAGGTATTCTGGGGTTGGAGGACCGTCCCCTGGTCAGTTCCGATTACCTGAACGACCGACGCTCCGTGGTGATCGACGGGCCATCGACGGTGGTGGTGCAGGGCACGCATCTGAAAATTTATGCGTGGTATGACAACGAATTCGGTTATGCCGTCCGCCTGTGCGACATTGCACGGATGATGGCCGCGTGACATCCCTTCGCGGCTACGCGGCAGTCACGGCGGCCTATTGGGCGTTTATGCTGACCGATGGCGCCTTGCGGATGCTGGTGCTGCTGCACTTCCACCGTCTGGGGTTTTCGCCGCTGACGCTGGCGTGGCTGTTCGTATTGTATGAAGTCGCGGGCATCGTCACCAATCTAACGGCGGGCTGGCTGGCGGCACGTTTCGGTCTGGCCTCGACTCTGCTTGCCGGACTGGCGTTGCAGATCGTGGCGCTGGCGGCCTTGACGCAACTTGATGCGGGCTGGGCCATGGCCACGTCGGTCGTTTTCGTGATGCTGGTGCAGGGCGCGTCGGGGGTGGCCAAGGATCTGACCAAGACGGCGTCGAAATCTGCGGTCAAGCTGCTCGCACCGCCGGGGCAGGGGCTCTATGCCTGGGTCGCGGCGCTGACCGGGTCGAAGAACGCGGTCAAGGGCTTGGGCTTCTTTCTGGGCGCGGCACTGCTGGGTGGAGTCGGGTTCGTCCCCGCACTCTGGACTCTGGCGGGCAGTCTGACAGTCGTGCTGGTGGCTATCGTGACCTTCCTTCCGGGCGGGCTGACGGTGCGCGACAAAGGTGCGAAATTCACCCATGTCTTCAGTACTGACAGCCGCATCAACTGGCTTTCGCTGGCGCGCCTGTTCCTGTTCGGTGCGCGCGACGTCTGGTTCGTCGTCGCCCTTCCGATCTGGCTGACCGTCGCGCTGGCGCAGGATCGCGGCCCCGAGGAGGCGTTCTTCCTGACCGGCGGCTTCATGGCCTTCTGGATCATTTTCTACGGTGCGATGCAGGCTACTGCCCCGCGTCTGGGGGCAGGGTCGGCACGTCGCGCCCTGTTCTGGGTCGGTGCGCTGGCCGTCGCGACGGGTGCATTGGCCGCACTGGTGGTCGCGGCTCCGAACGCAGTCTGGCCGGTGCTGGCCGGACTTGTGCTGTTTGGCGCGGTCTTTGCTGTGAACTCTGCGATGCATTCTTTCCTGATCCTGGACTTCGCCGGAGACAAGCGGGTCACGATGGACGTGGGGTTCTATTACATGGCGAACGCGGGCGGACGGCTGATCGGCACGGTACTGTCGGGGCTGACGTATCAGGCGGGCGGACTGGCGCTGTCACTGGCCTGTGCGGCCGTTATGGCACTGCTGTCGGGCATGGCGCTGACGCGCCTGACCTTGCAATCCTGACGCAGAAGCGCTTTGATCCTCACGGTCTTTTGCCTTGTCCGCCCCAGTCGGCGATGCAAGTGAATGCATTGGATTTGTCTGCCAGAGGCCCGATGCTCGACCGATTTGCCAGACCCCTCATCAATCCGCCTCTGAACCGGCTGGGTCGGACACTGGCACGGGCGGGCTGGACGGCGGATGGCGTGACGCTGACCGGTCTATCCCTGGGCCTTGTCAGCGCCGCCGTGATTGCTGCGGGCGCGCCGGGCTGGGCTTTGCTGCCCTTGCTGGCGTCGCGACTGCTGGATGGGCTGGACGGTGCGGTTGCTCGGGCCACACAAACGACGGACTTCGGCGGCTACCTCGATATCTGGTGCGATTTCGTTTTCTACGGCGCTGTGCCCTTTGCATTCGCAGTGCTCGATCCGGCGAATGCGCTATCCGCTGCATTCCTGCTTCTGACGTTTTATGTGAACGGAAGCAGCTTTCTCGGCTACGCTATAGTCGCGGAAAAGCGCGGGCTGTCGACGTCAGCCCAGGGCGTCAAATCGCTCTATTATTCTGCGGGACTTCTGGAAGGAACCGAGACGATCGCTTTCCTCGTTCTGCTATGCCTTCTGCCGCAGTACTTCATTCCTCTGGCCTGGGTCTTTGGTTCACTTTGCTTGCTCACCGCCGTCGCCCGCGTCATCAATGCACGAAACTTGCTGAAATGAGAGATTGCCATGCGTTTTCCGACTTTTCTGACGGCCCCGCTGATCGCTGCTCTGGCCTTCGCCTCTCCGGTTGCCATGGCCAATCCGGACGTGTCGGACTGGGACGCGGTTTCGCAGGCTGCGCAGGGACAGACCGTCTATTGGCACGCGTGGGGCGGATCGACCGCGACGAACGATTTCATCGCCTGGATCGGCGACCGGGCGGAGCAACAGGGTGTCAGACTTGAACATGTCAAACTGTCTGACACCGCCGATGCCGTCGGTACCGTTCTGACCGAATTGCAGGCCGGGCGTGAAACTGGCGGATCGGTCGATCTGATCTGGATCAACGGGGCGAATTTCGCCTCGATGAAATCCGTTGGTCTGCTGTTTGGCCCTTTCGCCGAGCAATTGCCGAATTGGCAATACGTCGATGTGGACGGCAAGACCGTCACCCGTGACTTCACCGTCCCGACCGAAGGTTACGAGAGCCCGTGGGCAATGGCCCAACTGGTGTTCGTCTACGACAGCGCCCGCGTGCCTGAGCCGCCAAAAAATGCCGCCCGGCTGCTGCAGTGGGCACAGGAAAATCCGGGCCGTTTCACCTATCCGCAGCCGCCCGATTTTCTGGGCACGACGTTCCTGAAACAGATGCTTATCGAACTGGTGCCGGACCCCGCCGTGCTGCAAGATCCGGTGGACGAGGACTACGAAGATGTGACCGCGATCCTTTGGGACTATCTGGACCAGCTGACGCCGTATCTGTGGCGTCAGGGGCGCGCCTATCCCGAAACGGGTCCGCGCCAGTTGCAGCTGATCAACGACGGCGAAACCGACATCGCCTTCAGCTTCTCGCCCGGTGAGGCAACGACCGCCATCGCCAACTTCGATCTGCCGGAAACGGTTCGAACCTATGTTCTGGACGGTGGCACGCTGGGTAATGCCAGTTTCGTGGCGATCCCTTTCAATTCCTCCTCCAAGGAAGGCGCGATGGTCGTGGCCAACATCCTGCTGTCGCCCGAGGCGCAACTGCGGGCGCAGACGCCAGGCATTCTGGGCTATGGTACGGTTCTGGACATGGACAGGTTACCCGAGGCCGATCGGGCGGCTTTCGAAGCGCTCGACCTTGGCATCGCCACCCTTTCGCCTGCAGAACTCGGCCAGGCCCTGCCGGAACCGCACCCAAGCTGGGCCACTCGGCTGGCTGACGATTGGGTCGCCCGCTATGGTGTCGCGGAGTAACTGCCCCAGGTGCTGCGCCCGCTGCCCCTTCTGACGGCACTCGTGCTGGCGGGACCGGTGCTATTCGGCCTGATCGGGACAATCCTGCCCGCCTTCGGTTATCTGGTGCCAGGGGCGGATCGCCCGATGACAATGGCACTGACCTGGCCGGGCCTGCCGCGAGCTCTGACCGTCTCGGTAACATCAGGCATATTGTCCACGCTGGGCGCGCTGTCGGTGGCGGCGCTAATCACGGCAGGCTGGCATGGTACGCGGGTCTTCGTCTGGCTGGAGCGGATGTTGTCGCCGCTTCTCGCCGTGCCGCATGCGGCGGCGGCGCTCGGGCTGGCGTTTCTTGTGTCGCCCTCGGGCTGGATCCTGCGAATACCGGCAAACGTGATGGGCTGGGAAGCCGCGCCTGACCTGCTGATCCTGAACGACCCCTGGGGTCTGTCCCTGACCGCCGGGCTGATCGCGAAAGAGATGCCGTTTCTGCTGCTGATGATGCTCGCCGCCCTGACGCAGGTGTCCGCCGGCCCGCGCCTCGCCGTGGCGCGGTCGTTGGGGCAGGGGCGGGTATCGGCATGGATGAAAGCGGTCTTTCCCGACGTCTATGCCCAGATGCGCCTGCCGGTTCTGGTCGTGCTGGTTTTCGGCATGACCAACGTTGATGTGGCCGTGATCCTGGGGCCGACGACGCCGACGACATTATCGGTGCAGGTGACCCGCTGGATGATGGACCCCGACCTGTCGGCCCGCGCGGTCGCGGCGGCAGGTGGGCTGATCCTGTTCGCGGCGACGCTGGTCGTGCTGGCCGTATGGCTGGTCGCGGAACGTCTGATGGCACGGATCGGCCGCGCCTGGGTCTGGTCGGGGCGCGGTGCGCCGGAGCGGCTGGCGCGGGGGTGCGGGCTGACGCTGGCCACCGGGTCCGCCGCCATGGTGCTGGCCGGTCTCGCGGCGCTGGCGATGTGGTCTGTCGCGGCGCGATGGGCCTATCCCGACTTGCTGCCCGAGGCGCTGACGTTGCGCAGCTGGTCGCGGTTCGGACCGGACATGGCGCGCACGGCATTCGGTACGCTGGCGCTAGCCGGGGCCGCGACGATAATCTCCCTGACCCTCGTGGTCGGCTGTCTGGAGGCCGAACATCGCTTTGGTTTGACGCTGGGTCAACGTGCGCTCTGGCTACTGTATCTGCCGCTGCTGATCCCACAGGTTGCTTTCTTGCCCGGCTTGCAGCTTCTGCCGCTGACGCTGGGGTTCGGGCCCTCCGTCTGGCTGGTGCTGGCGGGGCATGTCGTCTTTGTGCTGCCCTATGTATTCCTGTCGCTGTCCGGGCCGTTCCGCGCGTGGGACGCCCGACTGGCCCGCATCGGAGCGGGGCTGGGGGCCAGTCCGAACCGCACACTCTGGCGTCTGCGGCTGCCGATGCTGACCGGTCCTGTGCTGACTGCCGTGGCAGTAGGCGTGGCAGTGTCCGTCGGACAGTATCTTGCCACGCTGCTTCTGGGCGGGGGCCGGGTAACGACATTGGTGACCGAGGCGGTGGCCCTGTCGTCGGGCGGCGACCGCCGCGCGATCGGCGTCTGGGGTCTGGGGCAGGCGTTGGCGGCCTTGCTGCCCTTCGCGATGGCACTGACCGTTCCTGCGATCGTTTTTCGACATCGCCGGGGACTGCACCGATGACCGACGGTCTGACGATCCAAAACATTGAGATCTGCCGGAACGGTCTGCCGCTTCTGGCGGTCGATGCGCATGTGCGGCCGGGCGATGTACTCACCCTGATGGGACCATCCGGGTCGGGCAAGTCCACGCTGCTCAGTGCCATAATGGGCGATCTTGCCCCCGCATTCCGAGCCACGGGGCATGTCCTGCTGGATGGTCGCGATCTGACTGACATGCCGCCCGAAGCCCGGCATATCGGCATCCTCTATCAGGACCCGCTGTTGTTTCCGCATCTCGATGTCGCCGCGAACCTTGCTTTCGGATTACCGCGTGGCGGCACGCGCAAGGCCCGGCGCGATACCGTCACTGCTGCCCTGGCGGAGATCGGGTTGCAGGGTTACGGCCCCCGCGATCCGGCCACCCTGTCGGGCGGACAGGCGGCGCGCGTGGCATTAATGCGGACATTGCTGTCGAAGCCCTGCGCCCTGTTGCTGGACGAGCCGTTTTCGAAACTGGACGACGGCCTGCGCGACCAGATACGCAAACTGGTATTTGACCGTATCCGCGCGGTCGGCATCCCCGCGCTGCTGGTGACCCACGACAAGGCGGATGCGACGGCGGCGGGTGGGCAGGTCATCCGACTTTAGAATGTCGGGTCCAGCCCATTCGCGAATTCGCCGCCGGAATGTTTCAGAGCAAGGACAGACCTAGCGGCGACGCCTGCGCCCCTCCGACGCGGTGTTCCAGCTGACGTCCGGCAGGGTCAGTTCCGCCATCAGATGCGGGAACGGGGCCGTCGCATGGGGGATCGCGTTGGCGGCCACGAAGTGTTCCTGAAAACGCGGAGCCACGGCGGTCTCGATCTTTTCGATGCGCCGTACCAGACCCTCGATGTGCGCGCGGGCCGCGCGATTGCACAGCGCGATGCGCGCCCCGTGCCCGGCGGCGTTGCCGGCGCTGGTCACGGCGGTCAGATCGGCGTCGGGGATCATGCCCAGAACCATTGCGTGCTTGGGCGAGATATGCGCCCCGAAGGCCCCGGCCAGCGTGATCTTGTCGACCGTATCCACACCGGCTTCGTCCATCAGCAGGCGCGCCCCGGCATAGAGCGCCGATTTCGCCAGCTGGATTGCACGGATATCGTTCTGCGTGACCTGAATGCGGCGGTCGTCGCCTTCCCACAGCAGATAGGAATGCGTGCGTCCGTCCAGTTCCAGACGCGACGACCCGACCTGCGCGGGCGAGCCGATCAAGCCCTTGGCATCGACGATGCCCGCCATCCGCATTTCGGCCACTGCCTCGATGATGCCCGACCCGCAGATGCCCGTGATACCGCTGGCCTTGGTCGCCTCGGCAAAGCCATCCTCGTCGGACCACAACTCGCTGCCGATCACGCGAAAGCGCGGCTCCTTGGTGACCGGGTCGATCTGCACACGCTCGATGGCACCCGGCGCCGCGCGTTGTCCGGCGCTGATCTGTGCCCCTTCGAACGCAGGCCCGGTGGGCGAGGAACAGGCCAGCAGTCGCTCGCGGTTGCCCAGAATGATTTCGGCATTGGTGCCGACGTCGACGATAAGGGTCAGCGGGTCGGCCTGATCGGGCGCTTCGGCCAGGGCGACGGCGGCCGCATCCGCCCCGACATGGCCCGCTATGCAAGGCAAGACATAGACGCGCGCGCCATCGGCAATCGAGGTCAGACCTATGTCCGAAGCCGCCAGTCGCAACGCGTCAGACGTGGCCAGCGCGAAGGGCGACTGGCCCAATTCCACAGGGTCCACGCCCAGCAGAAGGTGGTGCATGACCGGGTTGCAGACGATCACAGCCTCGACGATATCTCCGGAGGGAATACCGGCTTCGGTCGCCAGTTCGACGGTCAACGCATCCAGCGCCTGACGGACTGCGGCGGTCATCTCGAGGTCACCACCGGGATTCATCATGGAATAGCTGACCCGGCTCATCAGGTCTTCGCCGAACCGGATCTGCGGGTTCATCATGCCGCCCGACGCGCGCACCTCGCCGGTCGACAGATCGCACAGATGCGCGGCAATCGTTGTCGAACCGAGGTCGATGGCCAGCCCCAGCAGGGGTGCTTCCCGCAAGCCGGGAAACAGGGCGGTGATCCGGTTCTCGTCATGGTTGACGGCCACAGTAACCTGCCAGTTTCCAGATCTCAGAACCGGCTGCACCTGACGCAGAAGGGGCAGGGCGATATCCAACCCATTCAGCCCCCATTGAGATTTCAATGCATCGCGCAGCCGTTCCAGATCGCCCGACGGAGCGTCCATGTCTGGTTCTTCGACGGTAACGAAATGCAGCCGCGTGGCCGGGTCCATGACGATCGCTTTGTCGCTGGCGGCCTTGCGCACGATCTGTCGGTGGACCTGGCTTTCCGGCGGCACGTCGATCACCACGTCGCCCTGCACCGTCGCCTGGCAGCCCAGGCGACGACCGGGTTTCAGTCCGCGCTTCTCATCATATCGGCGCTCGACCGCGTTGAATTCCGATAATGCGCCCGGCGATACGGTGACGCCCAGCTTCGAAAACGATCCTTCGCCCGGCTGGACCTGACATTTCGAACATATGCCCCGCCCGCCGCATACCGAATCCAGATCGACGCCCAACTGGCGCGCCGCCGTCAGCACGGGGGTGCCGGTGGGAAAGCGGCCCCGCTTTCCCGATGGCATGAAGATGACGTGGTGGTCCGTCATCGCATCAGGCGCGCCGCCGACCGCCGCGCCGCCCCCCGGACCTGGCGCCGGAAGCGGCGGCGGCCTGAGCGGCTTCGGCAAAGGTGGCACCCTCCTTCACCGCATCCAGCACACGGCTGAAGCCGATCCATTTGCCACCGTTGGGGTCGTGATTCATCAACAGGTTGGCTGCGTTGATCGCCTCCATCTCCTGATGACGGATGGGATTCATGATCGCGCTTGTCATACCCGCCGCCATCGCCATCGGCAGGAAGGCCGCATTGACGCCGTGGCGGTTGGGCAGACCGAAGCTGATGTTCGATGCGCCACAGGTGGTGTTCACGCCCAGTTCGTCGCGCAAACGACGGACGAGGGTGAAAACCTGATGTCCGGCGGTCGCCATCGCGCCGATTGGCATGACCAGCGGGTCGACCACGATGTCATGCGCCGGAATGCCGAAATCAGCGGCACGTTCGACGATCTTCTTGGCCACGGCGAAACGCACGTCTGGATCTTCGGAAATGCCGGTGTCGTCGTTCGAGATCGCGACCACGGGCACGTTGTATTTCTTGACCAGCGGCAGAACCAGTTCCAGCCGCTCCTCCTCACCGGTGACAGAATTCAGCAAGGGACGACCTTCGGCGGCCATCAGACCGTTTTCCAGCGCGCCGGGGACCGAACTGTCGATGCAAAGCGGTACGTCGACCAGAGCCTGCACCCGCTCGATCAGCGCTTTCATCAATGTCGGTTCGACGAAGTTGTTGTCGGCATAACGCGGATCTTCGGCCATCTTGTTGGTAAAAACGGCACCGGAATTGACGTCGAGAACCATCGCCCCGCAGGCCACTTGTTCCAGCGCATCGCGCTCGACCGTCGAGAAGTCGTCCATCTCCAATTCGGCCGCCAGCTTCTTTCGGCCCGTCGGATTGATGCGTTCGCCGATAACGCAGAACGGTTCATCAAAGCCGATGACAACAGTCTTTGTTTTTGATTCCAGTACGGTACGCGTCATTCTTCATCCTTCGCATGAACCTTGAGCCAATCGGCCGAGGTCTTGATCCCGCCCAATGGGAAAATGTGGACCGATGCAATGTTGAAGTCGGGGTTCGCGGCCTTGTGGCGCGCAAGATCGGTTGCAATTTCGGTGGGCTCATAAGGCAGCAGCAGCTTGGTCACGTCCATCGCGCGCTTCTGCAACACGCGCAAGCTGGGACCGACGCCGCAGGCAATGGCGAACTTGATCAGGGTCTGCAACTTGGCAGGCCCGGCAAGGCCGATATGGACAGGCAGATCGATGCCAGCCGCCCGGATGCCGTTCGCCCATTCGATCACCGGCGCGGCCTCGAAGCAGAATTGCGTGGCGATGGCCATCTTCGCATCTGTGCGTTCGGAAAACTTCTGTTTCCAGACAAGCGCATCCGAGACGTTCTTGTGCCCGCCGTCGATATCGATATCCCGGTTGCCCTCGGGGTGGCCGGCGACATGCAGACGCTCGAACCCGTCGAACGCACCCGATTCCATCATCTGCATGGAGTTTTCAAACGCCCCGGCCGGTTCCGCTACGCCCCCGGCCAGCAAAAGGGCCTGCCGGACATCGGCCTCGCCCCGGTATCGGGCGATCCAGTCGGTCAGCATCGCCCGGTCCTTGATGATACGCGCCGGAAAGTGCGGCATCGGGGTCATACCGTCAGCACGCAGCCGCGCGGCGGTCGTGACCATGTCCTCGACAGGGGTGCCGTCGATGTGGGCGATGTAGACGCGAGTGCCCTGCGGCAGGATTGCGGCGAAATCCTCGACCTTTTCGGCGGTGCGCGGCATCACCTCAATGGAAAAACCGTCCAGAAAGTCTGCCAGAACGCCGTTCTTCGGGGTTGGTGCCGGGGCCTTGCGGAAACCAAGAATGCTCATGTTTCGATTCCTCCGGCCAAGGCCACTGTTTTGAGACGCTCCGGCGTCCAGGCGGCTTCCAACGTGGCGGCGTGTGCTTCGGCGGCGGCATGATGATCGCCATCTGCTTCCCCTTGGGGCATTTTGCGCCAGTCTGCGAGATAGGCGTCGGTTTCCGAGGCGCCCGATTTCATGGCTGCCCGGTCGATGGCCTGTTCGAAGCGTTCGGACAATTGCACCTTGGCCGCGCGCCTGCCGCTTCCGCAGATGACCTGCGCCGGGATGTCCCGCCAATACACGACCGTGATCTGCGTCATGAGTGCCACCCTTCGGTTTTCGTGATTTCCGCTGATTTCCGGCGTGTATAGGGCCCCGGCTTCCCGCCGCCCGTCCCGATTTCGACGTGGTGCCGCCCGATGGCGACACCGATCAGATATGCGAACTTGCCGCCGGGGACGAGGGGCGGTGACCCCCGAATACTTCAAGTTCAAGATGAAGAATGCTTGTGTCATGGGTCATCTGACGGCTACGGTGACTGCAACCATATATGCGGAGGCGGCGATGCCACCGGAAGACCCGGCCAAGGGCGCGGGATCTGATGCCGGTGCCCAGCGCATCGCCAGGTCCGGACCCGTAGTGCGGCCGACACCAGACACGCGGACGCCCGGCGACCGCCCCGACCCGGCAGAGCTTTACGCCGCGCTGGATCTTGGCACGAATTCGTGCCGGATGCTGATTGCCCAGCCAAAAGGCAACCAACTGCATGTCGTCGACAGTTTCTCCAAGTCCGTTCAGTTGGGCAACGGTCTGGAACAGTCGGGTCGTCTGAGCCGCGCGTCCATGGCGCGCACGATCGGCGCACTGAAAATCTGTCGCCGGAAACTGGAAACCCACGACGTCAAGCGGATGCGGCTGGTCGCGACCGAGGCCTGTCGCCGCGCCACCAACGCCAGCGAATTCATCGATCTGGTGCGCCGCGAGACCGAACTGCCGCTTGAAATCATCGAGCCGGAGGAGGAGGCGCGACTGGCTGTCGTGTCCTGCGCCCCGCTGGTCAGTGCCAAGACCGAACAATTGCTTGTCGTGGATATCGGTGGCGGGTCCACCGAACTGGTCTGGATCGACCTGACTCGTGTCCCACGGCACGACCGCTCACGGGCGATCATGCGCCTGCATGCGGGCTTCAAGGGCAGCGCAGACGACCCGTTCCCCCGTGCCAAGGTCGTCGACTGGATCAGCATCCCTCTGGGCGTTGCAACGCTCAAGGATCAGTTCCGCGATGTCACCGACGACGCGGCACGCTTTGCGCTGATGTCCTGGCATTTCGAGGAATGTCTGGCTGAATTCTCGCCCTACGCGGATGCCGAGGGCGACGCCGATCCCGGCTTTCAGATCGTCGGCACCAGCGGCACGGTCACGACCGTGGCGGCCACGCATCTGAACCTGCGTCGATACGATCGCAACAAGGTCGACGGGTTGCGGATGACGACCGGCCAGATCGACCGGGTGATCCGGGGCTATCTGGCCCAGGGCCCCGACGGGCGGCGCAACGACCCGCGTATCGGACGGGACCGGCATTCGCTGATCATGTCGGGTGCGGCGATCCTTCAGGCGCTGCTACGGGTCTGGCCCACCGACCGGCTTTCCGTGGCAGACAGGGGCCTGCGCGAAGGGTTGCTCTATGCGCAGATGTCGGCAGACGGCGTGCTGGACGACGGGCCGCTTTAAGCCCTTCAGGAACGGACTTTCAGAGGTTTCATTGAAGACTTCTGCAAAAAGGCTTCCGCGAAGGCTTACGATCCAGCGTTTTGCGCATTACGGGGTATGGCATGGCAAAGAAACCCACCAAAGGCGTCTCATCGGGCAATGCCTCCGGACGCGGCTATCGCGACCTTACCGTCAAGGTGAAGACGGCGCGCGGGCGCAAGATGTCGTCCAAGCTGTGGCTGGAGCGGCAACTCAACGACCCTTATGTCGCTCGTGCGCGGGCCGAAGGGTATCGTGGTCGCGCGGCGTTCAAGATCATGGAGTTGGACGATAAATACGGATTCCTGATCCCCGGTGCGCGGGTCATTGATCTGGGCTGTGCGCCCGGTGGCTGGTTGCAGGTGGCGGTGCCGCGGATCAATGCATTGGGCGAAAATCCCAAGAAGAAAATCGGCCGCCTTATCGGCCTTGACCTTCAGGAAGTGGACGAAGTGCCGGGTGCCGAGATCCATGTCCTGGATTTTCTGGCCGAAGGCGCGGACGATACCATCAAAGGTTGGCTGGACGGTGAGGCGGATGTCGTCTTGTCGGATATGGCCGCCAGCAGTTCGGGTCATAAACAGACGGATCACCTGCGGATCATCGCGCTCTGTGAAGCAGCGGCGGAGCTTGCGTTCGACGTGTTGGCTCCCGGCGGCACCTTTGTCGCCAAGGTTCTGGCAGGCGGGGCCGAGGGAGATATGCAGAAACTGCTGAAGCAGCGGTTTACCAAGGTCTCGAACGTCAAACCGGGGGCAAGCCGGTCAGACAGTTCGGAAAAGTTCGTGGTGGCACAGGGCTTCAAGGGCCGCCCCGAGCATAACGCTGTCGCCGGCACGGATTAATCTTTCGGCGACTCGTTCCCGCGAATTGGCTTGTCGCGCTCCTCGTCGATAACGAAGTCATCCGCCGGATCGGATGGCTTGTCGTATTTTCCCTTTTCCTCCAAGGGCTTCTTTTCCACTTTGACCGGGCCATAGCTGTCCGATTTGGCCGGGCCGGGCGCGTTGGGACGCTCGGGAATGGGTTGCTGGTTGCGGCTCATGCGATGACTCCTGCGATTGTCATCACACATAACGCACCGGGGCCGCGCCGGTTCATCGAGGCGGACAAATTGCCGTCCCGCGCGGGGTTCAAGCCGTGCTCATGTCGGCGATGCAGAGTGTCGAGAGTGGCGCGCCAGTGGCCCCGTTCAGGTCATCCACCATTGCACTTAGGTCATGCCTCCGCGGCCGCGAACTTGGTCGCCTTGCCGTTTTCGAGGAACGTTTTCAGGCCTGAGGCGATCCGTTCCCAACCATCGGCATAGCCTTCGCCACCGGACGGGATGTCGTAATGCTCCAACGTCAGGCGGCACTGGCCGTCGCCCGGCTCGATAATCCAGACGAAATGCGACTTGGGAACGTCCGGTGCCCATCGCGGCTCGAAGATCGATTCGATCCGGGTCTTGGGATTCAGCTTGGTCTCGCGGCAAATCAGCATTTCGTTGCCATCGGGCGCGACATAGGTCAGCGCGGCGCCGTCGCGGGTGACATGACTGGCGTGGAAGTGGTATTTCGCCATCTGGTCCGCATCGGTCAGCGCGTCCCAGAGCGCATCCTGGGTACAGCGGATATAGGTCCGCATGACGTAATCGGGTCTCCGTTCCATGGTGTCCTCCATTTGAGCTTTCAGGTTCAGCACCCCTTGGACGGCGGGTGCCACGCGATAGGGCTCGATCCAGCGTCCCAGTGCTTCGGCCAGGGGCAAGGCGTTCAGATAGTGATGCGTGAAACGTCCGCGTTTCACCCGCGTCACCAGCCCGGCTGTTTCAAGAACACCCAGATGTTTGGCTACACCAAACCGTGACAGGGGCAGCGCCGCCTCCAGTTGCGACAGCGTCTGACCGTCGGTCTGCCGCAAGGCATCCAGCAAATCGCGCCGAGACGGGTCGGCAAGGGCTTTGAAGACCGAATCCATGGCGGATTGATACGAGACCAAATGGTCACACGTCAAGACGCGTGACTAATTGGTCACATGTTTGCGCTGGATCGGCGTTCCGGTTAGGCCGGGGACGACCGACGGCGGAGGCGACCATGCAGACCATCGAACGAGCCGGCAACACGCTGGCCTTCCACGCGACCCAAGGGCAGGGGCCGGGCATCGTGTTCCTGGGCGGCTTCAAATCCGACATGGAAGGCATCAAGGCCATCGCGCTGGAGGTCTGGGCCAGACAGCAGGGCCGTGCCTTTCTTCGTCTGGATTATTCGGGCCACGGTCAGTCGGAGGGCGCGTTTACCGACGGCAGTATCGGCGACTGGACGGAAGATGCGTTGGCCGTGATCCGCGCGGCCACCACCGGGCCGCAGGTTCTGGTCGGCTCCTCCATGGGCGGTTGGATCGCCCTTCTGATCGCGCGGGATCATCCCGATTTGGTTGCGGGCCTCGTCACCATCGCAGCCGCCCCGGATTTTACCGAAGACGGCTATTGGGCCGCGTTCAATGCGGATCAACGCATGCAATTGGCCGAGATCGGGCACATCGCTGTCCCGTCGGACTATGGCGATCCTACATCATCACGCACCGCCTTATCGAAGAAGGCCGCAGCCGTCTGGTCCTGCGATCCCCGCTGAACCTGCCGTTTCCCGTACGGATGATGCAGGGAACGGCCGATACTGCCGTGTCGACCGAAACCGCACTGCGCCTGCTCGACCATGCCGAGGGTCCGGACATCCGCCTGACCCTGGTGCGGGGTGCGGATCACAGGTTTTCGGGCGATGACGATCTGGAACTGATCCGACATAACGTTCAGGATGTGCTGAGCCGTCTGCCCTCTTGAGGCGTGCGCCCCCGGCGAACCTGACCGCGGCAGGGGTATGTCGGTGCGTATGTTTTTCAGATGGATGGCATGGACGGGTGGAACACTGGCGGGTTGTGTTTTCATGTCATTGCGGGCGATATCCTCGGCCAGTCGGGCATGCCGTATGCAATTACTGCGATGACCCGCTGGAACGAAGGCCTTTGAAACGCAGCATTGCAAGCGTATGCAAAAACCGCTTCACTCTTGCGCGAGGTGACATGTACACCTGACGTCCGCGATCGGAGGCTGCCATGGCACAACATTTCAAGACATCGAAATCCGCCACCGACCGCGCTGCAGACGACGCCAAGGTCCGCACCGAAGCCGAAGAGATTCTTGCGGATATCGAACGTCGGGGCGACGCTGCGGTACGCGATCTGTCCGCGATGTTCGATAGCTATTCGCCAGAGAGCTTTCGCCTGACGCTGGACCAGATCGAAAATCTCATGGGTGAATTGTCGCAGCGCCAACTCGCCGACATCCGATTTGCGCAGGAACAAGTTCGCAACTTCGCGCAGGCACAACGCGACTCGATGCAGGATATCGAGGTCGAGACGATGCCAGGCGTTATCCTCGGCCATCGCAACATCCCCGTTCAGTCCGTCGGATGCTATGTTCCCGGCGGTAAGTTTCCAATGGTTGCCAGCGCGCATATGTCGGTCGCCACCGCGTCCGTTGCGGGTGTGCCGCGCATCGTCGCCTGCACGCCACCGTTCCGCGGGCGTCCCAACGCCGCCGTCATTGCGGCGATGCATCTGGGCGGGGCGCATGAGATTTATGTTCTGGGCGGCATCCAGGCCGTCGGTGCCATGGCCATCGGCACCAAAACCATCACCCCGGTCGATATGCTGGTGGGGCCGGGCAATGCCTATGTCGCCGAAGCCAAGCGGCAGCTTTATGGTCGCGTCGGCATCGACCTGTTCGCCGGGCCGACCGAGACCATGGTCATCGCCGACGACACCGTGGACGGAGAACTGGTCGCAACCGATCTGCTGGGGCAGGCGGAACACGGATACAATTCGCCCGCTGTCCTGCTGACGACCTCGCGGAAGCTGGCCGATGACACCCTGTCCGAAATCGACCGGCTGCTGACGATCCTGCCCACCGCCGAAACGGCGCGGGTCAGTTGGCAGGACTATGGCGAAATCATTCTATGCAAAGACCATGACGAGATGCTGACCTGCGCAAACGACATCGCGTCCGAGCATGTGCAGGTCATGACCGACCGCGACGACTGGTATCTGGAGAACATGCACAGCTATGGCGCGCTGTTCCTTGGCGCGCGCACCAACGTGGCCAATGGCGACAAGGTGATCGGTACGAACCATACCCTGCCGACAAAAAAGGCCGGACGCTATACCGGAGGGCTATGGGTTGGGAAATTTCTGAAGACACACAGCTATCAGAAGATCACCACCGATGCCGCAGCCACCCTGATCGGGGAATACGGATCGCGGTTGTGCATGTTGGAAGGCTTCGTCGGCCATGCCGAGCAATGCAACGTCCGGGTCCGTCGATATGGCGGCGTAAACGTGCCCTATGGCGAGGGTGCGCCGTATCGTGACGACGCCGACTGAGGCACGTGCGGCGCACATGAATATTCAAGGAGCATAGACAATGGACCTGACGGCCCTGTCCGATTGTGATGCGGCCCGCATGGCAGAGGTGATCGAAAGTGGCATCACGCCAGATGCCATCGTTCATCTGTGCCATCCTTTCGGGGACGTGACCGGGGGCGCAGGATTCGTCGATATCGCGCTTGGTCCTCTCTGGGCGGCGATGCCGGATGTGGAACGCCGTGTCGATATCTCCATGACAGGGGTTGATGGTCACGGACAGGCGTGGCTGGGGCAGGCGGGGCATTATGCCGGTGGGTTTGCCGCACCTTTCCTGGGTATCCCGCCAACAGGACGCCTGGCCCACCTGCGGTTTCACGAATTTTACCTTATTGTTAATAAGTTGGCCGTCGAAGTTCAGGCGATCTGGGACCTGCCCGATCTGATGTTGCAGGCCGGTGTCTGGCCGATGGGACCGCCTCTGGGGCATAGCGGACGGGTGCCCGGCCCGATGACACAGGACGGGTTGCGGATCGGTGGCAATGGCAGCCATGCTCTGCGCGTTGTGGGCGATATGCTGGACCGGCTGCACCTGTCGCCACAGGGCGAGGCGGCGATGGACCTGCCCGCCGCATGGCACCCGCGGTGCACCTGGTACGGCCCCGGCGGCATTGGCACCGCGCGGGGCATCCGGGGGTTTCGCGACCACCACCAGATCCCGTTCCTGAATGCCATGCCCGACCGGCGCGGACTGATCGAGCGGGGACACTTCTTCGCCCAGGGCGATTACGTCGCTTTTACTGCGTGGCCGGGGATGGAGATGCACGTTACCGGAGACGGATGGCTGGGAATTGCCCCATCCGGTCAGAAAATCACCATGCGCAGCCTCGATTTCTGGCGCGTAGAGGGTGATCTGATCCGCGAAAACTGGGTCTGCGTCGACCTTCTGGACGTCTGGCACCAGCTGGGTGTCGACGTGCTGGCCCGGATGCGGCAGCTGACCTAGGGCCAGAGTTTCCACACGGCCCACAGCGCGATTGCCGACGCCGCCCAGGCCAGCGCCATGACCCGGCCATCCCGCGTCACCAGAGCCAGACCGAACAGCACGATCACTCCCATGGGAATCGACGATGCGAAAGGCACCAGTTCCAGGGGCGGCACCAACGCGCAAAGCACGAGAATCGCCACGGCAACGATGCGTGGAGCAGGCTCGTCGGTCAGCAGATGCAGGTGTTTTCCAAGATGCCTGTCGGACCATTCGGCGGCGGGGCGCAATTTATCGACGGCATTCGTCAGCTTTTCGGCTGAGATGTTCCGCCGCTCCAGGAACCCTGGCAGCCACATATCCTCGCGACCGAATGCAATTTGCACAGCAAAGATTGCAACGATGAATGCCAGCGTCGAGGGTACGAGAGGGATGCCGCCGATGGGGGTGATTTCCAATGCGGCCGGAATCGCCAGAAGGGCACCTGTGCCACGATGCCCGATTTGGTCATTGACATGGCCCAATGTCACTTCGGACCGACCCTCGGCGGCATCATTCAATGCGGACAGGATTTCTGTGGCTTTGGTCATGGCGTCCATTTCTAGGCTTTTAGCTGGACCAATGCGGCAAGAACCGAAAAGGTTCATTGCTAAGCTCTTGCCTCGTGTAGCCAAGATGTGTCTGCATACCTATGCAAATAACACTGCCCCGTGTCGGAGCCGCCAGATGTCACTTCCCTGCACCCCATCCTTTCGCCTGGATGGCCGTCGCGCCTTCGTCCCCGGAGGGTCTCGCGGGATCGGCCTTGCGAGCGCGGCCGCTCTGGCCGAAGCCGGGGCCCATGTCGTGATCGTCGCGCGCGGCCAGGCGGGTGTGAACGACGCTGTGGCCCGGATCAACGAAGCCGGCTTTTCCGCCGAAGGCACTGCGCTCGATGTCGCGAACCTGTCGAAGGTAGACGATTTTCTATCCGGGCAGGCCCCTTTCGACGTCCTGTGCAACTCTGCCGGGGTCGCCCGTCACAGCCCGGCGCTGGACACCACTCCAGAAGATTTTGACCTGGTCACCGGCCTGAACCTGCGCGCAGCGTATTTTTTGGCCCAGAGGGTCGCGCGCGGCATGTCGAACGGTGGCAGCATCCTTCAGATCAGCAGCCAGATGGGCCATGTCGGCGGGGTCGACCGCGCAGTCTATTGCGCCACGAAACATGGGGTCGAGGGCATGACCAAGGCCATGGCCATCGAATGGGGACCACGAAACATACGCGTAAACACGATTTGTCCGACCTTCATCCGGACGCCCCT
>Ga0207903_1000197_pt1 | contig 24141 bp, 19 predicted proteins | sample MalvirmetaMSP131_FD_184234 | JGI IMG/M metagenome (GOLD analysis project Ga0207903, IMG submission 184234) | Marine viral communities from the Deep Pacific Ocean - MSP-131 (SPAdes) | ecosystem: Environmental > Aquatic > Marine > Oceanic | place: Atlantic Ocean | collected 2011-06-25
TGATATTTCCAATAAAGCTCTAGCTTCAATGGGAATGGAAACCGATGGTGTAATTTACCCCGTCGGTGTGTCATCTGTAGTTTCCCAAAAGAATGATGACCTGCTGGATTATGAAGCAGATTTCCTGATTGAACCGGGTGATTATCAAGGGGTAGTCGCATCAGCCGCCGCTCTCCCGCTCTTGCAGATTTCCACTCCGGGCAAGGAGGTCGCCTTGGCGGTGGCAGGGCCAGCAGGTGGTTATGTTCACGCCACTGCAACGGTCGATACGGACGCGCGGGGGCAGGCCTTCTGGATCATTGATCCGTTCGAATTTTTCCAGCGCGTGCTGCAAGAGGATGCGGTTCCAAAGCCGGACCCCACAACATTTCAGGGTCTGCGCACGTTCTTCGTCACCGTTTCCTCGGTGGGATGGCTGGATGTGATGCCGACGCGGGTGTTTGGAGAGCCGGAACGACTGGCGTCCGAAGTCCTTGTGGAGCGGCTGGTCGAGCCCTTCTTCGATATTCCGATGTCGATTGCTGTCCTGGCAGGGGATCTTGTCCGTGAACCCGGTGGGAACTTTGCAGACCGGGGACGTCAGGCGGCGATGCGCGCCTTCGCGGCGGCGAATGTGCAGGGGGCCGCGCAGGGCTTCAGCGATATCCGTGACTGGAGCTTCTTCGCAGATTATGATGAGGGCCAAGAGGCCGAGATACTTGATGCGCCGGAAGTGGAGGAAGGACGGGACGCACTGGTGACGTCAGCAGTGAAAACACTGCGAGGTGCATTTGCGGACACTGGAGCATCGACGTTCTCGCACACTCCGGGGGCGCCTCGAAAATATGCGACAGCACCGTTCGACCTGGGCATGGAACTGGCGGGGGCGATCGAGCAGTTGAACGCGCTTTCGCAGGGCGAACGTCCTGTGCAACTTTATGCCTGGAGTGGCAATGCCCGGCCATTTGAGGAGGCGCTTGAAGCGCAGGCGGCAACAAGTGTGCCCGCCATGGGCGGTGGTGGCGGTATCATGGATGCGGCAGGATCGTCGCTGACGGGCCTCTGGCCGTTCTCAGCCCAAGTCGGCGATTATAGCCAAGTCTATGACGCGCTCAGCGGGGACGCATCCTATACGGGATACTGGACATCACCACTATACGGTTTTTACAGGTTGAAAGAGACCCTTGAACAAACCGAAAACCCCCGGCGGCTGAAACCCTTCCAGCTTTCTTTCGCCGCGCGGTCGACGATCTACTTTGAAACCCGACGAGCAATCGCGTCTTACCTAGATCTGGCGCGGTCATCAGAAGTAGTGCCTATCCGTGCGTCGACCTATGCGGAAACCGTTCAGGGCTTTCTATCGGCGCGGATCATTTCCAAGGGGCCCGGCACCTGGCAGATTCGTGATCGGGGTGCGCTGCAGACGGTGCGCCTGGATCAGGCCGAGAACTGGGCCCTTGATATGCGACGTAGCGAGGGCGTCATGGGCGCGCGGCGAAAGGGCGAGAGCCTTTATGTCACGCTCGATCCCGGAGTCGAGGTGCCGCTGGTCGCGCTGACGCAGGAGGGCATCCAGAGCGGCATCGTACTTGGCTCCGAAGCCCCGGCGCTGATCGAAAGCCGACTGATCGTTGAAACCTGGAAGCGGGGCGACTGTGGCGTGGAACTGGAGGTTTCGGGCTTTGCTGAGGGTGAGGTGGTTCTGTTCGGGCCGCCTCAGGCCCGATACGGGGTCGCGATCTCGGATGCCGATCAGGATCGACGGCAGGAGATAATGGCAGACGAGGCGGGACTGCTGAGAGTTCTGGTCCCGGCGGCGCCCGGCGGCCTGACCGGTCTGTCCGTTTTGGGAGCGTGCTAGGATGAGACTGGAGGCGATGCGCGACTACGCAATAGTGTCTGTGGTTGTTGGGGTGATCGCGGTCGGAGGAATCGTGGCACTGCGACCCGACCCTGCAATAAAGTTCGAAGCAGATCTGTCGCGTATGGAACCCGAGGAGGCGTTGAAAGAGCTGCGCCAGGCAGAGGGCAAGATTGTGTTTCACGACAATCTTGAGCTTGTCTTTGGTCGGCTATCCTTGGCGGACGGTGATCTGGACGGGGCCCGCAGGTCGTTCCTGAGGCTGCTGTCGCAGGCTGGGCCGTCCGAGGATATTCTTGAGACACTTGCGGGTATAGAGGTGACTGCGGGCGATTTGTCCGGTGCGGCGGTATTCCTTCGGCAGGCATATGATGCCTACCCGACGCCGGATCGTCGGGTGCGCCTTGGCGGCTGGTACAGATCCCTGCGCATGGCCGAAGCCGAGCGTGCGCTTCTTCTGTCCGTCGATCCGACAAAGCTTTCGGTCTGGGAGGCCGAACGTCTGGGGCGCCTGCTGATTGCCGCCGGGCGGGTCGATAGCTACGAGAGACTGCTCACGTCATTTGCCGAAAGCGACATACAGGAGAACCTCGCGTTCAAGCGGAGGTTACTTGAATTCCTGGTCGAGGCGGGACGGCCAATGGAAGCGGTGGTCGTTGCAACGCGATGGGCCGAAGGGCCCAAGGGCTCTGAGGCGCTCGAGACTTCGGTGCGGGCATTGATCGGACGTGGCGCAATCGATGCGGCAATTCTGGTGGCCCGAGAAGGATTTCGCGTGTTACCGCAGGATGGATACGTGGTCCTGGCTGTCTTTGCCAATAGCGGCCATGGTGGTGTTGCGCGCATCCTGCAGGCGGAATGGCTCTCGACCCGCGACACCCTGAGCGAGGCGGAATGGGCGGCGCTGTCCCTTCTTGCGGAAAGCACCGGCGATATGCGGGGCTTGCAAAGCGCGCTTGCGTCCGAGCGCAAACTGGCAAGTCCGCGGGCGACCGGGCAGGCCCTGATGCAATTGGTGCGTTATCGCGGCGCCGGAGCCCTGGTCCCGTATCGCCAACTGCTGAGCGAGGAGATTTTCAAGGAAGCACCGCTGGTAGGCGCAGCCTGGGCAAACTGGAGAGGTGATCAGCCCGCGACCTACAGGCATCTGGTCGCCGCGGCAAAATACCCGCTGGGAGAATGGGACCAGCTTATCTGGATGTCGTTGCTCGAGGGGCTGCGCGGCAGCCCTTTGCATCGAACGCTTCTGACGGGCGTGGTGGACAATCCGGATCTGCGCTATCGCTTGCGCGAAAGCATCATTCCGTTACGGCCGGCCGACCTGACGGAAGCTGGATCGGAGGGGCAACCTGGTTGAAGGCTTCGTCGGCGGCGATATAGGGATAAAAGCCCGATTGCGCCGCCTTCTTCGCAATTGTCTGGCGCAGTTTTTCAGGGTCCTGGTCCGGAAATTGAGTCAAGATATCGAGCGACAGAACGGCGACTCCCTGGTCGCGAAAGTCCTGTTGCAGCGCCTCGATCGTGCCGGCGTTCGTGGTCGCGGCCGAGAAGTTTTCGAGCATGACGGCGTCGATGGCGTTCAGATAGGATGAAAAACCGGCCTTGCCTTCGGGTCCGGGCTCTGCCCCGGCTGCATCGCGACCGATGAAGACGCCATTGTTCACAACGATATATGCATCGCATTTCCATTCGCGGGCGCGGGCTGCGATCAGTTCGACCAGCCGCATCATTTCAAGCGCGAATTCCGGGGCATCCTCGGGACTTTCGGGACGTTTACCTGTCGGCCAGCGGAGTGTGCCATCAAGCGCCTGAGTGTAATAGTGCAGCACGTCGTCCAGAAAGAGGCCATCGATGCCCGTCTGCATCAGACGGTCAACCCGCGCCAGGACGATGCCCTGCCAGGCTTTTGTCCAATAGGCGGCAAGATGCTCACCACTACTGGAGGTGGGGCCGTACCACTCTGGAAGGTCATCGGGCGATGCGGTGTCAGGTTCGGTAACAAGGTCGATCCAGTAATCGCGATAGGTTTCGATCTCGCTGACATTAAGGTAGCCGAGGGTAGGGCGGGTGCCGTCCCTGTTAATCTTTGCGATCTCTTCGGGGCTGAAGAAGACCTCGCGGCCAGTCTCGCTGTAGGTCGCGCCGATCTTGGTTACTTCGAGGATCAGAAGGCCGTGCGGCTGCTGGGACAGCGTTTCGGCACTGTATGTAGCTCCCCAGTACTGGACGCCGAACCCCTTTTGCAACGCCGAGGCAAGCCGTGCGGAGCGTAATCTTGCACTGGACATGGCACATTCCCGGTCGGGAGGCTGGAGGGCAGAAGAAGCATCCTGGGTCATAACGATGAGGGCGGGAATGCTGGCAGCGACGAATCCCAAAAAGGCAGCTGGCCGAAACAGGGACATGAGGTTCAAGGCAGATATTTTCCGAAAGGCGCTGCTCTCCGGCGCAGGGTTGGAGCGGACCGGGGGGCTAAGTGACCAGAGCCGTCTGTCGCTGGAACGCCCAATGATCGGCGCACATCCGGGATAGGTCACGGGTCGCGCACCATTGCAAAAGGGCAGCGGCGCGCTTGGGATCTGCAAGTGACACTGCCGCGTCACCCGGACGACGATCTGTTACGCGATAAGGGATCGCAAAGCCGCAGGCGACCGAGAACGCCTCGATGATCTGAAGGACGCTATATCCTGTTCCGGTGCCGAGGTTGATCCGGAGATGGCGATCTTCGGGAGAGGTATCGAAAAGATGCTGGATCGCCGCGACATGTCCGGACGCAAGATCCACCACATGGATATAGTCGCGGACACCGGTTCCGTCGGGAGTGTCGTAATCCGCCCCGAAGACCTGAACCTCCTTTCGCAAACCGATGGCCGTTTGCGCCACGTAAGGAAAGAGGTTGTTCGGTACATCCTTGGGGTTTTCCCCGATGAGACCGCTGGCATGGGCACCGACCGGATTGAAGTATCGCAAGGAGATTGCGCGGAAATCCGGTTCCGCGACGGCGAAATCGTCGATCATCTCTTCGATCATCAGCTTGGTGCGGCCGTAAGGGTTCGTAACCTGGGTCGGCGCGGCTTCCGGGATCGGTAGAACCTTCGGGACCCCATAGACCGTGGCCGAGGATGAAAAGACGAGATTCTTTGTGCCGACGTTGCGCATTGCCTGCAACAAGGAGATCGCACCAAGAAGATTGTCGTGAAAATAGAGCATGGGATCGGCCACGGATTCGCCGACGGCTTTCTTGCCGGCAAGGTGGATGACGGCATCTATGTTGTATCGGGAAAGGATCTCCTCGACGACAAGCCGATTGCGGACGTCCCCTTCGACAAGGACGATTGTGCCGGGGGCGATTTTCGGAATGCACGCCACGGCGCGACGGTCTGAGTTCTCGAAATTGTCGAAGATAACGACCCGGTGTCCGGCCTGGAGGAGTTCGACAACGACGTGCGATCCGATGTAGCCGGCACCACCTGTCGCCAGGATGGTCTTGCCCGATGGGGGCTTTGTTGGAAGGCGCATCATTCCACCGTGACTGATTTTGCAAGGTTGTGGGGCCGCGTCAGCGAGGAAAGAAGGATATGGGCGACCGATCGATTGGCGATCACACCGACAATTCCACACATAAGCGAGTTCTCCTCAGGCGTTTTGCGCAATTCCAGGCTGAAGCTGTGCGATCCCGGCGGAGGCACAATGCAAGTTAGGATACGCCGTCACTGGCCTGCCCGGTGGAAGATGGCTCCGCCGGATTACCGCTCTGATCCATCGTGACCTCCTCGGTAGCCGGGAACATATATCCATCTGGCCCAAAGGGCGTTCTGTGCGAGTCGCAGATCGTTATGACGCTTCGGGATGCGTAATGGAAGAAGCTGGAGGAATGGTCAGGCAAAGAGGAACGGATCGGTGACAATGTCAGCAGATGAAAGATCCCCCTGGTTGAGGCCCGCCAGAAGCAGACGATCCGTGTCACCGAAAGTCAGCTCTAACCCTTCAGCAGTGTCTACGAAGGCGCCCCACGCTGCTTCGGCATCGGCAAAGCCGAAACCTGAAAGCTCCAGCGTGTCGATCCCGGTCGCGAAGTCGAGGATCGTGTCGAAAGCATCGCCCAGACGGAAAACAAAGTAATCATCGCCGCCGCCGCCGGAGAGGATGTCATTGCCGCCGCGCCCTTCAAGAGTGTCTGCGGCACTGCCGCCAAGAAGTATATCGGAGCCGGCATCACCGATCAGAAGGGTGCCCGGTGCAAGGTAGTCGACCGAGGCCGTGTTCAGGCCAACCGTATCGAAAGTCAGCGATACGGATCCGGCATCAGGCAAGGTCGCGCTGTCGGCACCGGTGATGCGGATGGGTGCGCTGTCCTGCGACCTGAGAGTGACGAGAACCTCTCCGCGCCCCGAGAAGCTGAAGTCGAGATCGGACCCGTCGCCAGAAACGGACAGAAGATCGCCGCGCATCGGTAGTGCGGAAATGCGCGTCACGTCCGCCATCTCAGTGCCCAGCGTAATTTCGAAGGTTCCGCCGGAGCTGGGCAGGAAGACGGAATCGCTGTCCCATGCGTACCAGTTGGTGACGGATGCAATCTGGCCCTCCTTCCCAAGGTCGATCGCGAATTTTCCCGCGTCGCTGGAGCCGACAGTCACGTTCACAACATCGCCTACACGTGATGTGGTCAGGCTGCTTGCCGAGAAACTCGCGATACGTTCGGCCAGGTCCTTTCCTGTGACGAACTCGGCTCCGGATGCAGCCGCGGCCGCGATAAGCGTTTCATACATTTGAAAAGTATAGACCTGCCCAGGGGTTCCGAGGTTCCATTCGGTAGGTCCGTAATCATGCCAGGGAAAAGCAAGGATCGGGGTCGTGCCGTTGGCGGTCAGTGCGGCAAATTCAGCAAGCCACGTGGCTTCGGCCTGTTCTGGGGTCATGCCGTTGAAGCCGACAAGCGAGAAATCGAAAGACATGTTGGGGGCCAGATAGACCCGATCGTTCTCACCGGGCGTCAGGTATCCGAAAGCACCGGGGTAGCCCGCCCCGGTCCCCGAATACCCGCCGCTGATATAGTCGAAGAACTGGATGATCTCACGCGTGGCGTCGATCCGTTCCGGCGCACCGGATACTGCGGCCCCAGTGACCTGGATACCCATCTCGCGTTCGATAACCAGTTTGGAATATTCGAACTGGAAACGGTATGATGCTTCAAGGACCGTCTTTTCCTGAACGGTCAGGTCGGCGGGGTCGATGGCATTGGGGTTGGTGGGGTCGGTCCGTGCCAGTGTGTCAGCCAGAATGGCGTTGAACTCGCTCGCTGTCATGTCCGGATAAACGAAGTTCCGCGCCTGCAGAAGCTCATCCGTCACCACATCGGGGAAAAGCAGGTTCGTATCAACGGCATGTGTATAGGAATGGGTTCCGATCTCGCTCTCAAGCGCCAGAAGCCGATCGTAATAGGGCTTCGAGACAGACCAGTCGGTCTGCTGATCGGGCGGGTTGGAACCGATATTGACATAGTATGACCCGACGAAGCCGTAGTTTTCGTACCAGGTCTCTATGATCGGCAGCATCGCATCATAGATGCCGGGAGTCTGTCCGCTGACGTCCCACGTCTCCTGCGACTGGTCCATGTCATTGCGCGAATAGAAGATTGAGCTGTTGCGGGTCATCAGCAGCGAGACGTCAGGCGCATTATCCTGAAGAACCCAGTCGATCGCCTCGCCCAGGATGTTGTTGTTGCCCATGATCGCATCGGTCGCGAAATGGACATTGCGTCCAGCGGTCTGTGTCGCAATGACGGCATCGTAGGTGCCATCACTCACAACTTGTTCGAAAAGAACCTGCCCTGATCCGGTGGTGTCGGTGAAGTTCAGGTATGAAAGGTTGCCGTAATTGCCCACGACCTGCCCGTTGGCATAGCCATCGAGGATAGGGTTGGCCGCATTGGAGGCGTTAAGTGTAATTCCCTGAGTGGCACCAAAACCTTCGAGAGTGACACCCAGTAGAGCGTTCATGCGGGCATAGGAGTTTCCGGGAAGGGCCGCGCCGGTTTCATCGTTGGTCAGGAAATTACCTGCGACGATCATGCCGACTCCATAATCCTGCGCTGCGGTCGTCAGGGATGCGGCGATGGTAGCAGCCTGGCTTGCCTGAACGTTCGAAAAGCCGGGGAATACGATGGCATCGTAACCGGCCAGGCCGGTCGGATCGAGCAGGTCGGCCTCGGTCAGCAGGTCGAACGGGATTCCGGCCTGCATGGCCTGATTTTGCGCGGCCATGAAAAGTTGACCATAGGCCGTGATGTCGTAGAAGTTTGCAGCGGTGGTCGCCGAATAGACTATCGCAATGCGGGACTCGGGCGCATCCGTCGGCGGCGGCAGGGGAGCACCTACGACAAGGTTCGCACTGCTATAGTCACCCGGCAGGAAAACAGCGTCGTTGACGTCGGCGAGAATCCGCAACTGATCAGGTGCCCCCGAGAGGAGATCTTTCGAGATCGCGACCTCAAACCCGGTTCCGTCGGCGGAAAATCCGAAATCGAGATCAGCAATATAGGTGCCGCCGGCAGCACCACTGTAGAGTCTGGCCTGGCCATCGGCAGTGATGTTGACGTTGTATTCGGCCCCGCCGGCCCAGCCCCAGATCTGATATCCTGTGGTGCTGTTGAGGTCGGTATCAAGCCAGATGGTCGTGTTGGCACCGATCGTTGTTCCGTCCGACTCGATGGCAAAGACATACTGATCACCAGCGGCATCCACGACAAATTCGCCGCGCAACTGGTACCCACCCTGGGTCAACAAAATGCTCTCGGGCGTCCACTCGGAAACCGACCCGTCCAGAGTGATGCCGCCGATGACGGGCGTGGGCTCGGATCCGACGATGAAATTCGCGTTTGCATAACTGTTGGGAATGAAGACGGAGTCGTTGACGTCGGCGAAGACCCGCATCGACGCTGGGTTCCCGACAAGTGCCCGATCCAATGCGATTTCGATCACGGTGCCATCTGCATTGTATGCAAAGTCGAGGTTGGCCACGAAGGTCTCGCCCGCGGCACCTGTATAGAGGCGCGCCTCGCCATCAGCCGTGATGTTGATGTTGTATTCGCCGCCCACGGCCCAGCCCCAGACCTGATAGCCGGTCGCGGTGTCGCGGTCGGTATCCAGCCAGATCGTGGTATTCGCCCCGATCGCGGTACCGTCGGTGGAAATGGCGAAGGTGAAGACGTTATCCTGAAGGTCGCCGTAAAACGCATACCCCGCCGCGCCGGTAGCGGGCGTATCAAGGCGTGTGGCTGCATCCCAATCCACAAGATTCCCATCAAGGGTCTTGCCTCCGGTGACGACGCTCGGGCTTGGTTCGGCGACAATGAAATTCGTGTTTGCGTAGCTGTTGGGAAGAAAGGCGGAATCGTTGACATCTGCATAGACGCGAACTGCGTCAGGATTTCCGGCAAGCAAGGATCGGTCAATACGGAACTCAAGAACACGCCCATCGGCGCTGCGGACTGCTTCGAGCTCGGCGACCAAGGTCTCTTCCGGACCGCCGGAATAGAGCCGCGCGGTTCCATCGGCCGCGATCTCGACCTGATATTCTGCGCCGCCTGCCCATCCCCAGATCTGGTAGCCCGTGCCCCGGTCGAGGTCGGTGTCCAGCCAGAGCGTGGTGTTCTCGCCAATAATGACGTCGTCAGACGTGATCGCGAAATAGAAGTAGTCAGGATCGGCAACGCCCCATAGCCCGTAGCCCAGGGTGCCGGTAGCAGCCGTATCCAGTCGTGCATCCGGGGACCAGTCCGAAATGGAACCATCGATCGTCGGCATTGGATGCCTCCCTCTGCTATCGTCACCGAGAACAAGAACCAGACGCACGTTCCCGCAAACGGCTCTGTGCGCCAATCATCCTGAGTTGGAAGGGCCGGATCAATGAGCGCGGCGGTTAATGAACTTCAGGTGAGGAAATGACGAAACGACTAGCGACTAAAGGAGAGCGCGGTTCGTCCAAGGGAGAGAAATGGATAACGAAAAGGTGCGAATGACATTATATCGAGCCGGATTTGCCGAAACCGACTCGTTTTGGTTATGCAGCCATGTCCGAAACTTGCGCCGATTGACGAGACCTAAATACTCATGAACCTGCGGTCAGGTCGATCCGCTGGCTCAGACACTTAATGATTCAGGCGCTACATGTGAAAAGTTCGGACGTCAGAGTCAGGCCGATACGTCGCTGCGTTGCAGTTTGAGCGGTTCGGTCCGCATCAGGCGCAGGACATGGGCCATAAACGGCTTGGAGGCGTCGACTTCGCGGACCGCCGCGTAAAGCCTGCGGGTCACGCCCTTGGCGGTCAGCGGGCGGGTCACGTAGTCGGAGTTGTATCGCACCTCCCGAACGACCCAGTCGGGCAGGACGGATACCCCCCGGTTCGATGCCACAAGCAGCAGGATCACAGCGGTCAGTTCGACTTGCCGGATCGCCGCAGGCTCCACCCCGGCGGGCGTCAGAAGCTGGCTGAACACGTCGAGGCGGGGGCGCTCGACCGGATAGGTGATCAGGGTCTCGCCCGCGAAATCTTCTGCCTCGACATAGGGTTTCGCGGCCAGCGGATGAGAAGATGACGCGAGGAACACCGGCTCGTAATCGAACAGTGGAGCAAATTCGACACCCGCAAGTGTCTCTGGGTCGGAGGAGACGACCAGATCGACCTCTTCTTTCTGAAGTGCGGGCAAGGCCTGGAACTGCAAACCGGGGCGGATGTCGACGTCGACTTCGGGCCATGCGCGGCGAAACTGCTCCAGCACCGGGAACAGCCATTCGAAGCAGGCGTGGCATTCGATGGCGATATGCAGGCGACCCGTTTTGCCGGATTTAAGTCCCGCGAAATCCTGCTCCACCGCTTCGACCTGCGGCAGCACCTGTTCGGCCAGACGCAACAAACGCTGCCCGGCCGCCGAAAGGGTCATCGGCTTGGAGCGGCGGACGAACAATTCCACCCCGATCTGATCTTCGAGGTTCTTGACCTGATGCGACAGAGCGGACTGTGTGATGTTCAGTCGGTCGGCGGCGCGGGCCAGCCCGCCGCAATCTTGGATCGCGCGGATGGTGCGGAGATGGCGGAACTCCAGATGCAGCTTCATGAATCGTGTCCGGCTCATGTTGATGATGAAGATTATGAGCCTGTCTCACGAAACCGGATCGGGGCACAAGGGTTCAATTGCTAAAGGAACCGCCATCATGCCTGCCGTCTCGTTCGAGTTCTTTCCACCTAAATCTCTTGAAGGCAGCTTTCGCCTCTGGGATTGCATCTCAACACTCGCTCCTCTGGCCCCTGAATGGGTATCGGTGACCTATGGCGCGGGCGGAACGACACGTGAATTGACGCGGGAAGCGGTCGGCACCCTTGGTAAGCAGTTCGGGCTGCGGGTTGCCGGGCATCTGACCTGCGTTGACGCCAGCCGGGAAGAGACGCTGGAGGTCGCACGTGGCTTCCGCAAAGCGGGGGTCGAGGACATCGTGGCACTGCGGGGCGATCCGCCCAAGGGCGCGGACGGCTTTGTGCCGCACCCCGATGGTTTCGCCAATTCGGTCGAATTGATCGCCGCGCTGGCCGATGATGGTTTCAACGTGCGCGTCGGCTGCTATCCGGATGTCCACCCCGAGGCAAAGAACGCCCAGGCCGATCTGGACTGGCTGCGTGCCAAGATCGACGCCGGTGCGTCCGAGGCGATCACGCAGTTCTTCTTCGACGCCGAGACATTTCTGCGCTTTCGCGACCGCGCGGCGGCGGCTGGCATTGCGGCACCGATCATTCCGGGCATTTTGCCGATCGAAGATTGGGCCAAGACGTCAAAGTTCGCCGAAGCCTGCGGTGCGATTATCCCCGATGAGCTGCGGGCGGCCTTCGAAGTGGCGGTACGCGATGATCGGGCCGATCTGCTGGCCATCGCTCAGGCGGCGGAGCTTGCGGACACGCTGGTCTGCGAAGGTTGCGATCATCTGCACTTCTACACTCTCAACCGGCCCGAGTTGACACGCGACGTCTGCACAGCGCTTGGCCTCGCCCCGCGCCCCTCGCTCAGCCGGGTGGCCTGACCGGAAAGACGCGGCTAGGGTCCGGGCAAGCGCCCTGACCCGGAGACTGCGGATGTTCGTCAACACGCCTGAAGATCTTGCATCCAGAGATCGGGTTCTGTCCATGTCGGGCCGCGACTTCATGGAGGCGGTCCGCGACGGACAGATACCGGAACCACCGATCGGTCGCATACTGAACTATCGTCTGGTCGAAGTTGACGACGGCAGGGTCGTCTTCTCGGGCGTGCCGACCTTCGATCACTGCAATCCCGTGGGGGCGGTCCATGGCGGCTGGTACGGTACGCTTCTGGACAGTGCGATGGCCTGTGCCGTGATGACACAGGTGCCGAAAGGCAGTTTTTACACCACCCTTGAATACAAGGTGAACGTCGTGCGGGCGATTCCGTTAGGCACCGAAATACGGGCCGAAGGCGTTGTGCAGCACATCGGTCGATCCACCGGTGTCGCCGATGGGTGGATCAGGGGCGCGGCGGATGGGAGGCTTTATGCGACAGGCTCCACGACATGCCTGATCATGCAAGGTTAAGAGGCCGCCCGATGGAAGACCGTGTCACCGACAGTTTTGCCCGACAAGGCCTTATGCGCACGTTGGGCGCGACGCTGGAGCATGTCGGCGACGGTGTCGCGCGCATCACCGCCACCGTCTCCGAGGCCACCAGTCAGCACCACGGCGCGGGCCATGCCGGCCTGACCTTCGCGCTGGCGGATACGGCGGCGGGATATGCGGCGCTGACGGTGATGGAACCGGGGTTCGAAGTCGTCACGTCCGAATTCCGCATCTCCCTGCTTGCCCCGGCGCGGGGACGTCTGGTCGCCGTAGGTCGGGTGATCCGGCCCGGACGGCGGCTGATCGCAGTCGCGGCGGATGTGCATGGCGAGGACGGGGCGCATGTGGCGACAGCGCTTGGCACGATGGTCCCCGTCAAGCCTGCCCCGGCCAGCCAGAACGACTGACGGGATCATCCGCCTTCGCGGACGTCGTCAATCATCTGCTGCATCTGTTCTGCGTCTATCAGGCCCGGCGCACGGGCTTCGCCGATCACGAAACTGGGTGTGCCGGAAAAGCCCAGCGAACTGGCAAGCCGCATGGTAGTGTCGATATGCTCCTGCACTGCGGGATCTTCCATGTCGGCGCGCAGCTGGTCGATGTCGAGACCAAGCTCTGCAGCGGCCTGGAGGGTCGAGCGTTCGTTCACACGCCCGCGCATGCTCATCAGGGCCTTGTGCATTTCGGGGTATTTGCCCTGCGCGCGAGCGGCCAGTGCGGCGCGCGCGGCAAAGACGGAGCCTTCGCCCAGGATCGGCCATTCGCGATAGACGATCCGCACCTCCTTGTCTGTGTCCAGCACTTTGGCTACCTCGTCCGCCGCGCGTTTGCAGTAGGGACAGTTATAATCGAAGAACTCGACCACTGTGACGTCGCCATCAGGGTTGCCAATCACAGGCGCGTTCGGGTCGCGTTCCAGCGTATCCCGGTTGTTGCCCAGCGTTGCCTGCGCCTGTGCTTCGGCCTTGGCGGCATCGCGTTCCTGAAGGATGGCGACGGCATCCATCACGATCTGGGGATTTTCGAGGATGGCCTGCAGGGCCAGCTCCTTGATCTGTTCTTCGGAAAAGTCCTGCGCTGTGGCGGGCAGAACCGACAGGGTTGTGGACAGGGTCAGGGCAATGAGGATGCGCATGGCGATGGTCCTTCTGGGATCACGGTCGGGGATCACGGGGTCGTGACAGGGTGACCGTTACGATGCACAGGTGCAAGCGCGCATGTCGGTCACGTTCGCGTCAGTTGTCCGGGGTCGTCTGGCGGGCCTCAAATCGCTGTCATATGAGTTGCCCATGTTTCGTATCCTGACCCTGATCGCCCTGTTGTTCGGAGCCCCTTCTCTGGCGGCGACATCCAGCACGGTGCAGGCCAATACCGTCACTGCCAGGTTGGTCACGGTCGAGGATGGGGTCGGCCCTGGTAGCGAGACGATTTCTGCCGGTTTGCAACTGGTGCTGGAGGATGGCTGGAAAACATATTGGCGATCGCCGGGCGAAGTCGGGCTACCTCCCGATCTGTCATGGGACGGGTCCGGGAATGTTGCATCGGTCGATCTGGCATATCCTGCGCCAAGCCGGTTCGAAGCCTTCGGAATTCAGAATTTCGGCTATGCCAAGGAAGTCGTCTATCCCCTGACCGTTCGGTTGATCGAGCCCGGTGAACCCGCGCGACTGGTCCTGACGGTGAACATTCTGGTCTGCGCCGAGATATGTGTGCCGGAAACCCTGAACCTGACCCTGGATATTCCGGCGGGCGGCGGCATCGACGCTGAGGCCGCAGCACTTTTGTCGGACTGGATCGCGCGGGTGCCGGGCACAGGCGACGAGGCCGGCATGAGGTTGGAAACCGTGCATATGGACGACACGACGTTGACGGTTCTGGCCAGGTCCGAGCAGCCGTTCCTGTCGCCCGATATCTTTCCTGAGCGGGGCGATTATGCTGCGTTCGACCGGCCCGAGATTGTTCTGGCCGATGGCGGGCGAACCTTGTTCGCCACGCTTCCCGTTCTGAATCCGGGCGAAGGCACCCTCGACCTGACTTTGGTGGACGGCCGTCGCGCCGCCACGATGGCGGCCACCCTGTCGCCGGTTGCGCCGGCGCCGCCCGCCGTCGGGTCGGCGATCTGGGGAGTGTTGCTGATCGCGCTGCTGGGGGGGCTGATCCTGAACATAATGCCCTGTGTCCTGCCTGTGCTATCGCTCAAACTGGCCAGTGCGCTGCAGGCCCGGGACAAATCGATCGGCCGTGTTCGCGGGGGGTTTCTGGCGTCGGCGGCGGGGGTGTTGGTGTTCTTCCTGGGCCTTGCGGGCGTGGTGATCGCACTGCGCGCGGCGGGCGTTACAGTGGGCTGGGGCATGCAGTTCCAGAACCCGACGTTTCTGGCGCTTATGATCGCGTTGGTCGTGCTGTTTGCAGCCAATATGCTGGGCCTTTTCGCGGTGAATATCGGGCAGGGCGCGATGACCGGCATGGCAAAGATCGGGGGAAGCGGCGGGTGGGGCGGCGATTTCACCACGGGAATGTTTGCCGCCGTGATGGCCACACCCTGTTCCGCGCCCTTCATCGGCACGGCGATAACCTATGCGCTGACCAACGGTCCCACGGAAATCGTCGCCGTCTTTGCTGCGATGGGCGTGGGACTGTCGTTGCCGTATCTGGCCGTCGCGGTCCGACCCACGCTGATTCAGCGACTGCCCCGTCCCGGCCGCTGGATGCGAACGGTGCAGATGGTGCTGGGCGGGCTGCTGCTCTTGACTGCGATCTGGCTGATTACGGTTCTGGCGGCCAGCGCGGGCGCGCGCACTGCCGTAATCGTGGGCGTTCTGGTCCTGTTGATGCTGGGGGCGCTGGCGCTGCGGCGGCAGGCCGTCGTGGTCGGGGGCGCAGGCGTATTCGCGGTGCTGGCGACTGTTCTTCTGCTACCCTCGGTGACACCGGCGGAAGCCTCGGTCGATGCCGGGTGGGAGCCTTTTTCGGAGGCACGCATCGCGCAGGAAGTCGCCGCGGGCAATACCGTCTTTGTCGATGTGACGGCGGATTGGTGTCTGACCTGCAAGGCGAACAAACGCCTTGTTCTGGACCGCGACCCGGTGTCGTCGGCGTTGGCCGACATCGTGGCGCTTCAGGCCGACTGGACGCGCCCTTCGGATACGATTGCCGCGTTCCTTCAGGCCAACGATCGCTTCGGTATTCCGTTCAATGCGGTCTATGGTCCCGGTGCGCCGGACGGGATCGTTCTGCCGGAATTGTTGACAGATGCTGCCGTGCTCGATGCAATTTCGGCGGCGGCGGCGAACTAGGATCTGCGAAGACGCGCCAGATGCCGGTCGACCAATGCGGTTTCGCCGGGCGTCAATTTCTGCGCACGGGGATAGGCCGGGTCGGTTCGGTCGTCACGAATCGGCGCGTCCCAGCCGGAGGTCGTGGCAAAGAACCGGTCCACACCGTCTTCGCCGAACTCGATCAGATAGCCCTGCACCACGACATCGAGATAGCTGCGCAGGATCGGATGGGCGCGATCAGGGGCAGGGTGATGCCCCTCGGGGATGTGATATATCGACGGCCCTTCCGGCAGGGGCACGCGCAGATATCCCGCCTCCCGCGCATCCAGCGCCTCCCAATCGCCCATCGGCACCTCTGCCGTCAGCCCGTCGATCTCGCCGTTCGGGTCGGGCACCGCGGTCAGGAAGGGGGCCGGATGCAGCGTCGTATGCCTCCAGGCACGCCGCCAGCCCTGTATCGTCAGGGGGGTGCCACCCGGATAACTATGCGTCCGGCGATTCACGAGGCTGCCATAGCCGAAGAAGCGATGCATCTTTTCCCCTTGCGCGTTACCGGTCCGGTTTCCTATAGGAAACATGCACGCCGCGGGAGACACTGTCGCAAGACAGGGCCGAAGGAGCAACCGCCCCGGTAAACTCTCAGGCAAACGGACCCGGTGTGCGACGACAACTCTGGAGAGAGGCGCATCCGCGTCCGCCGAAGGGATAGCGATCTCAGGCGAAAGGACAGAGGGGGCATCGAAACGGGGCCAAGGCCCGAGGAGGTGCATGTGTCCGATCCTATTTCCCTGCCGCTGGCCGATCTGCACGCGGAGCTTGGCGGCAAGATGGTGCCTTTCGCGGGCTATTCGATGCCGGTGCAGTACCCGGCAGGCGTGATGTCCGAACATCTGCATGTGCGCGATAAGGCGGGCCTGTTCGATGTGTCGCACATGGGGCAGGTCGTCCTGCGCGGCGACGGCGCGGCGCAGGCATTGGAAGGCTTGCTGCCCGTCAACGTGGTCGGACTGGCCGAAGGGCGGCAACGCTATGGCCTGCTGATGCTGCCGGACGGGGGCGTGGCCGACGATCTGATGTTTGCCAACCGTGGCGATCATCTGCTGCTGGTGGTGAACGGCGCGATGAAGCATGCCGACATGGAAATCTTGCGCGCTGGTCTGCCGGGTCAGTCGGTTGAAATGCTGGACGGTCGCGCGCTTTTGGCATTGCAGGGTCCGCTGGCCGAGACGGTGCTGGAGGCGATGGTCCCCGGTGTCGCCGCGATGAAGTTCATGGATGTGCGCTCGTTCGATTGGAACGGCGCGGATCTGTGGATCAGCCGATCAGGATATACGGGTGAGGACGGGTACGAAATAAGTGTCCCGGTCGCGCAGGCCGAGGCCTTCGCCCGTGCACTGCTGGCGTCCGACGACGTGATGCCCATCGGTCTGGGCGCGCGTGACAGCCTTCGGCTGGAAGCGGGAATGCCGCTTTATGGACAGGACCTGACCGCCGATATCAGCCCGGTCGAAGCCGATCTGGGATGGGCGATCCAGAAAATACGGCGCACCGGCGGCGACCGTGCGGGCGGCTTTCCAGGTGCGGATCGTGTGTTGGCCGAGTTGGACAATGGCCCGAAGCGCCGTCGCGTCGGCCTTTTGCCCGAGGGACGCGCGCCGATGCGGATGGGCGTCATGCTCTATGGCAGTGACACGGCCACCGCCCCCTTCGGCACAGTCACATCAGGCGGATTCGGCCCTTCGGTCGGTGCACCCATAGCGATGGGGTATGTTCCAGATGGGACCGTGACGGGCACCGTTTTATATGGTGATGTGCGGGGCAAACGCCTGCCGGTCACCGTCACCGACCTTCCTTTCCACCAGCCGCGCTACAAGCGCTGAGATCACGAGGCTCCAGATGAAGTACACCGAAGACCACGAATGGCTTGAAGACAATGATGGCATCATCACTGTCGGCATCACCGATCATGCCGCGACTCAACTGGGCGACGTGGTATTCGTCGACTTGCCGGACGTCGGCCAGACCGTGACCAAGGGCGAGGAGATCGTGGTGATCGAATCCGTCAAAGCTGCATCCGATATCCTGTCGCCGCTGGACGGCGAGATCGTCGAGGTGAACGACGCGCTGGCCGATACGCCAGGTCTGGTGAACGAGGATGCCGAAGCCGCGTGGTTCTTCCGCATGACGACAGCCACCCCCGAGGAGATGGACGGGATGATGGACGAAGACGGATACAAGGAATTCATCGGGGATTGATCGCGCAGACACGATCAATCCGGCAGCAAGGTGATGATCGCGCAGCGATCGTCACCGCCGCAAAAAACCGACGAACCGTCAGCCCCGGAGTCTCCTTGCCTGTCCGCGACGTCCCCAACCCGGATCGCTCCGACCTGACCGGAGCCGCTTTCGTCTGACCGAACCCTTATGGCCCTTTGATAAATGTCCTGACCCATTCTGCCTGATCCCACCGGAGTTCCCATGCCTCAGATGCCGTTTGCCCCCGAGTATGACACCTACGATTTCGCCAACCGCCGCCATATCGGTCCCTCGCCCGAGGAAATGGCCGAAATGCTCAGGGTCATCGGCTGCGATACGCTGGACGATCTGATTGACGAGACAGTGCCGAAATCCATTCGGCAAAAAGACCCGCTGCCCTGGCCGCAGATGACCGAGCACGCGATTCTGGGGCGCATGCGGGCCCTGGCGGACAGGAACCGCGTGACGGTCAGTATGATCGGGCAGGGCTATTCCGACACCGTGACGCCGCCCGCGATTCAGCGCAACATTCTGGAAAATCCGGCGTGGTACACGGCCTACACCCCGTATCAGCCCGAAATCGCACAGGGTCGGCTGGAGGCGTTGCTGAACTTCCAGACGATGGTGTCCGACCTGACCGGATTGCCGGTCGCAAACGCCTCCCTGCTGGATGAAGCCACTGCCTGCGCCGAGGCGATGGTGATGGCGCAGCGGGTCGCCAGGTCGAAGGCTTCGGCGTTCTTCGTCGATGCCCGCTGTCACCCGCAGAACATCGCGGTCATGCGGACGCGGGCAGAGCCGCTGGGGATCGAACTTATCGTGGGCGAGGTCGGTGATCTCGACGCCTCCAGGGTGTTCGGCGCTATCTTCCAGTATCCTGACACGACCGGCGGCTTGCGCGATCTGACCCCGCAGATCGACGCGCTGCATGGTGCGAACGCTCTGGGCATTGTGGCGACGGACCTGCTGGCGCTGTGCCTGCTGAAGGAACCGGGCGCGATGGGTGCCGACATTGCCGTCGGATCGGCGCAACGCTTTGGCGTGCCTCTGGGCTATGGCGGACCGCACGCCGCGTTCTTCGCCTGCGCCGACGCCTACAAGCGCAACATGCCCGGTCGTCTGGTCGGTGTCAGCGTCGACAGTCAGGGCAACCAGGCCTACCGCCTGTCGCTTCAGACCCGCGAGCAGCATATTCGTCGCGAAAAGGCGACCAGCAACGTCTGCACGGCGCAGGCCCTTCTTGCGGTCATGGCCAGCTTTTTCGCGGTGTTCCACGGACCAAAGGGTTTGCATCATATCGCCAGTCACGTTCACGCGCATGCCGTCGCCCTGCGCAAAGCCCTGGTGGACGGTGGCGTGGACGTTGCCGACGGTCCGATATTCGACACCCTGACAGTCACGTCTGATGACCGTGATGGTATCTGGAACGCCGCCCGCGATGCCGGAATCACGCTGCGCAGGATCGGGACGGATCAGCTTGGTATTGCTTGCGACGAGTTGACGGACGGAGATATTCTGAAACGCCTTCTGGGTGTGTTCGAAATCTCGTCCAAACCGGATTTGCACATCGACATCCCCGACAACCTGGCGCGCCAGACCGAGTATCTGACACACCCGATCTTCCACATGAACCGGGCGGAATCCGAGATGATGCGCTATATGCGCCGTCTTGCTGATCGTGATCTTGCGCTGGACCGGGCGATGATCCCGCTCGGGTCCTGCACGATGAAGCTGAATGCCGCCGTGGAAATGATGCCTGTCACCTTTCCCGAGTTTGGCAAACTGCATCCCTTTGCCCCGGTTGAGGATGCCGGGGGATACAAGGAAATGATCGACGAGCTGTCTGATCGTCTCTGCGTCATCACCGGCTATGACGCGATGTCGATGCAACCGAATTCCGGTGCGCAGGGCGAATATGCCGGCCTGTTGACCATTGCTGCCTTCCACAAGGCAAACGGGCAGGAAAAACGGCGGATCTGCCTGATTCCCACCAGTGCGCATGGCACCAACCCTGCCTCGGCCCAAATGGCGGGCATGAAGGTCGTGATCGTCAAGGCAGCCGATAACGGCGACGTCGATCTGGACGATTTCCGCACCAAGGCCGAAGCGGCGGGCGAGGATCTGGCGGCCTGCATGATCACCTATCCCAGCACCCACGGAGTGTTCGAGGACACGGTGCGGCAGGTCTGCGAAATAACTCACGCGCATGGCGGACAGGTCTATCTGGACGGGGCCAATCTGAACGCGATGGTCGGTCTGTCCAAGCCGGGGGAAATCGGTGCGGATGTCTCTCACCTGAACCTGCACAAGACGTTCTGCATTCCGCATGGAGGCGGCGGACCCGGCATGGGGCCGATCGGCGTCAAGGCACATCTGGCGCCGCATTTGCCCGGCCACCCCGAAACCGGGGGCGAAGGTCCGGTATCCGCCGCGCCTTACGGCAGCGCGTCGATCCTGCCGATCAGTTATGCCTATGTGATGATGATGGGCGGCTCGGGTCTGACGCAGGCCACCAAGGTCGCCATCCTGTCGGCGAACTATATCGCCAAGCGATTGGAGGGGGCCTATGACGTCCTGTTCACGGGGCGTAACGGTCGCGTTGCGCACGAATGTATTCTGGATACGCGCCCGTTTGCGGAATCCGCGCATGTTACCGTCGACGACGTGGCCAAGCGGCTGATGGACAACGGGTTCCATGCGCCCACGATGTCCTGGCCCGTCGCAGGCACCTTGATGGTGGAACCGACCGAGAGCGAGCCCAAGCCAGAGCTGGACCGCTTCATTACGGCCATGCTCGCCATCCGTGAGGAGGTTGCGCAGATCGAGGCGGGAACGATGGATGCCGACAACAATCCGTTGAAGAATGCGCCGCACACGATGGAGGATCTGGTGCGCGATTGGGACCGCCCCTATTCGCGCGAGGCGGGGTGTTTTCCGGCCGGTGCCTTCCGCGTCGACAAATACTGGCCGCCGGTCAATCGCGTCGACAACGCCGCAGGCGACCGGAATCTGATCTGTACCTGTCCGCCACTGGAAGATTACCTCGACGCGGCGGAATAGGGCCTAGGCCTTTGGCGCGATCTCGCGGACGCGGACGCGGTCTTGTTCCAGCGACAGGCCCGCGTCCGACAGTTTGATCGCGCGCGCCGATGCAGTGCGCGCGGCCTTTGCCATTTCGGGATCGCCATGTTCCGCCAGGCGGGCGAGCACGCGTTGCAGTGCCATTTGCACCTCGACCATTTTGGCTCCGTCGCGCGCAATTGCTTCAAGGGCCGTGCTGATGGCAGCCTCCGCTGAAATCTCTCTCGTCCGCACGCCGGGCAGAGGGGACCTAGTGTTGTCTGGCACGGGGTCCGACGGGGCCGGCCACAGGGCAAGCAGCCTGGACTGTCGGTGAATCACGTCGATTGCTGTCCGCGGGTCGTTCAGGCTGGGAGAGAGGGCACGTTGCGCGATTTCCGACATGACCTGGAATCCGAAAAGCGGGTCCTGATCGAAGGATTGCAGATCGTCGATAAGGACATTCTCGCGGAGGTCGGTATACTCGGCACTGTCATCCCCGGTTGTCGGAACATCGGTAACCACGGGGAGGCCCGACACGCGCATCAACAGATCGCCCTTTGCAACCCAGTCGCCGGGCAACACAACCAGATCGACGCGACCGCCACTGGCATCGGCGGCCTCAGACAGGGCGTTTGCGTCGATATGTTGCACGTAACCCGATTTCGTCGAAAAAATTTCCTGTCCGGTCAGTTCGGCGTCTTCCGGCAGGCGGGTGCATCCCAGGTAGGGCGAGTCCATACGTGTCTTCATTGCATGATGGGCCGCCTCTTCAATGCGTGCCGTCGTCGCTTCCATCGATCCGAGTTCCGAGAGTTGCTGTACCCAGCGGATCAGCGCGACGATCACCAGTCCGATGACGAAGATCGTGACAAGATAGATGATCGAGAAACCGCCGTCTCCATACAGGCCCACACTGATCACGATCCTGGAGAAGAGCGCGAAGACGAACGCACCGATGAAGGTCGCCAGAATGGATTGGGTCCGGCCGTCCTGCCGCAATAGACGGTGAGCACGGGGGCTGGCCTGACTTGCGGCAAAATTATGGGCTGTCACCATCACGGTCAGCGAAAAGGTTGCAACCACCAGCATCGAGTTCGTAAGGATTTCCAGAAGGGCCTGCGCCGCCGTCTCGTCGATGCCGAAGCGCACGGCGTCCGGTACCAGCGGCCCCAACACCGGCGTCAGGGCAGCCGCGAAAATGGCGAGCGCCGAAAGCAGCGCGACGCGAATCCAGATCTGTCGGGTCAGTTCGCGCAGGTGCCACAGGGTTTGGGTCAGGATCATCCGGTCGTCTCCAATGGGTCGTGCAAGTCAATGTCGCATGGTTGCGATGGGCCCCCAAGTATCTTTGCGGTTGCTTGACACACCCCGGACCCGCCGCCATATGGGCGCCGTTGGGGTCGTAGCTCAGTTGGTAGAGCGCGTCGTTCGCAATGACGAGGTCAGGGGTTCGATTCCCCTCGGCTCCACCACGATTTCCTTTGGTTTATACGCTGTTCTTAGGGGGGTGCTTCCGTGCCCCTAACATTCCTTCATCCGTGTCTGGTGGTCTGTCACGCGACATTGACCTTCCGCACTTTCTGACGCATCGTCATGCCGCACCGCAGCATGAGGCGCGATATGGCAACGATCATTACATTAGCTCAGCAGAAGGGCGGCTCGGGCAAGACAACGGTCACGGCGCATCTGGCAACCGAGCTTGCCAGCCGGGGGCATCGGGTCGCCCTGCTGGACGTTGATCCGCAGGGATCGCTGGGGCAGTGGTTCATGATGCGATACGAACGCACTGGCGGTTTGAAGGGCGACATTACCTTTTCCACGTCTTCGGCGTGGGGGGTGACGTTCGAATCGTCCAAGTATCAGGAAGATTATGATTTTATCCTGATCGACACGCCTCCCAAGATCGACAGCGACCTGAAGCCGTCGCTGCGGATTGCGGACCTTGTAATTGTGCCCGTCTCCGCTTCAGAGGTGGATCTCTGGGCGACCGAGGGTGTCCTTGAAATCGCTGCGCGCGAGGGAAAACGGCCCATTGTCGTCCTGAACCGTGCGCGCAGCGGGACGCGTTTGAGCGAGAAGATCATGACCGCCCTGTCGAAGCTGGAGGCCGATCCGGCGACGACGATTCTGGGTCAGCGCGTCTCCTACGCCGAGGCTTTGGGTCAGGGGCAGGGGGTTTGCGAATTTCCCGGCGCGAAGATCGCGGCAGCGGAAGTTGCGGCGTTGACCGATGAGATTCTCGGGCGGTTGGACAAGTAACCTGAAGCCGGGCAGTCAGCGCCACAAGGGGGCAAAGCTGACGAGCGCGCCTTGTGTCTTGGCCAGCAGACGATTGGCCGGGCCGGGGCGGGGGATCTGCCCTTGCGCAAGGCGCTTCACGATGGCCTCGGGTGGGGCTGCCGTGCCGGTAACCGGGTCGAAATACCGTGGATAATCAATCAGAACGGCGTGAACCAAGGCGTCCATCGACGGTCGCGCGGCGCGACGTCGAGCGGGGATGCTGCCCCGGTCGTCTGTCAGACCCCAGCCTGCGTAGAAGGGTGTGCCGAGGGTGGTCACGGGGGTGTCCCGGATCAGCGCCTCGAACCCCAGAAGGGAAGTCATCGTCCAGATTTTGCTGGCCTTTTCGATCAGCGCATGGGCGTTGGCGCGGGTCGCCACGAGGTCGGCGTCGCCTGCGTCGATGGCCCCGTCGCGTAGTCCCGCCTCGACGTCGGGATGTGGCTTGTAGACGATGAACGAACCGGGATTGGCGGCGCGGGTGGCCGACAGAAGCGCTGCGTTATCAGAAACTTCGGAGGTGCCCAGGCGGATCGAGGCATCGTCCGCGACCTGACCGGGCACCAGAATGAACGGGACGTCGGGCAGGGCAGGCAGATTGCCAGACAGGTTGTATTTCGTAAGGCCCGCCGCGATGATGGAAGCGCGCAATTCACGAGCGCGAACAAGGGCTTCCGGAGGCAACGCAGCGGCAACGACGATGGCATCCTCAAGCGCGGATGGCCGTGTCGGGTCGAAATAAATACCCTTTGCATCCAATACGAGCGACAGCGGCGGGATCAGATCGGCCCCCAGCCCGCGGGACC
>Ga0207903_1000236_pt1 | contig 21060 bp, 22 predicted proteins | sample MalvirmetaMSP131_FD_184234 | JGI IMG/M metagenome (GOLD analysis project Ga0207903, IMG submission 184234) | Marine viral communities from the Deep Pacific Ocean - MSP-131 (SPAdes) | ecosystem: Environmental > Aquatic > Marine > Oceanic | place: Atlantic Ocean | collected 2011-06-25
GTGAGATAGGTTTTGTTTGAGGCATTTTCCACCAGATCGTGTCCTGTCCCAATCGGGCGCCCGGCCAGGAAGCAAACTTCGAGACGGCGCGCCCAAGATCCGCAGATAGAGCGAGCTTTGCAATGTTCAGATCCGACTTCCAGGCATTCGCGATATGACGAGTGACGTCCGGCAAGCTCATACCTTCGCGCCAGTACCACTCGTCGGGATAGACGCCGGTATCGAAGTTCCCAGCAAAAAGCTTTGGAAAAGATGCTCGAATTTCGTCGACTTGAGCCGGGGTCAAAAGATTTGGGAATATGATAAAGCCATGCTCGTGAAAGCGGCGAACTTCTGCATCGCCGATTGATGAGAGAATAGAAAACGTCAAAGATGTCATAAGTCAGAAACCAGTTTGTTGAGTGTTGATAACTGCAGTATAATCTTCGAGTAATACATAATTCGAACGAATATTATTCGGGAAATGATGGATATGCGTGCTTTGGACCGAACTGATATCGAGATTTTGCGCCTTTTGCAGGAAAATGCTCGGTTGTCGGTAAAAGAGATCGCAAGCGATATCGGGTTGGCAGCCTCTTCGACACACGAACGTATCAAGAAGCTCTGGGATGATGGCGTTCTGCTCGGCGCGCACGCCGATGTCGATCCCGCGGCGTTTGGTGCAGATTTGGAAGCGTTATTGATGATCGGCTTCGCGAAACACAAGAGAAGTAATGTCGATAGGTTTCTTAGTGAAGTCACGGAGATACCGGAGGTTCGTTCAGCATTCCTGGTAACAGGCAGGTACGACGTCATCGTTCACGTATTCGTGCGCAATACGACGCATCTTAAAGATCTGGCATTTGATCAGTTTACCAGCCGACCGGGCGTAACGCGCATTGAGACGTCGATTATTTATGAACATCGAAAACGGTACGTGGCGCCTCTGCTGGCAGAGTGATCTGCGCAAGCATTGTGAATGCGATCATCACTGAATAACGCCTGATGCAGGTCGCAGAAGTAAGAGCGCATACATTTCTACACGTCATTTTCCTGAAAATATTGCTCACTTGTTAGATAGCTAACAAGAATACGGTAAGGCCTCAAACCGACAGAGCAGTTGGTTTTGATTACGTTGCTATGACTAATTGACAAATCTTAGCGCGTAGAGGCGATGGAGTGATGAGTATCGTACGATTAATTAAGCTTGTGGTTGATTTCGTGACTCCGAAATACAAACCCGAAAAAAAATATATGCGTGGCGGATTGGTCGACGGCTAATCGAGAGCAGGTGCTCTGTATTGATTATCTAGTTCAGGAATATCGGGAATACAGAGTGAGCTAAGGTAGTGACTAAATAAAAACCAATAAAATCAACGGGCCAAACTGGCTCTTATCATTTGGGAGACAGCCATGACTAGGAAGACAGGAAAAAACAAACAAGTTACACGTCGTCAATTTATGGAATTGACGGGCATTTACAGTATGGCAGCGGTAATGGGTGCGCGAGCATTTGCCGCCGAAGCGGGAGAAGCGGAAACCTACGGGTTGCTGAAAGATAAAGCGCGTCAAATTGAACTTGCGCAGAAGAAGCCTGAAATCCGTATCCGGATGGGCGTTTCCGGCGATTCGCCGAAAGTGCAGGAAAACGGCTTCCCGACCGGTTATTGGGAGTTCGCGCGCGACCTGAATGAACGCACCGACGGTCGAATCGAAGTTCAGTTGACCGGTGGAAATGCCCTATGCACGGAAATTTCCTGTGCGCAGAAGTTCTCCACGAACACCATTCCGGCGTACGGATCCTCATCGCAGAACGCATCGCTGACATACCCGTTCCTGACGGCGCTGGATTTTCCGTTCCTGTTCCCGACGCGGGCCAGCATGCACTATTTCCTGTATAGCCAAAAAGGCGACAGCGTCTTTAGAAAGGTGCTGCGGGAGAAGTTCGATTACGAGTTTCTCTGGTCCCTTGCCGAGGGGCGGGCTCTCTTTATGGGCAAGGGCTGGGCGGACAGACCGCAGGTTAGAAAACCTGAAGATATCAAGGGGGCGAAGTTACGTGTTACGGCATCGCCGATGGCACGGATATCTCTCGATCTCCTTGGCGCCAATCCGATCCCTCTAGCCTGGGCGGAAACCTATGAAGGCCTCAAGTCGGGGGTCGTCGATGGGATGGAGAATTTCCCGTCCGCCGCACCTGCGTACGGCATGACGCCGGCAATTTCGCAGATGGTGAACCTGGAGTTTTTCTCGGGGTTGGAGCATGCAGCGATCAGTCGCAAGTTCCTGGAAAAACTGCCGGACGACCTGCGTGATGCGGTCATGGAATCAGCCTTCCATACGCAGCAGTGGACTCAGCAGACGCTCGAGAAGGCACGCGTCGAGATCAGCGGGATGACCGAACCACCTAAGCCCGGCACGATCTTTGCCAAGTCGAATGTAGCCGTTTCTATGCTCAGCGCCGCTGAGCGCCGGGTTTGGGAGGAGATGTCGTCGCCAGAGTTTCACCCCAAACCGTATGAAGAGTGGCGCGAGCGTCTAGCCAAGATGGCTGGAGGGACCGATGTCTACAAGGAAATCTACGACATCGCGCGTGAACTCCCCGCGGACACCAAGCCGGAAGATGTGAAACCCGTGCGCTGGTGGAAAGCTTAGCAATTGCACGTCATCCCGTGATTGAGAGGGGCGCTCGGGCGTCTTGTGAAGACACTAAGCGCTTCCTCCGATCAACGGCTACGAAAGAACAAGTAGAAAATCACAGGCGCGGAATTGCCTGTTCCTGGCAGGAAGCAACAAGCATGGACAGCGTGAACACAAACACTGAGCAAGATGTGGAAAGGCCAAGTGGCGTCTTTATAAAAACAATGCGTTGGCTCGACAGGAACACAGAGCCTTATCTGATGGTGATGTTTTACGTTGCTTTAGCGTCGATCATCAGCATCGAGGTGGCGCGGCGGTATCTGCTGGGCGAGCAAACTCAATGGGGCTCCGTCGTCAGTATTTATTGCTTCATATGGTTGAGCTGGCTGGGCTGCGCTTATCACGTGAAAACCCGGGGGCACCTTCGCTTTGGCGAACTTCGTAGGAGCATGCCCCGTCTTCTGCAGGCCGCATGTTACATATTCGATGACATCCTGTGGCTGCTGCTGGCGTCCGTCGTTGTCACCGCGTCGTGGAACCTTATGCAAACACAGATGCTTCTTCAGAATGTGATTGAGGGGACCGGTTGGATACCCATGGCTGTTGCGACGGCGGCCGTTCCGGCCGGTTGGATTCTGATTGTCGTGCGTGCGGTCCAGGACATGGTGGTAGTCATCAGGCAGTACAAGCACAACGAAGCCTTCGAATTAAATGTCGCGGTCGCAGACTAATCGGCATTGGAATGAGTGAAAAAATAGTCATGGAAACCGAAATCATAGTCCTGTTGACGACCTTGAGTGCCGTGACGTTATTCGCGATTGGCGTTCCTGTGGTGCTGTGTCTTGGCACTTGGTCGATGATAACGCTTTACTATACGGAGGTTTTTCCGATCGCGAACATCGGTCACAGCGCCTTCTTCGGTCTCAAGTACTTTTCGCTATTGGCGATGCCACTGTTCATTCTGACCGGCGATTTAATCAGTGCTGGCGGTATATCGAAGCGGCTCATCAAATTCGCATCGACGGTACTTTGCAAGGTCCCCGGCCGCCTCGGTGTCACGACTATTGCTGCCTGTGGCCTGTTCGCCGCCATCAGCGGATCCAACTCGGCGACGACTGCGGCAATTGGTCGTATTGTGATCCCGGAAATGACCAAAAAAGGATATGACCTGGGCACCGCTGCTGCGATTTCTGCAGCAGGTGGTACCGTCGGTGTCATCATTCCGCCGAGCCTGATCTTTATTCTCTACGGCGTGCTGATGTCGCTGTCGCCGGGCGACATGTTCATCGCCGGGATTATCCCCGGCATCCTGATGGTTGCCGCGATGGTTTTTGTGTCGATGTTCGTGGCGATAGCCAGCAAGACCAATCGGGACGGTGATCCGGAGGCGTTTTCGTTCGGCACAGTTGCGAGTACAGCCTGGCATGCCAAGACCGGTTTCTTTGCTATAGTTATCGGATTGGGGGGCATCTATGCGGGAATCTTCTCGCCGACCGAAGCGGCAGGGGTGGTCGTAGCGTACTGCCTGATCGCCGGTGTCTTTCTGACGCGGGAAATCAAATTCAAGCAGTTGTTCGGCATCTTCTTCGCCAGTGCGTCAATCACGGGCATGATCGCACCGATTGTCGCAGTATCAATAACGGTGCAGGAAACTCTCTCCGTACTCGGCATGCAGGAGATCATCGCCGAAGCGCTGACGGGTGTTGTCGCCAACGAGACGGCGATGATCGCCTTGATCATGGGAATAATCTTTGTCGCCGGCTGTATTTTGGAATCCGTGCCGGTGGTCATCATCTTCGCGCCGATCCTGGCGCCGATCGCGGTGGCGTCCGGTATGGACCCGATCCACTTCGCCGCGCTCTTCGTCATGGGCAGTTCCATTGGCTTCATCACGCCGCCGTATGGTCTCAACCTCTACATGGCAAGCGGCATCTCGGGCGCGGGCATATTCGATATCTCGAAACGGATATTCCCGTATGTGCTGGCCCTGATAGCTGTCTGGCTCGCCGTTGCAATCTTCCCCGTACTCTCGCTCGGGATATTGAGAAATCTGTACTGATTTACTGGGATTTGAGGAAAAAATGAGAAAGCAAATAACCCCCAAAACTATCCGCAAACGAAAGGGAGACAAGGAGCGAATATCCCTTGTTACCGCTTACGACTACCCGATGGCTCGTTGGGCAAACGCTTCGGAAATCGACATTATTTTTGTTAGCGATGCTTTGGCCACTGTCGGGCTCGGGCGGGAAAACACGCTTTCAGTTACTGTCGATGAAATTATCTACCATACCCGTGCCGTCAAATCCGGGTCTGGACAGTGCCTTGTACTAGCATCAATGCCGTTCATGTCACACTCGACCCCAGAAGAGGCCGTCCACAATGCGACTCGCCTGATCAAAGAGGGTGGTGCACATGCCGTGGAGATCGAAGGTTCCCGTGAGACAGCGAAGACGATTAAGGCGATCGCGAAAGCCGGCATTCCAGTCATCGGACACGTCGGATTGACCAAGTACATCGCCAGCAGCACCGGGCACTACATCAATCAGGGAAAAACCACGAAGTCTGCAATCGATATCATCGATGATGCACTTGCCTTCGAAAAAGCTGGCGCGTTTGCCATCGTAGTGGAATGCGTTCCAGAGAAGATCGCGGGGATACTAACGGATTGCGTCAGCGTGCCCACAATAGGCTTTGGCGCTGGTCGGGAGTGTGACGGGCAGGCGCTGGTGAGCCAGGACATGCTGGGAATATTCGACAAGTTTTGTCCCAAGTTTGTCAAAAGGTTCGCTGATTTTACCAACACGGCAACGGGGGCTTTCTCTGCGTTCAAGTGGGACGTTGATAAAGGTGCATTCCCTGGGGAAGAGCATGTTGTTCCTGTCGAGGACGCTGTGGCTGACGAAGTTGGCGCTCACTTTGCTGAGGAGAGAAACAAAAATAATAAAAAGGGTTCGTCTCCTGAGAATAACAAAAAGAAGAAAAAGAAGCAGAAAAACGCTCGGATTTTGCGGGCCGTCTAGGCCGGTCAAGCACCTGAGCTGAATGAACGATTAACCCAGGACCGAACATTAATGGAGTAGTCCCATGGCTGAAAAAAAGAGAACCAAAGTTACCATCAAAAAACTGTTGGATAAGAAAAAGCGTGGCGAGATGGTCACAAGCATCGGCGTATATGACTCACCGATGACCGCGATTGCCGACGAAATTGGATTTGATCTGCTGATAAATGGCAACGCTGGGCCCATGTCTTTGTTGGGCCACCCGGATCCATTGACGGTGACATTTGAAGAGCAGCTAATCTTGACCAAAGCGGTCAGCCGAGTGGCCAAATACGGCATGGTAATCGGTCACATGCCGTTCATGAGTTACGCAACTGCGGATGTTGCCATTCGAAATGCAGGTCGCATGACTGCGGAAGGCGGAGCAGATGCCGTCAAATGCGAAGGCACACGATTTACGGCAAATACGATCGCTGAAATTGTGTACGCCGGTGTGCCTGTTATGGGACACATCGGCATGCAGGCGCAGCGGAAACACGAACAGAGCGGCTTTGGCTTCAAAGGTAAGACGGCGCAGGAAGCGGCGGATATCGTTGCAGATGCCCGTGCGCTTCATAAAGCAGGGGTCTTTGCCTTTATCATCGAGTATGTGCCGGTTGAGATTACTGAGTATCTGGTAAAAACGCTTCCGGTTCCGATAATCAGCGTTGGGGCCGGACCTTCGGCTGACGGTATGTATCTGATCAGTGGGGATGCTGTTGGGTACAGCGCCTTCCCGCGTCCAAAAAATGAAGCGAGCTTTGTCGACGTCCGCCCGATTATTGCTGAAGGCTTGTCGGCCTATAAGGAACACACGCTGAATAAGAAGTACCCAGGCTCGGAATTCACGATGAACATGGACAAGGAAGAACACAAAAAATTCCTCGACATCGTGCATTAAGGGTGCCGGGGAATGGCCGCCCGTAGTCATGATCGTTTTTTTTATTACCTGTTCTTTTGCAATGGCTTCGGGCGGCAACCTATTACTCATAACATTTTACCGTTTTAGAAGACTTCCGGATTTTGAAGCACTATGACTTACAAAAATAAAATTAGAGAAAATATAAAATCAGGACAGTTCACTTATACGCTTGAGTATGTCCCTGAGATTGCCGCCAAAACCGATGGCATGGGCATGGATTTCCTGATGAATGAGGCCCGCAAATTGCGTGGAGAGTTTCGTGTAAGCGGCGTCAATATCGGGGATCGCGTCAAATCGATGGAATCGCTGGATACTGTCCAGTGCGGGAGGTTGGCTGCCGAGGCTAGCGGCAAAATGCCATTGTTGCATCTGGCGGGGAAAGACCGGGATGCAAACGAGGGACGTGCCGTGTTCCAGCGCGCGTTTGATCTGGGACTCGACACTTTTCTGGTGATCTCGGGGGATCGGGTGTCCAAGGAAATGCGCTCACATAAAACGCGCTACTTCGATTCTGTGAACGCAATAATTGCTGCGAAAGAAATGAATCCAGATTGCTTCTTGGCCGCTGCGATCGCTCCTTACAAGTACAAGGAAGAGGAGCTTATCAACCAGTATCTGAAGATGGTTAAGAAGATTCATGCGGGGGCTGATTACCTGATTACCAATTGCGGCTGGGACATGGAGAAGCTGCAAGAGTTGATCTGGTATAGGAATGCCCGAGGGTTCAATACTCCAATCGTTGCCAATCTGCTCGTGCCTGCGATGGGTTGGGCCCGAGGGATTCACAGTCGCCGCCTGCCCGGTGTCTACATGTCGGACGATTTGTTCGAGAAGATCGAGAGCGAGCACGCCGGTTCAAAAGAGGAGGCAAAAGAAGCACGCCTACACAGGTTAACCCTGCAGATCGTCGGATCAAAACTTATGGGTTATGCCGGGGTTCAGTTAAGTGGGATCGAGAGAACCAAAGATCTCCTTGAAGTAATGAGCAGGGCGGATCGATTGGAGGAATCTCTCGACACACTCGATGCATGGTGGCGTGCGTGGCGTGAGATTCATACGTTCGAAGACGGCCGCGAGGTGAAATTCGGTCCTAAAGACGGGCTGTACCTTTTCGGCGACAAAAAACCCGCACGGAATAGCTTGAAGGGCCCCCCGGTTATCGGGAGAGTCGTTGCTGCACCGGAAGAGAAGAAGAAATTCGCTAGACTGGACGCTATCGATCGCATGTTCTTCCATAAGAACACGCTTGTCGGGAAAGTCCTGAATTTCTTTTTGCTGGCAATGAACGCTCTGCCAGGTGGCAACGCCGTAATCAGGAGATTTGAGCACGCCGTTAAAGAGCCCGTTTTGGGTTGTGAGATGTGCGGATTCTGTCGCATCCCGTACTTGTTTTATGTATGCCCGGAGACATGTCCGAAAGGATTGGCCAACGGTCCTTGCGCGGGAACGGATGAAAATACATGCGAGTTCAAAGACCGCGAGTGCATCCACAACAAGAAATATCGGATCGCCAAGGACTTGGGGCGTCTGTCTGAGCTCGAAACGGTTTTTGTTCCGCCGGTCTCGGATACGCGAGAAACGTCGTCTTGGCTCAACCAGTTCGATGAAACTATTCCGAAGGTGACGGTATATGAAGAATCAACAAATGCTTCACAAAGCAAACCCCGGCAGGACTTCGAAGAGCCGGTCCAATGAGGTCTGTTTCTAGGAAAGCAGATTTACTCGACGAAGAACTGAAACATCAAAGCCCTAAAAGGGAGGTTTGAGATGCAAAAGTCGCTGAACATCAATCCGGACAAATGCACCGGATGTCTGCAGTGCGAGTTGGCTTGCTCTTATGACAACGAGGACGTGTTTAATCCGGCAAAATCAAGAATCAAGATATTTAACTTCCATGAAAAAGGCCGATTTGTTCCGTACACGTGCACCCAGTGTGACGAGGCATGGTGCATGCATGCTTGTCCCGTCGACGCAATTACGCTGGACAAAGCAACGGGGGCGAAAATTGTTCATGACAACCTTTGTGTCGGTTGCAAGGTCTGTACCATCGCTTGCCCGTTCGGCACGATCAACTACAACGCTGACACTGGCAAGGTCATCAAGTGTGACCTTTGCGAAGGTGAACCCGAATGCGCCAAGGCGTGCCCGACCGAGGCTATTACGTACGTAGACTCAAACTGGACTGGCTTGGACAAGATGCGCACATGGGCTGAAAAAACGGACTCTGCGCAAGCATCGGCATAATCAGGGAGAAATAATCATGGCATGGGCAAAGAAAATACTTCGCGTCAATTTGACGGCAGGGACCTGCAAAACCGAACCACTGAATATGGACTGGGCCGAGAAATACTTGGGCCAGCGCGGACTGGCGACCAAGTACTACGTCGAAGAAGTTGACCCCAAGGTCGATCCGCTGAGTCCTGACAACAAAATGATCATGACGACGGGACCTTTGACAGGAACCTGCGCGTCAACGGCCGGCCGGTATTCAATAGTCACTAAGGGTGCGTTGACCGGCGCGATCGCGTGCTCCAATTCAGGTGGTTTCTTCGGCAACGAAATGAAGAATGCCGGACTGGATATGATCATCTTAGAGGGGAGATCCGACAAACCGGTTTACCTGTACATCGATAATGATGACTTTAAGTTGATCGACGCAACGGATTTGTGGGGTGGTACTGTCTGGGACACCGAAGATGCGATCAAAAAGAAGCATCAGGATCCACAGATTCGAGTGGCTTCAATAGGCGTCTCCGGAGAGAAAGGCGTGAAATTTGCCTGCGTCGTAAATGACTATCATCGGGCTGCGGGACGTTCGGGTGTTGGTACGGTCATGGGATCAAAAAACCTAAAGGCTGTGGCGATCCGCGGTACGAAAGGCGTACAGGTTAAAGACCCAAGACGGTTTTTCAGTGCTACAGAGGAAGGAAAAGCAGTTCTGGCGGGAAACGCCGTCACTGGTGAGGGGTTGCCGGCGTTCGGGACCCAGGTTTTGATGAATGTGATCAACGAGACCGGTGCGTTACCGACTCGCAACCACCGCGATGTACAGTTTAAGGGTGCGCACGCGATTTCTGCGGAAGCAATGGCCGAACCCCGAAAGTCTGACGGAAAGCCAAATCTGGTGCGCAATGCGGCGTGCTTCGGTTGCACCATCGCTTGCGGACGGGTGTCTACAATCGACAGAACGCATTACACGGTGGCAGAACGTCCGCAGTACCAGATCGCTTCGGGTGGGCTTGAGTATGAAGCTGCTTGGGCGCTGGGAGCGGCAACCGGAATTGACGATCTCGATGCACTGACATTCGCGAACTTTATATGCAACGAACAGGGCATGGACCCGATTTCATTCGGAGCGACAGTTGGCGCTGCCATGGAATTATACGAAACGAACGTGATAGACAAGCAGGCGACTGGAGGAATTGAACTTACTTTCGGCAATGCACATGCGTTGACGGACATTGTAGAGCTGTGTGGCCGCGGTGAAGGGTTCGGCGCTGAAATCGGAATGGGGTCGAAGTTGCTATGCGAAAAGTATGGCCATCCCCAGCTCTCCATGTCGGTCAAAGGGCAAGAATTCCCGGCATATGACTCACGTGGTATTCAAGGCATGGGATTGACTTATGCCACGTCCAACCGCGGCGCATGCCATCTTCGATCATATACCGTGGCATCGGAGGTGCTTGGTATTCCGGAGAAGACGGACCCGCTCGTGTCCGACGGCAAAGCGGGGCTCGTCAAGGCGTTTCAGGATGCAACAGCAGTGTTCGACAGTGCAGGTATATGTGTCTTTACCTCTTTTGCATGGACACTGGAAGATGTCGCACCGCAGATTGATGCCGCATGTGACGGCGAATGGTCTGTCGACCGGTTGCTCGAGGTCGGGGAGCGCATCTGGAATCTGGAACGCAAATTTAATAATGCGGCCGGTTTTACGGCTGCTGATGACAAGCTGCCCGAGCGCTTGGTAAAGGATGCAGCAAAGACCGGGCCAGCAGAAGGCTTGACCAACCAACTCGATAAAATGCTGCCAGAGTATTACCGATTGCGCGGCTGGACACCGGAAGGTGTGCCGACCAATGACACCCTGAGCCGCTTAGGACTCTAGCCGTATTTAAGGGAGGGGCGTGCCCCGTACACGCTCCTCTCAGTCGTCTTTCGAGGAGAAGCCATGACCTACGTAATTATTGGTGCAGGCCCTGCGGGTGTGACTGCAGCAGACACCTTGCGAAACGTTGATCCAGCGACTGAAGTGATCATGATTGGCGCCGAACCTGAACCGCCATATTCACGAATGGCAATTCCTTACGTATTGACGGGATTGATCGAAGAGGAGGGAACGTTCTTACGTAAACAGAAAGATCATTATGCGTCAGCTCGCATTAAGTACAAACAGGGATTAGTGAAGAGAATTCACTCGGCGCAGAAGTTCGTCGAACTGAATGACGGCACAAACCAAACTTATTCGAAGCTTCTTATTGCAACTGGTGCCAGTCCGGTACGTCCCCCGATCGAAGGCCTTGACTTGCCTGCTGTTCATCACTGCTGGACGCTTGAGGATTGCCGCAACATCGTCAAATACGCCGACAAGGGGGCAGATGTTGTTTTAATGGGAGCGGGATTTATCGGTTGCATCATTATGGAAGCCTTGGCGGAGCGGGGTGTGAACTTAACAGTGGTTGAAGCGCTGGATCGTATGGTTCCGCGCATGATGAATGAGGCCGCCGGCAATATGGTGAAGTCCTGGTGCGAAAAGAAAGGCGTCAGGGTGCTGACTTCTACAAAGGTAATAAAGCTGGAGCCGTCCGGCGACGAGACGGATACGCTAACGGTAGATCTGGACAATGGGCAAAGTATTCCAGCTCATCTTGTTGTGGTGGCGACCGGTGTAAGGTCGAATATAGGTTTTGTAGAGAACTCCGGGGTTAAAACCGACCAGGGCATTTTGATTGATGAGTATATGCAATCCAATGTTGAAGATGTTTATGCGGCTGGGGATTGTGCCCAAGGACTTGATTTCTCGACTGGAGCCTGGGCTGTGCATGCGGTTCAGCCGACGGCAGTGGACCATGGCCGTATCGCGGCACTGAATATGGCTGGGAGAGCCGCTCGGTATAAAGGCAGTCTCAATATGAACGTTCTCGATACGTTGGGACTGATTTCGGCGAGCTTCGGGAAATGGGATGGTGTCGCAGATAGTGATTTTGCCGAAGTTATCGATCAGGAGAATTTCCGTTACATGCGGCTAGAGTTTGATGAAGACAAGATCGTTGGCGCTTTGTCTTTGGGACGGACGGACCATATAGGCGTGCTTCGAGGACTGATACAGACTGGCGTATCGATTGGAAACTGGAAAGAAAAGCTCATTGAAAATCCTCACTTGATTGCGGAAGCCTACGTGGACTGTTTGCAGTAAATTTTGATTTCGATGTTTGATGAGTAGTCAATCCTTGGAGAGATCATGAATATTCAGGTGAAGCTTTATGCGTCTCTCTCTGACTATCTGCCCAGTGGAGCGATTAATAACGAGAGCACCGTTACGGTATCCGAAACTGCGACACCGGCACAGGTGATACATAGTTTGGGCATTCCGGAAGCAATGTGTCATATGGTTCTGATAAACGGTGTCTACGTGCAACCTGAAGCGCGGGCACATACTACGCTGGAGGATGGCGACCATCTTGCTATTTGGCCGCCTGTCGCGGGGGGAGCGACGCAGGAATTGGCCTAAGAGGACACGCGTACACTTAAATCAATCATGGTATAGATAAAGAAGTTTGCAAATGCAGAATTCAATAGCGAACCCATTTCGAGATCAGTCTTTCATAGGCGGAAAATTGAAACCGCACCACGCACTGCGGAGAACCATTGTTGAAGGTCTACGGCTGAGCTGCCGGATCGGTATTTTCCCAGAAGAACGTATTAATCCGCAGCCGATTGAAATTGATATTGAACTACTCGTCAGCGAAGATAGCAATGTACAGGCCGAGTTGAGTACGGTTATCCGTTACGACATAATCGTGGACAAGGTAGAGGCGATTGCAACGTCTGGTCACATCGATCTTGTGGAAACCTTGGCGGAACGAATTTTGGATTACTGTGAGACGTTCAAAGGAGTCCTGAGTGCTCGGGTGGGTGTCCGGAAGCCGAATGCGATCAAGAATGCCAACTCAGTCGGAGTTGAATTGCATAGAGTTTACGGCGACTCTCTGCTTAAGACCGCTTGTTTCGAAATTGCATCGTCAGCCTAAATGAATGATTGGTTCTATTCGTAACGACGGTCCATCAGGCCTTCTGGGTCGAGTATCTCTATTCTTCGAAACGAGACCCTGATGAAACCACTCTTCTCTAGTTTTTTCAGAGATATGCTGGTGGATGGACGGGATGCGCCGACCATGTCAGCAATATCTTGATGCGTAATGCTATCGATAAATAAAGTATCACGTCCATCGACTGACCCATGTGCATGAGCAAGCGACAATACCGTTTGTGCCACTCGCGCCAGCACCGACTCGGTGGCAAGGCGGTCAAAAATGTTGGTTGCCCATCGTACTTTGAACGAAAGTGCGGCAATCAGGTTTCTTGAGAATTGGGGGATATTTGAGAGGAAAAATTCGATGTCCTTGCTGGAAAACGTAAGCAAAGCGGCATCGTGAATGACTTGTGCAGACAGCAGGCGTGTTTCGAAATCCAGATCGGGCGCCCCAATCAAATCCCCCGTGGTCCATAGCCCGACAGTAATATCTTTGCCGGATAGTGAGGTGTAATATGTTTTTACCCAGCCACTTTCGATCCAGTACGTATATTGACCTGTATCCTCCTGCTCAAAAATTATAGTTCCACGCCTATACTTTCGCGGTTTTGCGTGATCGCGAAAAATCTTCAACTCAGTTTCTGACAGACCGTCGAGCAGGTTTTTTTGTTTGAATAAATCCATTTTGTGAGCATAGCTGGTTTGGGAGCTTTTGTAACAATATGATCCCATGTACCTAAAGGCAGCGTGCCATATTGCTTTTTAGCTGGAAGAGTTTCGTATACGTGCGCCTTGCGTTAGAGAATAGCCAAGATGTCGGAGGCTTCACCTAAGTCATATGATACGTTATGCGACTTCAAGAAACCAAACGGGAACAAAACAAGTAACCGGAAGTAGCCGGAAGTTCTCGGAGAGGGCCGGAATCACGGCGCTTGCAGCCGTCAGTATTCGACTACGAGGCTGTATTTTCCCCCAATGGCAAAACAAGTAAAATTTTCTGTATCCATTACCCGGTCGACTACAGGCAAAATATTGAGCTTGATACGTTTACTACGAAGATAATTTTTTAACAACGATAGTCATGCGCGCACACTTCTTTTCCCATGATGCCTTCAAGGACTCGGGAAGCAGACTTGACAACCACGATCGGTAAGAATATCTTACCACTAGTAAGAAGAGGTTTGCTATGGACGCAGCAGCAATAAAAAACACTTTGTGCAAGGTCATCGCGGACATCCAAACCCTAAGCGGCTTGGAGTGTCCGCCCCTGAATGGAGCGACGAAGCCAGCCCGCGACGTGAAGGATTTTTCAAGCGAGGTCTGGCCGGTTGCCATCGCAATGCTGGAAGAGAAGGCCGGTGTTGCTGTTCCTGAAGATGACAATCTTTTCTACGACGCGGAATCGAAGGCCGTCCTCACCATCGATCAGTGCGTTGAGAGGGTGCTGCTGCTAGCCAAAAAGCAACCAAAAGACCAGAACCAAAAAGAGACCACCGATGAGTGAAAAAGAAAACAAGAGCCTGATTGGCGCTCGAATTCGCCAAGCAAGAACGTTGGCGGGATTGTCCCAGGGGCAAGTGGCCAAGCTGATGGAGCTTCATCGTCCATCAGTGAGCGAGATTGAGGCGGGAAATCGCCGAGTCTCAGCTGACGAACTGACGAAATTCGCCGAGATATTTGATGTTAGTACCGCATGGCTGCTTGGCGAGGCAGATGAAAAACTGGCGTCGGATGACCCTCGTCTGCAACTCGCGGCGAGGGAACTAGCCAAAATCAAACCTGACGACCTGGACAAGCTTTTAACATTGCTTGCGGCAATGCGCGACAAGTCGGCGCAGCCGGGAGACGGTTGAGAATGAATGTGATGACTTCCAATGCACCGGTATTCGACCGGAAAAAGTTAGCTATGGATGCAATGAAGGCGTCGATCAAAGCTCGCAAGCTTGCGGGGGCTGACCACATAAGCCCGGTCAACGTTTACGATGCCTGCGAGGCGCATGATGTCGTTGTTCGTTTCAACGATATCAGCATGGAAGGGATGTATGATCGCCATCCGAAGCCGCGAATTCATATTTCCGCGATTCGGCCTCTCACAAGGCGCAATCTAACGTGTGCCCATGAACTTGGTCATCACGTCTTCGGTCACGGCTCAACGATTGACGAGCTCAATGATAGGGTTCATGTGGCGGACCAAAATGACCCCATCGAATTCATCGCGAACCAGTTCGCGTATTTCTTCACGATGCCGACATTGGGCATTCGCAATGCCCTTGTGTCTCGCAAGGTGGACCTAAGCCAAGCCTCCGCGAAGCAATTGTTCGCGGTATCGTCGCACTTCGGCGTCGGCTACACGACCTTGCTGACGCATCTGCGCTACAGCTTGAACCTCTTGCCCGATGGACAATTCCAGGCGTTGCGCCGCGTCGCACCGAAAGCTCTGCGATCTGAAATTCTGCAATTCGAAACAGATAAACCTGTCGTACTTGTGGACGACCAATGGTCGTCCACAACGATTGATATTGAGACTGGGGATTACGTGGTGCTGCCCGCTGAGTTGTCTGCGGTTCCCGAGCAACTTGTTCCTATTGGCTGCGTTCCCGACGGCTTTGCCTATACGGCGGCCAAGGTTGGAATCGGCCGAGCAAATGTGACTGGGCTTAAGTCTGGCTGCTTTGTTCGCGTCGCGAAACGAAGCACTGTCGGCGGCCGGGAAGTCGGCTATATCGGCCTCGCCCGGTATCGGCATTTGGAGGATGACGATGACGAGTAAGAAGGCCTATGTCGGGCCCCTGTATATCGAGGAAGAAGATCTGTCCCTCGCGTGGGGGCGGGTCGTCCGGCACGTCTGCGGCCACTCCGGATGCGAAATTTCACCGCTAATCGTCAGCATCACCGGGTTTGGTGACGATGGTGGCATTGTCGAAACAACGAAGTTGAGAGCCGCCACGGATGCCTTGCTCGAAGCCGAAGGTCAGCAAAGCGTGGAACAAGTGGCTTTCACCATTTTCCCGCAACGCTACTGGGTGATGGCACAAGGGGATCGAGCCAAGCTCTTTTCGTTCTATGAAAAAGCGTTCCCAAGGTTCAAGAAAATGGAGCCCCGTAAAAACGCCAACGGCCTGTACTTCGAACGACTGACGATGTTTGATCCGGACGCACCCAACAAAGGCAACCAGCTTGAGACGATCTTGGGACGTTACAACAAGCACGACGGCAAGATGCAACGTATGCAGTTGCAGGCTACCACCTATGATCCGAGACGGGATCAAACCGGCACGGCCATACAAGGTTTTCCCTGCTTGCAGCACGTGACATTCGTGCCGTCTTCGGGCGGCCTGACGGTGAATGCGTTCTATGCAACACAGCAGCTATTTGTTCGGGCATACGGCAACTACCTCGGATTGGCCCGTCTTGGCGTTTTCATGGCCCATGAAATGGGACTGAAAATGACGCGGTTGAATGTTTTTGTCGGAATCGAAAAACTAGATGGGATCGCAAAAACAGGCGAAGGCATCTCGAAAATTGTCGAACTTGTAAACGAACACAGAGACGAGGAGTCGTGAAAAGAAAATCAACGGGAGGCAGCCCTCAGCTCGATCTGCTCAAGAAAATAGAAAACTCGCCCAACCGCGTTTGGAGTCCTCCTCCACATTCAATTCGTACCAACCATTTGTCCCCCGCGAAAGTAACTGCGGTCTATGACACGTACTGGTATTTCGCCGTCGAGAGACAGAATATTTTTTTCAATCGTATCAAGCGCTCCAATGGGCCTTGGACGAACGATCCTATTCTGTCCGAGTTCAAGTTTACGAACGCTTACCGGGCGGCTGATCGGGTCAGTCAGTATTTAATCAGACACGTCATCTACCGGGACGATCTGCCGGGAAGTCCCCGCGAGATTTTCTTTCGGACGATCTTGTTCAAGCTCTTCAATAAGATCGAAACATGGGAACGCTTGGAAAGCGAACTGGGCCCACTTGTATTCGAGAACTATAATTTCGATGCTTACGATTCAGTGTTGACCAGTTTGAAGGCTGCCGGACGCTCGATTTATTCCGGTGCCTACATCATGCATCCTGGGAGTTCGGCGTTTCGGCACAAGCTAAAGCACCAAAATCATCTAAAGCTTCTTGAGTTGATGATGGCTGAGAACGCCGGAGCAATAATCCCTCACTGAAGCGGCCGGAGAGTCTGGTTGCGCCGGAGTAAAAATCCGTCAGCGATAGCCCTTTGCAACTTGAGACGAAGGGTGGGGGATGAAGCAAGTGGACCTTTATGCACGCGTGCGCCATGCGGTAATGATCGAGAAGTTGAGCCAGCGCGAAGTTGGCCGTCGGTATTGTCTTGATCCTCGAACAGTTAAGAAGATGCTGACCTATGCGGTTCCGCCCGGTTATGTCCGCAAGAAGCCGCCGGTCCGCCCGAAGCTTGATCCTTTTATCGGCATTATTGACGCTATTCTGGAGGCGGATAAGGCGCGGCTAAAGAAGCAGCGCCATACCTCCAAGCGGATTTTCGAGCGGTTGCGCGACGAGCATGGTTTTGAGGGCGGGATCACGATTGTGAAGGATTACATTTGTGGTGTCCGCCAGCGCCAACGGGAGATGTACGTGCCGTTGGTTCATCCGCCCGGCCATGCCCAGGTTGATTTTGGCGAGACCCTGGCCGTGATCGGCGGGGTCGAGCGCAAGGTTCACTTCCTGGCCATGAGCCTGCCCCATTCGGATGCCTGTTTCGTCAAGGCCTATCCCGGCGAGACGACGGAAGCTTTCTGTGACGGCCATGCTGCCGGCTTCGCCTTTTTCGGCGGCGTGCCGATCTCGATCCTTTACGACAATACCAAGATCGCCGTCGCCCGTATCCTCGGCGATGGCCGGCGTCAGCGCACCCGGGTGTTTTCGGAACTCCAATCCCATTATCTGTTCGAGGACCGTTTTGGCCGTCCGGGCAAGGGGAACGACAAAGGGAAGGTGGAAGGCTTGGTTGGTTTTGCGCGACGGAACTTTTTGGTTCCGATGCCACGGTACCAGAGCTTTGATGAGTTGAACGACCATCTCGAGACTTGTTGCCGCAAACGTATGGATGAACAATTGCGCGGCCATAAGCAGACCATCGGTGAGCGCCTGGAGCGGGATCAAGCGGTTCTACAACAGCTTCCCGCGACGCCTTATGATGCTTGTGATAAACAGCCCGGCCGGGTCAGTTCCCTGTCCCTCGTCCGCTATCGGGGAACCGACTATTCCGTGCCGACCCGGTTCGGCCATCGAGAGGTATTGATCCGTGGTTACGTGCATGAGGTCGTCATCAGTTGCGGCGCGGAAGTGATCGCCCGGCACGAGCGGTCCTACGAGGCCGAGGACTTCGTCTTCGACCCCTTACATTATCTCTCCCTGTTGGAGCGCAAGTGCAATGCCCTGGATCAGGCCGCTCCTCTGGCCGGGTGGGAATTGCCATCCCAATTCGGCGATCTTCGCCGCCTTTTGGAAGCCCGCATGGGCAAGAAGGGAAAGCGGGAATATATCCAGGTTCTGCGCCTGCTCGAGACCTTTTCCCTGAACGATCTCAAAGCCGCCGTAAGAGAGGCGATTGAACGCGGCGCCATCGGTTTTGACGCGATCAAGCATTTGCTGCTGTGCCGGATCGAGAAGCGTCCTGCGCGTCTGAACTTGTTGTCCTATCCCTATTTGCCCGAAGCCCGGGTGGCGACAACCAGGGCCAGGTCCTATATGGATTTGCTGGCGTCATGACCGACATTCTGCTCGCCCATCATTTGAAGGCTCTGAAGCTGCCGACGTTCCTCAGGGAATATGACAAACAGGCCCGTCAATGCGCCACCGAAGGCATCGATCATGTGGGCTATTTGCAGCGTCTGGCGGAACTGGAACTGATCGACCGGGAACGGCGCATGATCGAGCGGCGCATCAAGGCGGCCAAGTTCCCCACGGTTAAAAGCTTGGACAGCTTCGACTTCAAAACCATCCCCTCGCTCAACAAGATGCTGGTGCTGGAACTGGCGCGCTCGGAATACATCGACCGACGTGAGAACATCATCGCCCTTGGCAACTCCGGAACCGGCAAAACCCATATCGCCTTGGGTCTGGGCCTGGCGGCCTGTCAGAAAGGCCTCACCGTCGGCTTCATCACCGCCGCCGCCCTGGTCCACGAATTGATGGAAGCCCGAGATGAGAAACGCCTGCTCCGGTTCCAGAAACAGCTGGCCAAATACAAGCTCTTGATTATCGACGAATTGGGCTTCGTACCCCTATCCAAAACCGGCGCGGAACTCCTGTTCGAGGTCTTCTCTCAACGCTATGAGCACGGCTCCACCCTGTTGACCAGCAACCTGCCTTTCGACGAATGGACCGAGATCTTCGGTTCCGAACGCCTGACCGGAGCCCTGCTCGATCGCCTCACCCATCATGTTCATATCCTGGAGATGAATGGCGACAGCTATCGGCTCAACCAGAGCAAAAAACACCAAAAACCGCAGAAACCTAAATTTAGCGCCTGAGCGGCTGCCAACACCGAGACCAAGGTTGCCCCGGTGGGCCCACAGGAACCTCCCACGCTGCTTTGCTTCGCGTAACGCTAAAGCGCTACACAAAGCAGCGCGGGTCCCTCCTATGGACTACCGGGACATCCCGAAACACCACGAACCGCGTCAAACAAGGTGATGCATTTTTACTCCGGCCAATGAGGGATTATTGCTCCGGCGTTGACATAAGGCAACAGACTACCACTCATCTATAACGACATGGCATAATGGGCGTGAAATCATCCGGAATACTTTTGGTAGGCAAGCCCTGCCAATGACTTGGGACTTCACCGAGGCGAACTTCTTTTCCTCATCTACGGGAAATTGGGGAAATTGCATCGAGTGGGGAGTTAAAACTTTAAACTCTGTTAAACCCAATAACTTTGGAACCGAAACTCAGCATGATGCGCAAACGGTAATCTATCCCGAAAATACCGTAATTTCGTCTGACCCCCCATACTATGACAACATCGGATATGCCGATTTGTCCGATTTCTTTTTTTGTTGGATGAAACCAACATTAGGGCCCGTCTACCCTGAAATTTTCGGTGTACTGGCGACGCCAAAGTCTGAAGAGCTTATCGCTGCGCCATACCGACATGGCGGCAAAGATGCCGCAGAAGCATTCTTCTTAGACGGTATGCGTAAGGCCATCGCAAACATGGCCAATCAGTCTTCTGATATTATTCCCGCAACTATTTATTATGCTTTTAAACAAAGCGAAATGAAGGACGAGGGGATTAGTTCAACGGGTTGGGCTACCTTCTTACAGGCTATTGTTGAGGCTGGCTATGCCGTCGTCGGAACATGGCCAATGCGCACAGAAATGGCCAACCGCATGATTGCCTCCGGTACGAATGCGCTCGCGAACTCTGTTGTGCTTGTCTGCCGCAAAAAACTGGCGACTGCTGACGTAATTACTCGCGCAGAATTCATCAGGGCGTTAAAAAGAGAGTTACCGCCAGCCATAGCCGAACTCCAAGCGGCCAACATCGCTCCTGCAGATATGCCGCAATCTGCTATTGGCCCCGGCATGGGGGTCTTCTCAAGCTATAAATCCGTTCTTGAGGCCGACGACAGTCCCATGACTGTTAAGACGGCATTGCAGTTGATCAATGCAGAACTTGATGAATATCTCGGCGGCATTCAAGGAGAATTCGACGCAGACACGCGATTCGCAATCACCTGGTTCGAGCAAAATGGCATGGGTAAAGGAGAGTATGGCGTAGCGGATAACCTCGCACGCGCTCGGGGGATCGCCGTTGAAAGTGTAAAACACGCTGGGATCGTAGAGAGCCAAGCAGGAAAAGTTCGAATTCTCAAACGCGATGAACTTTTCGACGATTGGGATCCTCAGACTGACGACCACCTCACGATTTGGGAATGCCTGCAGTACCTTGTCCGGCAGCATGAAAAGGGTGGCGTAGCATATGAGACGGCTCTGCTTCTTCGCAAAATCAGCGACAAAGCAGATGCCGTAAAGGACCTCGCCTATTGTCTTTACGATATCAGCGCAAACAAGCGCCAGGATGCAAAAGAGGCAACCGCCTACAACGCACTCATAGCTGACTGGACTGAGTTAACCCGCGAAGCGGCAAGCATTCACGACACGCGTGGCGATGGCCAAACGCGCATGGATTTTTGAGGGGGGAATGATCGATGGCTAAGAGCACACGCCAGCACGTCTTTGAAG
>Ga0207903_1000240_pt1 | contig 20220 bp, 28 predicted proteins | sample MalvirmetaMSP131_FD_184234 | JGI IMG/M metagenome (GOLD analysis project Ga0207903, IMG submission 184234) | Marine viral communities from the Deep Pacific Ocean - MSP-131 (SPAdes) | ecosystem: Environmental > Aquatic > Marine > Oceanic | place: Atlantic Ocean | collected 2011-06-25
GCGCCAACCCAGGCCGCCTCGGGTCCGCAGGCTTCGGGACAGAACAGCACGGCATCCAGCGCGGCCGCCGTCATCGCCGCGGGCAAGGCGCCCGCTACGGCGATCAATCCGCCGTCCAGAGACATCTCACCGATACTGAGGGATCGGGCGACCTTGTCCAGCGGCACCAGTTCCAGCGCTGCCAGCACGGCCAGTGCAATCGGCAGGTCGAAATGCGCGCCCTCCTTTGGCACGTCGGCTGGGGAAAGGTTGATGGTGACTTTCTTGGATGGCAGCGCGATGCCAAGTTCCGACAGGGCGGTGCGGATGCGGTCCCTGGCCTCGGACACGGCCTTGTCGGGCAGACCGACGATCGAAAAGCCCGGCAAGCCCGGAGAGACGGCGCACTGGACGTCAACGGGACGCGCCTCCAGCCCCTCGAAGGCGACCGTGGTGGTGCGTGCCAGCATGTCCGTTCCTCATCTTTGAGAAAAGGTTAACGGGCGAGTGGTTTACGGCCTTAGGTAGCAAACGCACCAAGTATCTCGCCCCTTGATACGTTATTAGAGGGCGATGGTTAACAAAATGAAAATGGGCACGGCCAACCCCGAGACGATAGCCCGCGTTCTGTATCAGGTGCGGGCAGAGATCGTGCGCGAGGGTGGCGAAGGCCTGGAACACGCGGACGCGCTTCTGCGGGCGCGCGGGTTAGACCCTGAGAGGTTCGACGTACCTGCCAAGCTGGAACGGATGTTCGAGGGCCGAGGGGCGCGCCAAAAGGCCGTCCTAGCCGCCCTTAGGGACGGTCCATCCACGCTGGGCGAGGTCTGCCAGAGGGTGGCAAATCAAAACCCCGGCACGGATGCCGGGGCAATCTATCACTCGATTGCCGTCTGCCTTGGGAACCTTAAGCGGCGTGGGGCTGTTCGGCATGAGGGGGTGATGTGGAGTCAGAAGCGATGATCAGTGACGAACTGATACGTTTTCTTTGGGATGGGTTTGCCCTCAAGCTTGAGGAACTTGCTGCCCCGCGCCGCCTTCCGCATGGATTCGCTGAGGCTACGCTGAGCCATTTCTGTGACGAAGGCTTTGACCTCTTTGAGGACGTTTTCGCGTGTGTCACTGCGCCCACAGGAGGGGCAGGAAAACACGTTCTGGTCCTTTCCATCAGCGAGACCTTCGAGAGGTACGCGACAAGCGCCGCAAAGGATTGCTTGGGTATGATAACTCATTGATTGTACCCCCCAAGAACGCTTTGGCGATTTGCAGAAGGATTCAACCCATGCCGAAGATCAGTTTCAATGCGAACGCGCTCGGCTTCGCCAGCGACCACCAAAGCCGCGATATGAGTCATTCCAAGACGCTTGGCCCTGCCATAGCCAATGTGGCTAAAGACGTTAGCGTTGAGGCGATTTTCAAGGGATTGGGTTTCGCCGACATAAAGGGCTTCCCAACTTCCGGGCGAGACCTCACGGCAGAAGATGTAGACCGCTGAAACTGGGTTAAACGCAGTTCCATTCGGGTAAGTTTCAAAGGTGTACGAAGATCCGCTCGCACCGCGCCATGATATTTGAAAAGCCATTTTGGCCTCCGTGTCGAAGGCCGTGCCGGGGTTGACGCTCCCACCCTTCCCATGCCAAGAATCGGTGGTGATCACACGCCGAGGCCCAACACGGCCAAGGTTCAAAGTAGAGGCGGCAGGGCCACTAACCCTGACCGCCTCATTTTTTTGGTTACCATGGGTGCCGACGCTGAGTCTAGCGAGGTTCTCAAATGTTCCACCTAGAACTTGTGTCTTTTCAAGCGGCCCGCTGCCAATATCCTTTCCAGCAGCGCGACACTGGCGAACCCATCGCGTTCGATACGACCAACTGAGCCAGTGTTCCGTTGTCGGTGCGGCGGTTATCTTCCATCCAAGCGGCGTGGTTCGCGTACTGGTGCAGGTACTTGGCGCTGACGCCGTGGTGCTGACCTTCCACCATGCGGCGCAGGCGCGAGAAGTAGCTTTCCACCATGTTGGTGTGCTTGCCGTGGTCGCTGTAGATTTCCGAGTGATTCACTCGGTCCACGCTCCAGCCAGCGTGGAGCAAGTCCCAATGGCTGGCTTCGTCGGCTGAGATAGTCGCCATGCGGCTGACGTTCTCGTTTGCCAGTGCCACGCCTTCGGCTTCGCCTATGGCGACGAAAGGCAAGGTGCGGCCCGTGCGCTCACGCAAAGCGACGACAACGCGGCGCTTGCCTGTCTGGTGGCGCTTAAGGCGACGGTCAACGCGCTCGGCCTTGACGTTGGCGGGGCGAATGTGACCGCCGAAATATGCGCCGTCGATTTCGACGTGACCTTCCAGAACTTCGCCCGTTTGCACTTCCTGAGCCATCGCTTCGCGCAGCTTGTGAGCCAGCACGAAGGCCGTCTTGTACTGACAGTCCAGATCGCGGGAAAGTTGCACCATGGAGACGCCCTTGGATGCGTTCACGATGATGCAGATCGCTGCCAGCAGATCCACGAAGTCCATCTTGCGAGAAGCAAAGATCGTACCGGAAGTCACCGAAAACTGGTGGTGGCAGTTCTTGCATTTGAACTTGCGGCGCGTGGTGATCTTGTACGTCTCGCCATGGCTGCAAACGGGGCAGACAGCTTCGCCATCCGTCTCGGGCCAGCGCATCTGGCAGAACGTGGCGTAGGCCGCATCTTCGCCAGCCTTGTAGATCGCGCGCAGGGAAGTGGTGCGCGATGCTGCCGAGAGGAGGAAGTGCTGTGACATTGTCTGCGTCTCCGATGCTTATGCATCAGATATAGTACATTGACGCATCGGGTACAAGGGCATAAGTATCATTTATGATGCATTTGCGCCGGAGATAGTTATGGCAGACACCGAATGGGAAGCGAAGGCGGCAAACCTTTTGAAGGCTGAGTTGAAGCGGAAGGGCGTGACCTACGCGCAGCTTGCTGAGAAGATCGGAGACAAAGAACCGAACGTTCGCAACAAGCTGTCACGTGGTAAGTTCACGGCGGCTTTCCTGCTGCAATGTCTCACTTCGGTTGGCGTGGAGAAAGTCGATCTCGGTTAAGGTCGCTTCTCTGCGCGTAGTAGCCGAAAGGTGGGAACCATATGTCTAGCTCCGAAGCTTGGATCACTCCGAAAAACTGAAAAACAGCGCCCCGCGTACCCAAAGAGTAGAAATTGTATCCCTTTAGGTCGCCCCCTTTGGCTTCAACTATCGGGCGCTCGTGCTCAATAGGCACATCGAATGCCAAAGATAAGATGTCTGCGTGTACTATCGGCGGAGAGTCATCGCTGACTGGAGCCACGCGCACTATAGACTGCTGCCAATGAGAGACATTAGCCTGATATTCTTCGATAAAGTTCATGCTACCGCTGGAATCTATTTTGAGACGTAATCTCGTATCAGGCCGATTGATCGCACTAACCTGGCCGCGCCTGTCAATCTTCGTAAGGGCAAAATGCGCCCAAGCGCCTGCCGCCAACCCGCACACGAAAATAATAATCGCAACGGGCCAGTTTTCCATAAGAAAACTCAACACTGGCCCGGCCCATTTTGAACTATCCACGCCCAAGCGGAGAAGAACTTCACTTGCAAATGGTTCAAAGAGCACAGCGACAAAGGCGCTGAGAAAACCAACGCCGACGATAACAAGCAAAAACCAGCGGAAGATTGCACCCATGCGCGCAACCATGCCGCAGCGCCTTGAGGTTGTGGAGTCTTAACCATCACTCACACCCGCTTGGTGCGCTTGATACATAAGGCCGGTGGTTTAAGAATGGTTAATGCGGTTTGGCCATCGGAAAAGGCGATGTCGGCAGGCCCATGTCATAATTTGCCAGCGTTCGATTCCGCGCCTCACCCTCGGCCCGCCAGATCTGCAAGAGGTCATGGTTCAGATGCGCATCGACATAGGTCTGCACCAGGTCGGAGACCGGCAGGCCGTAACCTGCGATCCGCATGGCGACCGGCGCGAAGAACGCGTCCGCGGCGGAATATACGCCGAACAGCCATGGACCATCTCCGGCTATACCCCGCGCGGCGGACCAGACCCTGTCCAGTCGCGAGAGGTCAGCCCGAACGCCGTCCGATGGAACAAAGTTTTCCCATTTCACACGCAGGTTCATCGGGCATGCCTCACGCAATGCGCTGAAGCCGCAATGCATTTCCGCTATCAGTGACCGCGCCAGCGCACGGGCCTTCGGGTCGTCAGGCCAGAGGCCAGCCTCGGGGTGCCGCTCCGCCAGCCCTTCGGCTATGGCTATGGTGTCGGACCATTGCGCCCCATCCTGGGCGCGCGCCACGGGCACGGTGCGCGCAGGTGCCCAGTCTTCGAGAGTCGATATGAAGCTGCTGCAATACATCTCGTTCATATGGACACGCACCGGCAGATCGAAAGCCGCAAACAGGAGCCAGCCGCGTAAGCTCCACGAAGAATAGGATCGGTCGCCGATCAAAAGGTCATAGGTCATATCGCTTGCCTAGCATCACCTTTTCAGTTCGGCATAACAGCAATCCCTGATGGCAGCATTACGGTTTGTGATTGGCGGATATGGCCACCGGACCTGCCGGGGTCAGATTGATGCGTGTCAGGCTGAGATTATCGATCTTCTGCCTCAGGGCGTCGAACGGTCTCAGATCCGCCGCGCGCGCCCAGAGAGTCAGAATGACACCCATATGCGCGACGACAATAAGGTCACTTGGGTTCGTGTCGGCGACCAGCCGGTTCATTGCCGTTTCGACACGGTGTGACAGGTCGTTCCAGGACTCGCCGCCCGGCGCGCTCGGGGTGCCGGGGGTATCGAAGAAACATCGCAATTCGGGACTGTCTATCGCGTCGAAAGGCTGGTTGTCCCACGCGCCGTAATCGAACTCCCGCAAGGCCGGATCGTGCGGCAGGCGCGGCCTCTCGCCCAGAATTGCGGTCGCCGTATCAACGGCGCGGATCAAATCGCTGCTGACAACAGGGGCCTGTGGCAAAGCTGCCGACAAGCGCGCCAATGCCGCAGTATCCGAAAGGTCGGCGGGCAGATCCGTCCAGCCGACCATTCTGCGGCTATGGGTGGGCCCATGACGGATCAGCCAGAGCCGCGTCATTTCAAACGCTGCGGCATGCCCGCCGTTACCAGCACCACCCGATCCAGGGCTGCGGCCAACCGCTGGTTCAGCGCGCCCTGATCCCTTTGGAATTGCCGCGCCATGGCATTGTCGGGCGTGATGCCTCCACCCACATCGTTCGATACGACTATGAAATGCGCTGGCGACGACTTCATGGCCGAGATCCATGCCTCGGTCGGCTCTTCCCAGCTCATACCGTCCAGCATCAGATTTGTGAGCCACATTGTCGCACAGTCAATGAGGACGACCTCACCTCTCCGCCGGTCCGCGCAGACCCCGGGCAGATCCAGCGCTTCCTCAATCAACGACCATTCAGCCCCTCGTCGCGTAGCATGCAGTTCGACTTTGGCGCGCATTTCTCCGTCCAGAACGCGTGCCGTAGCGACATAGACCGCGCGTCCATCCAACTGCATGATTTCGGTTTCAGCCCAGTTTGATTTGCCGGATGCCGCATGACCCAGAGCGAGCGTGGTGTTCATGATTCCCGACACGTGATGGAACTTTCTGCCATGCAAAAGAGTATTTCACCCGGAGTTATATTTCAGAAACCGGGTGTCCGGTTTGCGGCTATGTTATCCTCGGGGGATATTCAAATGGCACTCGATTTCAACAGCGACACGTCCCTGTCCCGGCGCGCCATGAAGGCCGAGCTTCTGGATGCCGAGACGGAACTGCGCCTGGCTTACGCGTGGCGCGACGATCGGTGTGAGGCGAGCCTGCATCGCCTGATCACCGCCTATATGCGTCTTGCCATATCGATGGCATCTAAATTCCGCCGCTATGGCGCGCCTATGAACGATCTTATCCAAGAGGCTGGATTGGGCCTGATGAAGGCGGCCGAAAAGTTCGATCCCGATCGCGGTGTTCGATTTTCGACCTATGCCGTATGGTGGATCAAGGCGTCGATACAAGACTATGTCATGCGCAACTGGTCGATGGTTCGCACCGGATCGACCAGCAGTCAGAAATCGCTTTTCTTCAATCTGCGCCGCGTTCAGGCCCGGCTGGAGCGGGAGGCTGCCGCAGAGGGTATCGTTCTGGACCGTCAGACGATGCGCGAAAGGATCGCGACCGATGTCGGTGTGCCCTTGCGCGATGTCGAGATGATGGAGGGTCGTCTCGGCGGTTCCGATTTCAGCCTGAACGCGACCCAATCTTCGGACGAGGAAGGTCGCGAATGGATTGACGCACTGGAAGACGACAGCGCCCAGGCCGATGAGACCGTGGCCCTCAGGCATGACAATGATATGCTTCGCGAATGGCTCTTGCTGGCCCTTTCGTCGCTGAACGATCGCGAACGGTTCATTGTCCGCGAACGCAAACTGCGGGAAGATCCCAGGACGCTGGAATCGCTCGGCAATGAATTGTCGTTGTCCAAGGAACGTGTCCGCCAACTGGAAGCGGCGGCTTTCGCGAAGATGCGTAAATCCCTTGAAGCGGAAAATCAGGAGGTTCTCGGCTTCCTCGGGTAAGACGCGATTTGTGTCCGACGCTTGCTACGGCGGCCGGGGCGCAGACATTGCCGCCGGTCGGTATCTGGATTTTGGGCACAGATTTCTACAATCCGGTGCCTCTCATCATGCAGACGCGTTTCAGTGCGCACCCCCACTCGTTTCGAACACCTGACCGGCAATGCCCGAACCGACCGGGCCGCAGCGGCATGTCATTTCGATGATGCGGTATAAGGCAGCAATACCCGGCGCGGCAGCATCACCCTACAGACAATGGCGCCCCAGCGACGATCCCAGCGTGGCCTTCCGCTGGCGACGGGCCTGTCCTAGACAGGGTGGAATTCAGGGAAGGCGCGATATGCTGACGGACAAGAAAATCCTGCTCATCATCGGCGGCGGCATCGCGGCCTTCCGGTCGCTCGACCTGATGCGCAGACTGCGCGAGCGGGGGGCATCCGTCACACCGGTTCTGACTCCGGCGGCGGAACATTTCGTCACGCCGCTTTCGGTCTCGGCTCTCGCGGCTTCGAAAGTCTACCGCGATCTGTTCGATCTGACCGACGAGGCCGAGATGGGCCACATCGAACTCAGCCGCGCCGCCGATCTTATTGTTGTCTGCCCCGCCACGGCCAACCTGATGGCCCGGATGGCGCAGGGCCTTGCCAACGATCTGGCGACGACCCTTCTGCTGGCAACCGACACGCCGGTGATGATCGTTCCCGCGATGAATGTCCGCATGTGGCAGCATCCGGCAACGCAGCGCAATCTGGCGACCCTGACAGGAGACGGCATTGCGGTCGTCGGTCCCGTCAACGGCGCGATGGCCTGCGGTGAGTTCGGCCCCGGCCGTCTGACGGACGTGCCGGATATCATCGATGCGATTGATGCGCATTTCAGCGACGGGCCGCTGACGGGCAGGCATGTTCTTGTTACATCCGGCCCGACGCATGAACCCATCGACCCGGTGCGCTACATCGCCAACCGGTCATCAGGCACCCAGGGAACGGCCATCGCCGCAGCCCTGCGCGATTTGGGGGCGCGGGTTACATTTGTCACCGGTCCCGCCGATACATCGCCGCCCGCCGGAATCGATGTCGTGCGGGTCGAAACGGCGCAGCAGATGCTGAATGCCGTCACTGCTGCCCTGCCGGCCGACGTCGCGGTCATGGCCGCCGCGGTTGCCGATTGGCGGGTTGAGAATGCCGGAGACCGCAAGATGAAAAAGGACGGCAGCGCGACTGCCCCGGCGCTGACCTTCGCCGAAAATCCCGACATTCTGGCGACGGTATCCAAGGCTGCGACCCGCCCGAAGCTGGTCGTCGGATTTGCCGCAGAAACCGACGACGTAATTGCCAATGCGACCGCCAAGCGCCTGCGTAAAGGCTGCGACTGGATCGTCGCCAACGACGTCTCTCCCGGCACCGGCATCATGGGCGGCACCGAAAATGCCGTGACCCTGATCACTGACATTGGTGCCGAAGACTGGCCCCGCCTGACCAAAACCGAAACCGCGCGCCGGTTGGCGGACCGCATCGCTCGGCACCTGACATGAGCGTTCAGATCCACGTCACCCGCACGGACGGCTCGGACCCCGATCTGCCCCTGCCCAGCTATGAGACGCCGGGGGCTGCCGGTGCGGACCTGCGCGCCGATACGGGAGGACAGACGATCACCCTTTCGCCCGGTGGCCGGTCGCTGATCGGCACCGGCCTGCAGGTCGCAATTCCCAAGGGATTCGAGATGCAGATCCGTCCCCGATCCGGCCTTGCCCTCAAATACGGAGTTACACTGGCCAACGCTCCGGGCACAGTCGACAGCGATTACAGGGGGCCGTTGGGTGTGATCCTGATCAATCTGGGCGATGCCCCGTTCGATGTGACGCACGGTATGCGGATCGCACAGGCGGTGGTCGCTCCGGTGGTGCAGGCGCGCTATGATCTTGCGCCCGAACTGGATCGCACGAACCGCGGGAGCAATGGCTTCGGGTCAACCGGAACATGACGCTGGTCCTGATCCTCGGGGCCGTGATCTGGGGGCTTGGCATGGTGATGAAGACGCCCGTCAAGGCGCGTTTTCTGATGCTTGGGCTGCTTTATGTGGCGGTCCTGTTTGCTCACTTGATCCTGCCTGACGGTCATCCCTTGCGTCAGATGCTGGGGGGCGGGCTGGGATCCTGGCTGGTTCTGGGCGGTCTCGTCGCGCTGATCGCAGTGTATCGCGCCGGATTGACCCGCATGCGCGCCCGCGCACGGGTGCTCGAGGCAGATCGGGCCGACGACACCGCCAGTCGGACAGGCCCCTTTAGCGATGACGAACTGGAACGCTATGCGCGCCACATCGTCCTGCGCGAGGTCGGTGGTCCCGGCCAGAAGCGCCTGAAGGATGCAAAGGTTCTGGTGGTCGGGGCCGGGGGCCTTGGCGCGCCGGTTCTTCTGTATCTTGGGGCGGCGGGCGTCGGGACGATTGGGGTGATCGACGACGACACGGTCTCCACCTCGAACCTGCAACGGCAGATCATCCATGCCGATGCCGATTTCGGCAGTCCCAAGGTCCACAGTGCAGCCAAGCGCATCCGGGCGATCAATCCGCATGTCTCGGTGCGCGCCTACAATCAGCGCCTGACGCCCGAAATCGCGCCCGAGATTTTCGCTGACTACGACCTGGTCGTTGATGGCACGGACACGTTTGTCACCCGCCAGATGGTGAATGACGCTGCTGTAGCTGCCAGCAAGCCTTTGATAGCAGGGGCGATCACCCAGTGGGAAGGACAGGTTACAATCTATGATCCCGCCGCCGGTGCGCCCTGCCTGACCTGTCTTTTTCCCAAGGCCCCTGCCGCCGGACTCGCGCCGTCCTGTGCCGAAGCGGGGGTAATCGGCGCGCTTCCCGGCATCATCGGATCGATCATGGCGCTGGAAACGATCAAGGAAATCACCGGTGCCGGCACTACGCTGCGTGGAATTCTGCTGCTTTGGGACGGGCTGGACGCGGACGCTCGGCGTATTTCGGTTGCCAAACGACCGGATTGCCCCACCTGCGGCAGTATCTGAGCTCTTGGTTCCGCGGCGCCCGTACTGCATCATCGCAGCGCACCTTGTCCTAATCCCAGGAGGATTCCCCATGAAAACCCTCGCTGTTCTTGCCGCCCTGGCCGTTGCCTCTCCTGCGCTGGCTGACGGGCATCTGCCCGATCTGGGCGGACGCACCGTCGCGATCGCGACCGAAGATGCCTATCCTCCGTTGCAGTTCAAGGACCCCGCGTCCGGGGATGCCATCGGCTGGGAATACGATGCGATGGCGGAAATCGCAGAACGCCTCAATTTTACGCCCGACTACGAAAAAATCAGTTGGGACGCGATGATCCCCGCCGTATCCGAAGGTCAGATGGACATGGGTATGACGGGCATCACGATCCGCGACGATCGCAAGGAGACCGTCGATTTTTCCGATCCCTACATGCGATCCGAGATGGTGATGATGGTCCGCGGCGACGAGGACCGGTTCGCCGATGCCGCCGGATTCGCCGCCGATGAAGATCTTTTGATGGCCGCACAGCCGGGCACGACTCCGTTCTACGTCGGTGTCTATGACGTGCTCGACGGCGACGAGGCGAATACCCGCATCAAACTGTTCGAGACTTTCGGCGCAACGGTTCAGGCCCTGCGTGCGGGCGATGTTGATCTGGTGCTGACGGATGGCACCGCCGGGAACGGTTATGTCGCTGCGTCGGACGGCGGGTTGAAGATCGTCGGCGAGACTCTGGGGACCGAGGATTTCGGCTTCATATTCCCCAAGGGTTCGGATCTCGTCGAACCGATGAACGCAGCCATTGCGGACATGAAGGCGGATGGAACCATCGAGGCGCTGAACAGGAAGTGGTTCCTCGATTTCAAGCTGGGCGAATGACGGGTTTGTCTCGAAACCCACCGCAAACTCCATTGTAGCAGGCTTTTGCGCGCGCGCCCTGACCCTGACCGCGATTTTCCGTGGTGGCTTCTGGCCGTGGTTGTCCTGCTCGGGGCGGCCTATGTCATGGTATTGACGGACGATGCGACGCGGCAGGTTCTGCTGACCTTGCGCAAAGGCATCTGGATCACGATCCTCGTAACCGTCACCGGGTTTTCCGCAGCATCGCTGGTTGGTCTGGGGCTTGCCCTGATGTCGCTTTCCCGGTCGCTGATCGCGCGGCAGGCCGCGCGCTTTTATGTTGAGATCATTCGCGGCATCCCGATCCTCGTGATGTTGCTCTATGTCGCGTTCGTGCTGGCACCCGGTCTGGTCGCATTGTGGAACTGGATCGGCCTGCCCGAGGCGCGGACGCGGGATTTTTCACTGCTCTGGCGCGCGGTTCTGGCACTTGTGATTGCCTATTCCGCATTCATTGCCGAGGTCTTTCGCGCCGGGCTGCAATCGGTCGACAAAGGTCAGATCGAGGCCGCCAGAGCATTGGGCCTGAAAAGGTTTCGCGTCTTTCGCCATATCGTGCTGCCGCAGGCGATCCGTACGATCCTGCCTCCTCTGGGCAACGATTTCGTAGCAATGGTCAAGGATTCGTCGCTGGTGTCTGTGGTCGGCGTTCTTGACATCGCGCAGCTGGGAAAACTGACGGCCGCAGGAAACTTTCGATATTTCGAGACCTATAACGTGGTTGCGCTGATCTATCTGACGATGACGATCCTGTTGTCGCTCGTATTGCGCAAGCTGGAGCGGAAGCTGGGCAAAGTTCACAAATAGGGGGCGGTCCTTTTGACGCTGACTATCAGGCGACGCGGCGGGCCGGGTCTGCGGCTTCTACGGGAACCAACGCGCGGACCAGGTCCCGCATATGCAGCAGGCCCACCTGCTGGCCATCCTGCATGACGCGATAGTGCAGATTTGTATCGCCACCTGAGACGGCGATAACCGATTCCAGATTTTGCGCCGCGTCGACTTCGCCCGACAGTCCATCGCCAGGCCGGTCGGTTTTCTCCATGATCGATCCTACGCGCAGGACGCGGGCGCGGTTGATATCGGAAATGAAGTCGATGATGTAGTCGTCGTTCGGATGCAGCAGGATGTCCTGCGGCTCACCCTGCTGGATGACGGCACCGTCCTTCAGGATGACCAGGTGGTCCGCCAGCTTGAGCGCCTCGTCCAGATCATGGGTGATGAAGACGATGGTCTTGTGCAACTCGCGCTGCAACTCCAGAAGCAGATCCTGCATGTCGGTCCGGATCAGCGGGTCAAGCGCGCTGAAAGCTTCGTCCATCAGCATGATTTCCGAATCCGACGACAGGGCGCGTGCGATGCCGACGCGCTGCTGCATGCCGCCCGAAAGCTGACCGGGATAATGTTCCTCGTAACCGGCCAGACCGACCCGTTCGAGCCACTTCTGACCCTCACGGTCGGCGATCTGGGCCGACTCGCCCCGAACGCGCCGGGACATGCCCGCATTGTTCAGGACAGTGTGATGCGGGAACAAAGCAAACTTCTGGAACACCATCGACATTGTATTCTGCCGCAGTTCAGCCAGACGCGCCTCGCCATAGGCCAGCACATCCTCGCCGTTCACGATGACCTCGCCCGCCGTCGGGTCGATCAGACGGTTGAGATGGCGGATGAGAGTGGATTTACCTGACCCGGACAATCCCATGATGACGGTGATCTGACCGGCCCGGATATCTACATTGATATTCTGCAGGCCCAGCACATGGCCGTACTCATCCAACAGATCGGGTTTGCCTATGCCGTTCCGGACATGTTCCATCATTGCCTGCGGATTGGTTCCGAAGATCTTGTAGAGATTTCGGATCGAAATCTTGATGTCTGTATCGTCGGTCATTGGCGCACACTCGAGTCGATGCGGCCAAGCGCGGCCTTGGTGGAGCGGTCCAGAATAACCGCGAGAAGAACGATGGAGAAACCCGCGACGAGGCCGACGCCCAGTTCAAGGTTCCGGATACCGGCCAGGACTTTCACACCCAGACCCGGTGCCGATACCAGCGAGGCGATCACGACCATGGCCAGCGACATCATGATGGTCTGGTTGATGCCGGCCATGATGTTGGGCAGCGCCAGTGGCACCTGAACGCCCCAGAGTTTCTGCCGATTTGACATGCCGAAGGCGTCTGCCGCCTCGATCACATCCTTGTCGACAAGACGTATGCCCAGATCGGTCAGGCGGATCACCGGCACGATGGCATAAAGGATGATCGCGATGCCGTAGAGCTTGGATTCGGTGACCGAGAACAGGAAGATCAGCGGGATCAGATAGACGAAGGTCGGCAGGGTCTGAAGCATGTCCAGAACCGGAATTGTCATGCGCTGCATGGTGTCTGACCGTGACATGGCGATGCCGATGGGCACGCCCAGAAGCACCGATATGATCGTGCACACGAAGATGATCGACAGGGTGCTGATCGCGTCGTCGTAGAAATCGATGAAGGCCATGAACAGGAATGACAAAGCCACCAGGACGGTGACGCCAATTTTTCTTGTCGAGAACCATGCGATGACCACCAGCAGCGGGATCATGATGAACCAGGGCGTCGCCTGAAAACCGTCCAGCGACCAGTCCAGCATCCAGCTGAGTGGCTGCGTCAAGGGGTCCAGAATCACCTTGAGCGGGTCCTTGATGGCAAGGAAGCCTTCCTCGACCGCCTGGGTCATATCGCGGGAACGGGGGATCGAACTGCAGGACTTGTTGAGCGTGTCGAGCGAGGGAAACGGCGTTTCCATCAAAGGTACCGACGGGGCGGGTGCGCCTTCGACCTGTGTACCATTGGCGCGTGCTATCAACTCGGCCATGGTCAGCGGGCCTTCGTTCGGGCCGCCTGAGCTGCACCAGCCTTCAAGGCCGGTGACCCTGAACAATCCATCGTATACAGCCATGAGGTTCCCCGTCGTCTTGTTGTTTCGGCTATGGTCTGTCGCCGTTCGCCGGAAATGGATCGAGCCCCGAAGGGCTCGATCCGGATGTCATCTTACTGGATAAAGCCTGCAAGCTTCTCGCGGGCTGCATCGCTGACCCAGTCGCTCCAGACGTCGGAGTAGTTCGTCAGGAAATAGACCGTGGTTTCCTCGCCGGAGGCGTTGTTGCTCTCCTGCCAGGCCAGAACGTCGTTCATCTGATCGTTGGTGAAGGTCAGGTTGGTCAGCATTTCCGCAATGGCGGGATACTTCCCTTCGAAGTCGGTCGTGACGACCGTCTTTACCGGCCCAACCGGATAGGAGGACATGCCTACGTCGAGGCAGTCCGGGTCGGCATTACACATATGGTTCTTCTCGTTGTATGGCCCGAGATCGACCTGCGTCATGTCATACTTGCCAAGGATGCTCGTCGGACCCCAGTAGTAACCGAGCCAAGGCTCCTTGTTCTCGTAGGCAGAGGCGATGGAGGTTGCCATCGTCTCGCCGGAACCGTGCTGGAACACCTCGAAGCCGTTACCTTCCAGGTCGAGAGCGCGGATGATGCCCGCGTTGGTGTTCTTGCAGCCCCAGCCTTCCGGGCACTGATTGAAACGACCACCGACCAGTTCGGGGTTGGCCAGCAGGCCTTCAATGGTGGTCAGTTCCGGATATTCTTCGGCCAGATAGGTGGGAATCCACCAGCCCTCCACACCGCCGGGCAACAACACGTCGGTCAACGTGGTGATCGTACCGGCTTCGGACAGCTTGCCGTAGGCGGGCGTGCCGTTGATCCAGAGTTCGGTCACGATGTCGGGCTTGCCGGTCTCGGCGACCGAGGCCAGCGCCGGCGTGGTCGAGGACGGGATGACCTTGACGTCGCAGCCGTAGCCCTGTTCCATCAGGAACGTGGCGACGCCGGTGACGACAGCAGCCGAGGCCCAGTTCATCTCGGTGATGACGATCTCGCCTTCGCAGGCTTCCTGAGCGGCAGCGGCACCGCCGAAAGCGCCGCCGAAAGCGCCGACGGACGCAGCGGCAAAGGCCGTCGTGATAAGAAACTTCTTCATATATCCACATCTCCCAGTGGTAAGATTATTCCATCGACTACCCAGTCGACGGGGCTGACCCAGAGTATGGGTCGCGCAATGCAAACCCGGATTTACGCTGAACGGGTCTGGCAGAGAAGGTTGCAAGCGCAGCGGTGGAGGTCAACCAGCTTTTACGACGCACCTGGTCAGATTGCGACATCCACGTCCGGCAGGTTCAGTGCCCGGATCAGATCGCGAACCTCTTGACGGGCAGCAATATTCGACAAATTCAGGTTGGCGATTCCGATGTCCTTGAGGTCCAGAAGCGTCATTCCGCGAGGGAACAGTTCGCGGAAGATCACCCGTTCGGTAAAACCGGGGGCAACGCGGAAGCCGATGCGTTTCGACAGGTCTTCCAGTGCCTGACCCATCTTGCGCTTGTTGTGCATTTCCTGCGCGCCAAGACGGTTCCGCAGGACGATCCAGTCAATCGGCTTCAAGCCCGCCTTGGCCCGCAGCTGCCGCGCATGCCAGACCATTTCGGAATAGACCGATGGCCCGATGATCTTGCCGGTATCGGCGTCGACGCGGGCCAGCAGGTCAAAGTCCACGAAGCTGTCGTTCAGGGGTGTGACCAGCGTATCGGCCAGGCTGTGCGCGACCTGGCTCAGCCGGGTGTGGCTGCCGGGGCAGTCGATGACGATGAAATCACAGGTCTCCTCCAGTTCAGCGACGGCGAGGCCGAGGGATTTATCGAACGGGTTCTCGCCTTCAGCCAGATCGGTGCGATCGACCTTGGGCAAACCCATGACAACAGGTGTCGGCAGCGTCGTGTCATGGCGCGCGCCGTATTCGATCCGGTTTTCCAGATAGCGGGTGAAGGTCCGCTGCCGCAGGTCCAGATCCAGCACGCCGACCCGCAGGCCGGACCGGACCAGCGCGGTCGCGGTGTGCATGCAGGTGGTCGATTTTCCCGATCCACCCTTTTCGTTGCCGAAGACGATGATGTGCGCCATTGGCCGCTGCCCCACTCTGTGTCCCGACCTTCCTTAAGGGCAGAAACCGTGGATGCCCAGAATCAGCGAATCGGTGGGCCAATGAAAATCCACAGGGATGGCAAAAACAGCGCGAATTGGCGCATCGCGTCGCCGGAAACGTGAAACGCCGCCCCGAAGGACGGCGTTTCCGATTGTCGCTGCAGAAGGCTTAGAAGCCGAGACCAGCGTATTTGTTCTTGAACTTGGACACGCGGCCACCGGTATCCAGCAGGCGCGAGTTGCCGCCGGTCCAGGCCGGGTGCACGCTGGGGTCGATATCCAGCGACATCTGGTCACCTTCCTTGCCCCAGGTCGATTTCATCTGGACGACCGAACCGTCGACCATCTTCACGTCGATGACGTGGTATTCGGGATGCAGATCCTTTTTCATCACGTCTCTCCTTAGCTGGCTTTGGGGGCGCGGTAGTTCGTCTGCTCGACGATACGGGCCGATTTGCCGCGACGGGTGCGCAGGTAATACAGCTTGGACCGACGCACGCGACCACGGCGAACCACGGTGATGCTGTCGATATTGGTCGAATGCAGCGGGAAGACCCGCTCGACGCCTTCGCCAAAGCTGATCTTGCGAACCGTGAACGACCCGGCGATGCCCTTGCCATTCTTGCGGCTGATGCAGACGCCTTCGTAATTCTGCACACGCGTACGCGTGCCTTCGGTCACCTTGAAGCCGACGCGAACGGTGTCGCCGGCCTTGAAGTCGGGAAGCTCGTGTCCGAGCGCGGCGACTTGTTCCGCTTCGATCTGTGCAATCAGGTCCATCGGACCCTCCTATGGTTACGACGCGGTTTGCCCGCGGATGATGTCCTGCGTCTTTGCGACGCGGCTGTTTTTTGTTCTCCGGCCGCATGGCGGTCCGGCGCACGCAGAGCGTCCCGGCAGACCGGGGCGATACGTCCGCGCGTCCTACATCGCGGCCGGAGGTGGCGCAAGAGGTCTCGGGGCCTGCTGCAGACGGCGAGCGGGGGGCTTCCCTCGCGTTCGCTGGAACAGTTTCTGAGCAGAAAGCGTGGGTCAGTCCTTCTCCAGATACTTCGCCCAGAGATCGGGACGGCGGTCCTGCGTCAAACGCTCGGATTGTTCGCGCCGCCAGTCTGCCACATTGCCGTGGTGGCCTGAGGTCAGGACTTCGGGTATTTTACGGCCCATCCATTCATTCGGCTTGGTATATTGCGGATGTTCAAGAAGGCCGTGGGAGAAACTCTCCTCCTCGGTCGATGCTGAATTTCCCAGCACGCCAGGCAGCAGACGCACGGTCGCATCCAGCAGGGCCTGCGCCGCAATCTCGCCGCCGGTCAGGACGAAATCACCGATACTGACTTCGATCATGTCGAAATGTTCGATGACCCGTTCATCGACACCTTCGAAGCGCCCACACAGCAGCGTCACACCCGGACCAGCCGCCAGATCGCGGGCCATGGTCTGTGTAAACGGACGACCGCGCGGGCTGAGGTAGATCATTGGGCCGCCCTTGCCATCGGAGCCCCTGGTCTCGGCCAGTGCGGCGCCCACGACGTCAGCCCGCAATACAAGCCCTGCACCACCCCCAGCAGGCGCGTCATCGACGTTGCGATGTCTGGTCAGGCCGAAGCGGCGCAGATCGACGGTGCGCAGCGACCAGATACCGCTTTTCAATGCGGTGCCGGTCAGGCTCTGGCCCAGCACACCGGGAAAGGCTTCGGGGAACAATGTCACGACACTGGCACGCCAACTGTTCGGGCGAACCGGAGTTTCGGCCATCAGGTCACGCGGCTCACGAGAGGCGCGAATCGATTTCTGGCCGTGGGATCGGGTTGGAAAGGTCATGCCCCGTCCCTTAGCGAAGGGATGGGGCATGAGGAAGCATCAGACGATCGCGAAAATACCGAGCGCGGCCAGCAGGAAGATAATCAGCGCAACGACGATCAGGATTTTCGCTCCGGTCAGAGCGGCCCCCGAAACGCGGCCCATGCCGAGCAATGCCGCGATTGCGGCGATGGCGAGAAGTGCGAGAATCCAACCGAGCATAACGGTCTCCTGACGTTAATAAATGTCATTGCTAACGTGCAGCGGGGCTTGGTGGTTCCCAAGCCATGCGCATCAAAGACATCGGAAGTGGGTGCGCGCCCCAAACAACTCGCGGTTTATCGGCACTGGCCAGGGGCGCGACCCGCCCACCGGGCAGGAGAGCATCGTGCGGGGACCGGCCGACCGTCAATCGGTGGTGTCGCTGTCTGCATCTTCGTCATCGCCGGGCATAAGACCCTTCGGCGGATCAAGAACAATTCGGCCCGACGCCAGATCGACGGTCGGCGCGACGGCCCGTGTAAAGGGAAGCAGCACCGTCGCGCCGCCCTTGGGGCGTAATTCCAGAAGGTCGCCCGCGCCGTGGTCGTGGACCGCGTGAATCTTTCCCATCTCGACTCCGCCGGTATCGAAGGCGGTCAGTCCGATCAGGTCGGAGTAGTAATATTCGTCGTCGGGTAATTCGGGCAGGGCGTCGCGATGAGCCCATAAACGCTGCCCCTTGAGAGCATCGGCGGCTTCTTTCTGGGATATCCCGGACAGGCGAACGGCATAGCCGCCCTTGATCGGTCGGATCACGGTCAGTTTGGATGTCGTCCCGTTGTCGAGAGTCAGGGGGCCATAGTCGCCGATGGCGCTGGGATCGGAGCAAAAGCTTTTGACACGGCATTCGCCGCGCACACCGTAGCTGCCCATGACGGCCCCGAGGCAGACGTGATCTTTCATGGATAGTGTATCCTTAGAGCCTGGGCGACAGTCCCGCGAAGCCGGTTGTCAATGCATCAACGGTCAAGAGTGCGGCCCGGATGCGCCGGATGACGCCGCGACCCGCAGGAAATGAAGCGGGACGATGCCAGCGGTCGCTTCGGGCATCAGGATCGAGATACTGAAATGCCAATGTGCCATGCGATTGGACCGGACTTTCGGGGTGAGCGCCGGACGAGTCAATTCCGTTCGCCCGAGGATGGGGCGCAGGCACGTGGCCCACGCCCCGTTTGCCCGGTTACTCGGACTTTTCTTCAGCGGCGGCTTCGGGAGCCTCATCAGCCGGGGCTTCCTCCGCAACTTCTTCTGCGGGCGCGTTTCTTGCCTCTTCAGCGGCGGCCTCGGCAGCGGTGGCTTTCGCGGCCTTTTCCTCGGCGCGGGCGACGGCCTGCTTGCCGGGCTCGCCCTTCTTGAGGTTCGCACGCTCTTTCTTCGGCAGCACGTCGGCGGCCTCGAGGAAGCGGGACACGCGGTCGGTGGGCTGGGCGCCTTCGCCGAGCCAGTACTGCACCCGCTCCATGTTCATCTTAATGCGGTCTTCCGAGTCCTTGGAGAGCAGCGGATTATAGGTGCCCAGCTTCTCGATGAAGCGGCCGTCACGGGCCATGCGGCTGTCGGCTGCGACGATGGAGTAATGCGGGCGCTTCTTGGAGCCGCCGCGGGCGAGCCGGATCTTCATTGCCATGATATTGTTCCTTGTTTTCCGTAATTTACGATTGATGTTTCTGATGGTGGTGGATGACTTCCTCGATAATGAAAGCAAGGAATTTCTTGGCGAAGTCGGGGTCCAACCCCGCCTCTGACGCCAGCTTTTCAAGCCGGGCGATCTGTGTGGCCTCCCGTTCGGGATCGGACGGCGGAAGGGCGTGTTCGGCCTTGAGGACACCGACCGCCTGCGTGTGGGCGAAGCGCTCGGCGAGGGTATAGACCAGCACCGCATCCAGACGGTCGATGCTGGCGCGGTGGTCCGCCAGAATGGCAGCGGCGCGGGTTGTAGCATCGGTCATATTGGCCTTCCGATCTGTTGTGTGGGACGTGCATACGGCAGTGCATACGCGGGTATTATACGTGTCATACCTTGCTGGCGCACGGTCGCGACGCGCGATTGGTGGAGCGGTGCGCCAATGATCACAGCCCGAGATCCCCATCGGACGCGCCGTCGAGGACGGGGCGGGTGAAGGTGCAGTCGTAGATGACGGTACAGGTGATCATGCGGTGCCCCGCTGGTGCCGCCAGACGGTGACCTGGCCATTGAGCAACAGGCCGTCGGGATATGCTCCCAATCGGCGGGCGAGATTTTCCGACCGCGTGTTTCCAGGGGCGATGTAGCTGACCAGCGATGGCAGCCCGAGCGCGGTCCACGCGAACTCATGGACGATGCGCGCAGCTTCGTATGCCAGGCCGCGACCTTCGTGTTCGGCAGTCAGAAGCCAGCCCAGTTCGTGTTCCTCATCGCCCGGCTCGGTTCCGATGAGGATGAACCCTGCAATGGCCCGGTCAGCCAGTTCAATCGTCCACATGCCATGGCCACGCAGAAGCCATGTGGCCGTCATCGCACAGAAATCGGCCCAGCTTTCCGACGGCGACGATGGCCCGCCTTCGAAGACGGCACGGTCGCTTCCGGTGATGGAATGCAGCACATCGTAGTCCGCCAGACGCGGCGCGCGCAGCGTGCAGCGCGACGTATGCAGGACCGGCACGATGGCCTCGAGCGCAGAGGCGCGGGCAGCGGCGGGCGGTGTGACGGGAATGGTGAGCGGAGTTATCATGCGGCGATTTTCGCGGCAGGATGGCGCCAGTTCCAGATGACCGACCCGAAGCTGCGCCATGCGGCGGTCGGATTGCCGTGGCCCGCAAAGAAGCCTGCGGCATCGGTCTGCATGAAATCAGCGCAGGCCGACCAGTCCACCACCTGTGGCGGGTGGAGAG
>Ga0207903_1000243_pt1 | contig 20094 bp, 15 predicted proteins | sample MalvirmetaMSP131_FD_184234 | JGI IMG/M metagenome (GOLD analysis project Ga0207903, IMG submission 184234) | Marine viral communities from the Deep Pacific Ocean - MSP-131 (SPAdes) | ecosystem: Environmental > Aquatic > Marine > Oceanic | place: Atlantic Ocean | collected 2011-06-25
CCTGACTCGGCAGAAAGGCTTCAAGGTGGACGACTTTTACGCCGCCCGCAGCAGGACTATCCCGCCGCTACCGTGGTCGAATATTGCTCCGCCGTTCTCAGCTCCGCCTTGAGCTTCGCCACTTCCTTGCGCAAACGCGCTATCTCCAGCTGCTCCGGCTTCATCTGGCCATGCCCCGGAAATGCCGATGCCGGATCGCTGCCAAAATCGCGCACCCAGTTGCGCAGCACCGTCTGGTGCACAGCAAGATCCCGCGATGCCTGTGAAACGCTGACACCGCGCTCCTTGATCAACCTCACTGCCTCGAGCTTAAACTCGCGCGTAAACTTCCTTCGTTCCATGTTGGTCCTCCAGTTCGATAAAACACCTTTTCTCGGTGTCCATCAAACCGGCAGCAGGCCAGATTTTGTCAGCGGAGTGACATCCTGGAACTGGACCGTCCCTCCCGAAAGCGTGGCAGGGGCCGCCGTTCCTTCCAGCGTGAGCTCCTGGCTCAGCTTCTCACGCAGGAAATAGGCACCGGTGATCCAGTCGAGCGCTCCATCAAAGGACGATCCATTGAGCTGCAGTTCCTGACTGAACTGGTTCTGCCAGACCTTCTGCCCATAATTGGCGATCGCCTTGTCGGTCGCGTCAAAGTCCAAACCGGCCGATTGCTTCAGTGTGCGATAAGCGGTGATCGATTTCAAGGTTGCACCGCCCAAATCCAGTTCGCCAGTCAGCGAGATACCGCGCAGACTGAGGTCGTTCGGCGGCCGATAATCCGAATAGAAACGGTCAAACTTGCCGATATCGGCACGTTGCTCCTCTGACACCAAATTACTGGTCGTCGTGCCCGGGGTGGCAGCGAGCAAGACCACCGCTGGCCCCGCGCCGTTCTGTTCCGTCATGTCTCCGCGGACTGTGAACTTTAGCGCGTCGGAAGGGCGGAAGAGCAACGACAAGCGTCCACTTACCGATTGCCGCTTGTTGAAGTTGCCTTTTCCCAAGCCTAGCTTGGACGTATTCGTTGGCGCTACGAGCACGTCGCCCCAGCCATCCTGCGTCAGCCCAACGACCGAACCGCCAATATAGAGCGTGTCGTTATCCGACAATTCGCGGTTGAATGAAAACTGTCCGCGCAACCCGTTGCGCGATGAGACTTCCATCATAGCCTGCATGCGCTCGGGAGCATCTGGCGAGCGCGTGATGTAACTGATAAGACCGCCAGTGGCGTTCTTGCCATAGAGCGTGCCCTGCGGCCCTCGAAGAACCTCGACACGTTCGACATCGACCAGGTCGAGATTGGCGCCTTGCGTGCGTGGATAATAAACGCCGTCAATATAGATGGCCACGCCCGGATCCATGTTGACAGTGAAGTCGCCCTGGCCAACACCGCGAAGAAAGAATTGGCCGGCTGAACCGCCATTGCCGGAGCCTGCGCTCAGCATGTTGGGAACTGATTGCGTGACCTCGGACAAATTCGTCACCGAGCGGTCCGCAAGCGCTGAGCCGGAAAGAGCGGTCACGGCAACCGGGACATTTTGCAGGCTTTCGGATGTGCGCCGCGCCGTCACGACAATGTCTTCATAGCCTTGTGTCTCACTGGACGGCTTTTGCGTCGGAGCCGTATCCTCGCTCTGCGCCGACGCGTTGACCGGAAAAGTCAGCGCGACCATCGCGACGCTCAGGGACGTCACGGTAAAAACCTTATCGAACTTCATACTTACCTCCCCTTATTCCTATCTAATCGTTCTGAATTTCATCAAAATCCGACGTCCCTGCCGACCTCTCAAACGGGAAGGCTCATGGGTTTCGCCGCTCCTATTCCAGCAGAAGAGCTTGCCGCGCCGAATACGCCGGTGCGTTCAAGTAAATTTGGCCAGCAGCATGCTGCTGCGAAATCAAAAATAGCTGAATGTCCCGAAGGGCGCTGGCGCAGGCACGCGTAAGAGCCGGCGAGTGCTGTGCTGACATCTAGTGTCATGTCCTCTTCCCAATGGGCCTCTTTGGTCTTGGCAGCCGCAAGGCATGCAGGGCGCTGAAACGCCTTGGGCATAGCTAGCTAGATTTCCGTATAATGCAATGCTTTTTACATCGGGTAAAATTGCGGCCGGGTTTTTTGCAGAGAATCCGCAATAGAATCCTGAACTTCAAGCTTCTTCCGACCGACGGAATCGGAAGAAAACCGTCGGTCCGTCGATCGAACGAGCAACGATTCGTCCATCCTCGTTGATCTCGCCAACAGTTCGCGAATTGGACAGCCGCGGCACACGTCGCTCTTGCGCCAGCGATCGCCGCTCAACCCGGGAGCCGCACGGCGAGGCAACTTCTAAACCCCAAACTTCCGTTCGGCTGTCGCGATAAGGGGCGGCACGCAATGGGAACCGCACACCCCCCGTCATGCGCCAATCTGGATTGTCGGCATTGGCCGGCGGTCATCAGCGCGCCTTCAAACGGCCGATCTGGCCAAGCGCCAACTCCTACGGGAGGGAATATGCAGTTGAATCACCCATCGTGGCCTGCGGCCTGCGGCAGCATTCAATGACTCATTGAATAAAGCTCATTGAGTCGCCGCGCCCGACGCCATGATTTGGCAATCGCGCGAGAATATTCGACGCGCTTCCAGACTTTCAGTCGGTATGGCTCTCTTTGGCACCGCCGCGCCGCCGCGAAGGCGACCCCGAAGCGGATTCAAGTGGCCACTTTCCGCCAAGCGCCTCCGTTAACTGCTTGCAGGACGCAAGCAGTTGTGGAGCAATTGCGTTGTCATCCGGTGCTAGCATTCCTTCATAGGCCAGGGCCGAGGCAACTAATACCAAACGTCCCTGGAGATCGAATACCGGCGCCGCGACAGCGCGAAGACCCGGGATGAGATCGCCCTTCACCATAGCAAGTCCAGATGCTCGAACGTCGTCCAGAATTGCATTCGCATCCCCGATCGCGCGCTTTTCTGCGCGCATAACGGTCTTCCCAATCCGTTCAATAAGGGCTGGATCGCCGAAGGCACAAAAAACGCGTCCCGTTGCCGAGCGGAGCGGAGGGAGCACGGATCCGATCGCCAGTGAGGTGATTACAGGAGGCGTACCATCGAACCAGCGGATAATTGTCGGTCCGGCGTCGCCCCAAATGGCCACGAGGCAGGTGCGTCCGGAATCCTTCGCGAACTGTGCGAAGACGTCATCGGCCATCGCGAAAATATCTATTCGAGACAAAGCCGCCAGACCAAGCCGTATAGCTCCGGCGTCTAAATCGTACAGGCCGGAGCGCTGTTCCTGTTTGACCATCTCAGCTTCCATGAGGCTGCTGAGATAGCGATGCGTCTGGCTCGCCGAAAGCGCTGCCGCTTGGGCGATTGACGATAGATTGGCGGCTCCCTTTTGTGACGCGAGCGCGGACAGGACACGCAACCCTACCCCAACGGATTGGATCCCGCGACGTTTGACACTCTTTTCATTGGAAACCACTTGGCCGATCCCTTGCTGTTTAGGACCGGGTAGCATGGACCTTGGCAACCCACCATACCATGTCGTGAGCCGCCGAACGAACGGAAAGCCGGTGCGGGAACCAGTCCCGCACCGGTGGGAGAGCCTGCCTCCGCCAGCTTGCGCGGGCGGAGGCAAGCTGGTCAGAAGCGTGCGCCCACTTGCACGCCGATGCTTCTCCCGCGGCTCATATAGATGCTGTAGCCACCTGGGATCAGTGCCGTGGCGACACCATATTCCTTGTAGGCCTTGTCGGTGAGATTGCGCACGAATACCGATGCTTTCCACCAGGAATCGACCGGAGTCACGGCGAGGTTCAGGTCAACCAATGCCAGGCCCTTTTGATAGCCGAGCGGATCGTCGTTCGTGCCGACATAATATCCAGATTTGGCCATAACCGAGACGCCCGGCGTGACGCGCAGATCGCCAGCCTCGATATCATAGGAGACGTTCAGGGTCCCGCTATACTTCGACTGGAACGGTGTGGGTCTCCCGGACAAGTCCTGCATGCAGACCGTTCCCGGGGGCGCTGCCTCGATTTGTTCCACCGTGCACACACCATTGGGAAAATCCCTGAACGTTGCGTCGAGATAGTTCGCAGTCGCATTGATGCGCAGACCGGTCACCGGCACGAATGTGACTTCGGCTTCGACGCCCTGGGTCCGGGCCTTGCCTACGTTGGTCGTAAATTGCGATGTCCCGAGGAAGGCCGAGAGTTGCAGATCCTCAAACGTGGTTCGGAAGACACCGAGAGAATATTCGAGCATGCGGTCGCCCGTGATCCCTTTCACGCCGACTTCGAACGACGTTGCAGTCTCAGGCGCAAACATAGCCTCTTCGCGGCTGACACCGTTCGCCGGAGTGCCGCCATACGCAATATCCACCCCGCCCTGCTTGGCGCCCTTCACGAATTTGCCGTAGAACATGATGTCGCTGTTCGGCTTGTACTGGATCACGACCTGCGGCTGGAAATGATATTCCTTGCGCTTGAGATCCTTGAACTCATGGCAAACCGCGGCAAACCCGGCCTGCACGAGCGCACATAGCGCTGGATCAGTTTGTGCCAGCACATCAGCCTGGGACGTGTCGAAAGTGACATTGGTGACCAATGGCGCTGCCAAGGACGATTGGTCCGTATTCTGGTGGAGGATGGCGTAGCGTGCACCGGCAGTTACACTGAACTCGTCCGTCAAATGCGCAGTAAGGTTTGCAAAAACGGAGTAATTTTTGTTGCGCTGGTCGATGTCCACGTAGCGCCCCAAAGCTGGCAGGGGAACGGCGATGGCCGGAAAGTTCGCATCGAGCACGGATGCGGCTTTATATTTATTGTCTTCGAAATAACCACCAAAGGTGTAATCAATGCTTCCCGTGTTCACAGTGAAGCGCAATTCTTGGCTAAACTGCTGATAGTGCGTGAACAGGAAGTTGAGATAGTCGGGCAGATCGGACGTGTTGCTCTGCGACCCGCCGGCTCGCGTGTTCAGATACGCAGTGGTAGAACTGATCGTCCCGACGCCTGCATCATAGCTGATATCGGCCTGATATGTCTCGTGCCGCACCTCCACAAATTCGGGCGAGAAGAACGGGGCGCCGGAGGCCGTCGACGTCCTGTAATCGTCGAGCGTGATGTCCGTCTGCTGTCGGTTCGGATTAGTCGACTGTCTGATCTGCTGCCCGGTGCCGCCATTGTCGCGCACGCGGTCATATTCGGCCTTGAGCGAGATCGTCAGGTCGTTGGTTGGCGTCAGGCGAAGAGTACCGCGGACCGCCCGGTTGCGGAATGTTGGTTCGTCACGGCCGGTGAAATTGTTACGGAGCCAGCCCTTGTCGAGGTTTTGAAAGAAGCCCGCGACGCGAAAGCTTGCCCAGTCGCTGAGCGGCACCGTGACGCCGCCCTGGACGATCGTTTCGTCGTGGTTGAATTCATAAGATGCCGATGCATCAGCCTCGAACTCCGACCCAGGCTGCTTTGTCGTAATGTTCAACGCGCCAGCGGTCGTGCTGTTGCCGTATAGGAGAACCTGCGGTCCCTTGAGAACTTCGACCCGTTCAATGTCGAAAAGCGGAAGGCGCGCATGAAGATCGCGGCTGTAGGACACGTTGTCGGTGAATTTGCCGACCGATTGTGCGAATTGCGTTCCATAGGTACCGAACCCGCGCAGGTTTGTGGTCGGAGCGTTACCGGCCAGCGACAGGGTGAAGTTTGGAACGATAGTGACCAGATCGGTCAATCGCGCGATGTTGGCATCCTGCAACTTCTCGCCGGAGACGGCGAGTATCGAAACGGGGACGTCACGCAGTCTCTCTTCACGTTTTTGCGCCGTGACGACAATATCCTGGATGCCGGCGCTCGTAACATCTTCCGCCGTATCGGCAGCGGTGGCCGATGCCGTGGACTGCGCGAAGGCATTGCTTGACATCATGCCAAGGGTGATTGCCGTTCCGGCAAATAATGCTTTACGAATACGCGTATTTTTATGGGTAACCAACATAGTTCCTCCCCTGATTGTCATTTTATTATCTGACCTCTTGAACCTTAGTGAATATGCATTCTTGAAAACATTCTGTTTGCAGTTGTCGATGACTGCCCGTTCCGGGGGCCATTCTCGATGCGAGAAGACGCACCGCCGGGTTCCCAGCCAAGGGACTCCCTGCAAAGATACTGATATTAAGGATGTATGCGCATGGCAGCCTCGTATGTCAACGGCGGAGCAAAAGTCGGCCATTCGGCGGCGTAAAACCAGGCCATCGTGTTACATGCCGGGGGGAGTGGCGTGAGGGCGTAGCCCGAGGGCCACTCCCCCCGGCATTGGTGTAATTTTCAGGGTCTGGTTTTGGCCTTGCGGGCCCGGCTGTGCGCGAGGCGATAGCTTTCGCCGTTCATCTCGAGGATGCTGACGTGATGGGTCAGGCGATCGAGGAGCGCGCCTGTGAGACGCTCAGATCCGAAGGTTTCGGTCCATTCGTCGAAGGGCAGGTTGCTGGTGATGAAGGTGGAGCCGCGTTCGTAACGCTGGGAGATCAGCTCGAACAACAGTTCGGCGCCGGTCTTGGAGAGCGGCACAAAGCCCAGTTCGTCGATGATGAGCAGCTTGTATCCGGCCATCTGCTTCTGGAAGCGCAGAAGACGGCGCTCGTCGCGGGCCTCCATCATTTCGCTGACCAGCGCTGCCGCGGTGGTGAAGCCCACCGACAGTCCTTTCTGGCATGCTGCCAGTCCGAGCCCCAACGCTACGTGCGTCTTTCCGGTGCCTGATGGCCCCAGAGCGATGGCGTTCTCACGCCGCTCGATCCACTCGCAGCGCGCCATCTCGAGCACCTGCATCTTGTTGAGCCTGGGGATGGCGGCGAAGTCGAAGCTGTCGAGGCTTTTGACGGCGGGGAAGCGCGCGGCCTTGATGCGCCGCTCGACCATGCGACGCTCCCTGTCGATCATTTCCATCTCGACGAGGCGGGCGAGGAAGCGGATATGATCGACGCCTTCAGCGGCACATTGCCGCGCGAGCTTGTGATGCTCACGCAGGCACGTAGGCAGCTTGAGCGCCTTGAGATGGTGAGCGAGAAGGATCTCCGGGGCCTGATCGCTCATGCGGCCTCCTGCCGGTCGGAGAGCAGGCTCAGATAGGCTCTGGCAAAGGTCTTCTCGACCGTGGTGCGTGGCAGGAAGGGATAGACGTCCAGGTCCAGCCTGGGCGGTACGCGTTCGATCCGGCACAGGACGAGGTGCTTGACGGCATCGAAGCCGATGGCGCCAAGATCGATGGCCTGTTCGACCGCCGCCTGGAGATCGGCGAGGGTGAACGTTTCCAGCAGGCGCAGTACCTGCACATATTCGCGCCTGCCATGTTTGTGCATGCGCCCTTCCATCAACCGCTGCAGTGTCGTGAACGCTTCGGGCAGGTCCCAGCCCTGCAAAGGCGCAGCCTGGTCGAATGCGTTGATCTTCTGCTCGATCAGCGGGAGATAATGGAGCGGGTCGAAGACAACCTCCTCGCGGGCATAGCAACGAGGATGACGGGCGATGACTTCGCTGCGGCAGCCGATCACCACCTCATCGACATAGGCCCTGATCCAGACCTCCTGATGGCCCCAGGCCACCGGAACCGAATAATCGTTGGTCCTGTAGCGCACCAGGGATTGCGAGGAGACCCTCCCGCCTTTCTGATCGCAGGCCTCGAAGGGTGTAGCGGGCAGAGGCTGCATGGCCGCGAGATCGCGCTGCAGCCGCTCACCGATCGTCTCGCTCTGCCCGCGCACCTTGTCCTGCTGGCGCTTGCGGCATTGCTCCTCCAGCCACAGGTTGAACGCCTCCCAGGTCGGGAACTTCGGGATCGGCACCATGAAGTTGCGCCGGCAATAGCCTACCAGCCCCTCCACATTGCCTTTCTCGTTCCCCTTGCCCGGGCGAGCATAGCGGTCGCGGATCACGTAATGTGACAGGAAAGCGCTGAACAGCGTGGCACGCTGCCGCGTGCCGTCGGGCAGGATCTTCGTCACAAGGCAGCGATCGTTGTCATAGACGATCGAGCGCGGTACCGCGCCGAAAAACGCGAAGGCATGCACGTGTCCGTCCACCCAGGCCTCCGCCACCGCCGCCGGATAGGCCCGCACATAGCAGGCATCACTGTGCGGCAGATCGAGCGCGAAGAAGTAGGCCTTCTGCTCCACCCCGCCGATCTCCACCAGCGCTTCCCCGAAATCGGCCTGCGCATCTCCCGCAGGGTGCGCCAGCGGCACGAACATCTCCCGGCTGCGCTGTTCGCGCTCCCGGATGTAATCCTTGATGATCGTATAGCCGCCGGTGAAACCATGCTCGGTGCGCAAACGGTCGAATACCCGCTTCGCCGTATGGCGTTGCTTGCGCGGGACACTGCGGTCACCCTCAAGCCATCCATCAATGATCGCCACAAACCCGTCCAGCTTCGGGCGCTGCGGTACGGACTGGCGCCGGTAACCCGGCGGCGATGAAAACGACAGCATCTTGCGTACCGTTTCGCGCGACACATTGAAACGCTTCGCCGCCGCCCGTTGGCTCATGCCATCCGCGCAAGCCAGACGGACCTGAAGATAAAGTTCCACGCTGTAGATCCCCACACCTCCCTGACTCGGCAGAAAGGCTTCAAGGTGGACGACTTTTACGCCGCCCGCAGCAGGACTATCCCGCCGCTACCGTGGTCGAATATTGCTCCGCCGTTCTCACTCGTACCTACTTCAGCACGCCTCACCGCCGGACGCATGCGAGAGATCACGCGGCGACCGGACTACATCCGGGCAGCGCGATCAACTCGCATGTCATTGCTGACACGTGAAGTCGAAGTAGGCATTTTATGATGCGGATGCATTCAACGCCGCAAGATCATTGTTGGAACAAGGTCTGTTCGCAAACGGAAGAACGTCCAGCCTGCCGGGAGATTCTGCTCTGGAAATGGGCTCGATGATGCGCGTTTGAGGGCGGCGCCAATCTCTCAAAGCCTTGCAGGCTGTCACAGCTCCACTTGCCTGTCGTCAAGGCTTTTGCTGCCAGCAAACCCATCACTGGCAGCGGGGATTGCGCAAGGACATCCACAACACAAGTGGATGCATCGGCGACTTTATTGCCGATGCATCCATAAATTATCTATCCCCGCCTTGCATGCCAAGCGCGTCAACGACGAAGGCTATCGTCCCAACGCGTTGCTCGACTGGCTGGTCCGACCGCTGTCGTAGGGCGATCCTAACTACTTTCGCGTCACTCGAAACCCTTGGCGGGACCCACCTGTTGAAAATGGCCATTATCGATGCCGTTCGACCCATTCGCTCACGAGATCGGCCGCGGCAATACGTTCCTCAAGACTGCCGTCGAAATAATGGGTCCCGGTCAGCAAATGCAGTTCCTTATCTTCAGAACCGATGCTTTCGAAGATTTGTTTCGCGTCGCTCGGGAACACGCCGAGGTCGGTCAACCCTTGCACAACCAGACAGGGCATGTCGAAGGTCGCCAGCTGATCGCCGCCTTGGCATTTGGATGTTTCAAGGCTCCACATCGACAGCCAAGTCTTCAGCGTGTTCGCACGGCCCAACCCGGGCGCCGTCCGATTGGCGGTCGCAGGATCGCCGCGATAGCACAGTGGCGTCGGACGCTCAGATGGATCGAGCGAGCCGTCCACGAAGCGAAGATCTGCCCAACTGCGGTACAAGGGGAACAGCCGGTCGGGAATGCCGACATCATTCAACCGCTGCAGCTCAGCCTTCGCCCAGTCCGTTATACGCTGATTTCGCGCGCGCTGAGCTGCTCGGTATCGCGTGACAAATTCCTTCGTATAGTGCGGACCATTATCGGAGTTGAATGGGTTGAGCGCCTCATCGGTAGGAACGGGATCCCACTCGTCGACCACCGATGCGTCGAGAAATGAGGTTAACACCTGCGGCCGCCCTTGGTGCGCATTAAACGAGATATAGAGATCTCCCCTGGGCAGCGTCTGCAACGCTTCAAGCCCAGGCCCTGACAGGGTCTCCGCGAGCGTCGGGGCGATCGCTTCTGCTTGATATGCAGCCATTAGCGAGCCCCCGCCGGAGTTCCCGAGGATCACGATCGTCTCGACGCCAGCTTCTTCGCGCAACCATCGCATCCCGACCCCGATATCGAGCACCGCGTGCTCGAGGAGGAACATATCCTCCGCGCCGCGATACCGCGTATTCCAGCCGAGAAACCCGAACCCGCGCTCCGCAAGATAGGGTCCGATATAATGTTCGGTAAAATCGCCGTTGTAATGCGTGGCGATGAACGCGGTCTTTGGGCGCTGTCCCTTGGGCGTCACATAGACGCCTTGGCAAGGGCTGGCCCCCGCAGCCGCGGTTGGGCATGTCGGCGAAGGCATGCCCAAGAAGAGACGGTCAACTTTGGCCAGGACGCCGCTGTTATCGATCATGAATATAATTCCTTGTGAATTGGACCGCTAAGCGTCCGGTCAGTCGTCGATCGTCGGCAAGCTGATATGCGACGCTCGAATGCCGTCGTGGAAAATCTGCTGCCTCGCCACCTCGAACAACGCCGCGTCGGCCGGAGCCTCGCCCGTGTTTGGATTGCGATCGTAGCGCGGGAAGTCGCTCGAGGTGATCATGATCCGCAGCCGATGCCCGGCCAGAAACGCCATGGCAGTAGGATATAGTTCGATCTCATAGCGTGCTATCTCGCCGGGTTCGAGCAACTCCGGCCTTTCAGGCGAGTTGCGGTAGCGTGCCCGCAATATCCCATCCGTAACATTATAGGTGGTGCCGTCAGGATGGACATCGCAAAGCTTGACCACCCAGTCCGTATCGCGCCCGCTTGTCGATGCGTAGAGCACCATCTTGGGCGAGCCGATGACTTCGATGTCCTGTTCCAGCGGTTCGCTCGTGTAGACGAGAAGGTCGGGCCGCGAGAGGACTGGTTCTTGATCGACAGGCCCCACCTCGGCGGTCGCTGGACCAACCCACGCACCGCCATAGGATGGGAACGGATCGTTCGGATCATAAGTGAATCCGTCGGGCTGCTCGTCGGCGCCGGCGCCCGACTGGGAGAGGATTCCTCCCGAGCCGAGGTGCCAGGCAACATCCCGGGCCCTGCTTAGCGGAAATTCGTCTTCAGACCGCCACTGATTGCGCCCCATAACGAAGAGTTGAACTGCCGGCCCCTCTTCGGCCGGCCCGCCTTTCAAGAAGCGATCGAAAAAGCGCAGATGGGTTGCCGCGAGACCTTCGGGACCGAAACGCGAAGCCGCAGCGACACTCTGGCCATAGTCGAGCCCGCCGCTCGGCCCTCCCATAGCCTGTCTTACTGTCCATGGCCCCACGATCAGGCGCGACTGTTCGCGCGCCTCCTTGGTCGCGGCCGACCGCCGAATATTGACAAAATGCTCGATCGCCCCGCGCGTGACCGCATAATACCATCCGCTGACGACCAGCGCCGGAACGGTGATGTTCCGATGATCGTCTTTGTTCATCACAGCCCGCGTCCAGTCGTCGCGTTCGGTATGCTTCAGAATGTCGAAATAGAATGGCGCGAAATCCGGCTCGTCTGGACGTAGCTCGGGAATGGCCGACAAAGGCACTTGGCGAAAGACATCTTCTGTTCGCGCGATATTTTCGGCCAGGCCGGCCATGACCTCGGCGCTTGCACCGTTCCGACCCGCGATCTCCCGGGCGCGAGACAGAGACCAGATGCCAGTGAGGTAGAGTTTCAACGCTCCTCCGTAATGGAGATGGTCGTCGAAAAAGTCGTTCGGCCCGGCATTGATGCCGATCGCTCGCAGCTCCGCTGGTACCTGCGTCGCCGCCTGATACGCCGAAGCACCGACGTAAGACGTGCCAAAGATGGCGACATTTCCGTCGGAGCATTCGAGTTGCGACGCCCACGCGACCGCATCTGCACCGTCGAGCTTCTCGTCGGCGTACATTCGATAATTGCCGCTTCCGGAATCCGACGCTCCGCTTCCTCGGCAATCCTGAACGACGTATACATAGCCATTTGAGACCGCGTCCGCGGGACTGATCGCGGCTGAAATCGCCGGCCCCGAAGCAAGCGAGAATGTTGCGTCCTTGCTGTAAGGTGTTCGGCACAGGAGGGTCGGATATTTGCCCTCGGCCACGGGACGATACACGTCGGCGCGCAACACGACCCCATCACGCGTGCGCATCTCGACATTTTTCTCGACAATAATCCCACGGTCGTCCGTGATGATCGTTTGTGTCGCCGCCTCAGCTTCCGAACTCATATCCGCTCCCGCCATTCGTTGATCTTGAAGTTGCCGGCGGGAAAGTCCCTGCAAGGCGGATTCGCCCGCCGACAATTTCCACAATTATTAACTGCTCTGGGAACCTACATCCCGGCCCTTGAGCCGCACACAACAGAAAATTGCGGCTTAGGCCCCGAAAAGCGTAACGGTCAGGCTCTGCGCTGCAGACCGCCGATCTAGACCCGCACAGGGCGATGCCTTATCCCGCGTACGATCGGGCTTTGATATCGCTCAGACCGGACATTCATCGCGCATCCATTGATAAAGCGGATAGGGATTATCCTCGTAATTCGTCGAGAATGGATTCCAGGCCAACGAACCATCTTGCATTTGCGGCACCAAAATCTCCCTTATGCCGGTCGTTCGTCAGTCCCGTTCGCACCGCCCATCCGGCTTGCGATCGATATTCGTTATCCGGGTGCGGAATCCGCCTTCGCATTTTCCGAATCCCTCAAAACCCGCCGCAATATCTTGCCTGCGGCGTTCTTCGGAATTTCATCGAGAATTGTGAGAAGCCGCGGGCACTTGTACGGAGCCAAGCTGTCGCGGCAGAATGCGATGAGATCGTTTGCAGTCGCGTTGGATGCGGCGGTCAAGGACACGAATGCCTTCACGGTCTCGCCGCGATAGTTATCGGAAACACCAACAACCGCCGCTTCCACGACATCGGGATGCTGACAAAGCACATCCTCGACTTCGCGTGGCCATACCTTGTAACCGGACGCGTTGATCAAATCTTTCTTTCGATCGATAACGAAGAACCATCCCTCACCATTCATATATCCGATATCGCCGGTGCGAATCAGTCCGTCAGCTGTGAACGCGGTCTTTGACTCAGACGGCTTTTCCCAATAACCGGGGACAACCTGCGGACCTTTGACCGCGATCTCACCCATGGCTCCTGGCTGCAAGACCTCATCATCTTCGCCAAGCACGACAGCACTGGTGTCGAAAACCGGAATACCCACAGATAGTGCTCCGGTTTCGGGATCGGCAGGCGGGTGCACACCGAACGGAACCAAGTGTGATGGCGATGTCGTCTCCGTCATCCCATAGGCGATGTGAAGCGGTACGCCGAGACGCTGTTCTATCGTGGAAGCCGCCGTTGCCGACACGGCTTGCCCCCCGGAATAGATTTTAATCAGCGAAGTCAAATCTCGGCCCCCGGCATCGGGGTGGCTTACGAGCGCCATCAGGGCCGTTATAGCTGCGACAGTGTATGTTGGCCTTTCCGCTTCGATCAAATCGAGTACCGTCAGTGCGTCAAAGCGGTAGGCAAGGAGTAACGTGGCGCCCGTTAGCAACGCCTCCGCGACATGGGCAATCAGGCCGGTGATATGGAAGAGAGGAGCAATGCCAAGAATGACATCATGGCCGTCGATGCCGATCCAGTCTCGATAGGTTTGCGCGCTGAATACGACGTTGCGATGGCGGTTCAGCGCCCCCTTCGGCGGCCCCGTCGTTCCAGAAGTATATGTCAGGAACGCAATGTCATCCGGCTCAAGGATTACTGGTGCACGCTTTTGGCCGGCATATTGGTCTATCAGATCATAGAGACTTATTGCGGCTGCAAAGCCACTTCTGGATGATGCCTGGAAGCCAAGAATCTCGTGAGGAAAGCGGTTTCCCGCGAAATGTTCCGCGCTGCAGGTAATAATGGTTCGCTGCGCACCTGCCGCCGTGGTCGCCGGGATGTTCGCTGCACATTCCTCACCGGCGACGACCACATCGACACCTGCGTCATTAAGGATCGTCTCGAGCTCGCGCGCTCGATACATGGGGTTGATGGGCACGATAATGGCGCCGAGTTTCCAGGCCGCCAGGATGGCTATGATGACCTCAGGCACATTTTGAAGAATTAGCCCGACGCGCGCGCCGCGAGTGACGCCGTGGGCAGCCAGGGCGCAAGACGCCGCATCGCTTAGCTGATCGACCTCGGAGACTGAAAGCGATCGCCCAAAATAACGAACGAGCGTGACGTCCGGATTCGCCTCCACGATCTGTTCGAACATCGCCAGCGCGTTTGGCGCGCAGAGGTCTAGATGCCGCGCCCTCTCACCGTGAAGACGGTGCCGCTGACTGATAGTAGGGTCGTGCGGCTGAGCGGAACAGGAAAGTGTCGTAAGGGGCATTATTTCCTTTCAAAAGTCCCATTCGGAATTAGGTTGGCGTAGCGGTCTGAGGCCGCCGTTTGCGACGGCGTCAGGCACGGAGAAGTCGTAGCGGCCGAGGAAATTGATGTGACGCCAAGATATCGGCGAGAGCCGAGCGATATCGGCGGGCAGCGGCGGCGTCCCGGCCTCGCTGAGTTGGCGCACGGTTTCCTGCATGTAGACAGCGTTCCAGTGGACGATGGAGTTGAGGGCCAGACCGAGGACCCCAAGCTGCTCCTCTTGGCCCTGACGCAGAGGGCTTCTGATTTCGCCCCGATCGCCGTGATGGACGCGCCGACCGAGCTTGTGGCGCAATTCCTGCCGGTTGAGCTGAAACAATATTCGTCGCCGGAACGGCCGGTCATCGATGTATCGCAGGATATGCAGCGTCTTGATGATGCGGCCGAGTTCAGACAGGGCCTTGGCCAGCGTTGTTGGGCGGTCTTTGACCTGCAGCATTCGCATGACGCCTGCGGCCTTGAGGTGGCCGAGCTTGAGCGATCCGGCCAAGCGGATAAGGTCGGACCAGTTTTCCCGGATCAGATTGATTTTAACCCTGCCCCAGGCGGTCTGATCGAACGGCCCATAGCTCGCCTGGCGGTCGATACGCCAGAGTTTGGCGTCGCCGATGTCCGCCAGACGGGGGCTGAACCGGTAGCCCAAGAGCCAGAACAGACCGAAAATGGCGTCGGAATAGGCGGCGGTGTCGGTCATGATCTCCAGAGGATCGAGCTCGGTTTCCTGCTCCAGCAGGAGAGCCAGGACGACCAGGCTGTCGCGCAACGTGCCGGGGATGACCGCTCCGGTCAGACCGCTGAACTGATTGGAAATCATGTTGTACCAAGTGACGCCGCGCTCCTGGCCGTAATATTTGGGGTTGGGCCCGGCGTGTATGGCGCTCGACGGAGCGACAAAACGCATGCCGTCGGCGCTGGCCACCTCGCCTGCGCCCCAATGTTGGACGATATCCAGACGACTGTGAGCGGAAACGATCGCGGCGTTGGCCGCGGCGATGGTCTCGGGCCGAATGAAATTCTGACCGACCCAAGAAAGACGGTCGCGACGCAGAGCCGCAAATTCCGGGCGCACGATCGGCTCAAGACCGATGTTGCAGGCGCCGCCGACCAGGGTCGCGCACAGGCTTATCTCGAAGTGCTCGACGGTGGCCTGACGCTCGCTCAGATGCGTAAAGGACTTGGCAAATCCGGTTCGCGCCATGACTTCAAGAAAGATGTCGGGCATTCCGGCCTTCGGCATGCGCGTTTGGACGGCGGCGCGAAGTGCTCGAAGGCTCTCGGGTTCATCAAGCTTGTCGAGGGGCGTGACCACAATCCCCATCTTGTCGGCGACCGTCTCAAAACGCAGGTCCGGATTGTCGCCGGCGCGCGCAACGACATGTCGATATGCCTCGTCGAGAAGGCGGGAGAGACCGTCAATCTCAATGTCGGCTTCCAGAGATCGGCCCAGGGCGCGTGCTACCATCAACCTGGAATTGTGCCAGGACTCGCCCTCGAGCATCCCGCGCCGGGGATCCCCGTATCGGATGCCGGGCTTGGCGAACACATCGCGACGCTTGATCGCCAGACGCCACGCATCGATGATCGCGAAGACATAGGCCTTCGGGTCGCGCATCCTGCCATCGTCATCCAGGACATGTTGCCTCCACGCCTTCGAGACCGCAGCGATCGGTGCGCCGCGCATCTTGACGAGAGAGGACCAGTCGTCCACGCCCTTGAGGTAGCTGATCGCGGCCTTGACGTTTTTGCCACCTGGGGCAGCGTCGGTCTCGATGCGGGTAGCGATTTCAAAGAACAATCGCCGGGCGCTCCGCCATTTTGTTCGCAGTTGATCATAGGGCTTGGTCTCCGCGGGCTTGGCGATCGCCTCCACCTTGGACATGGCGGCCTCGATGTCGGGACGGGGCAACCGCTCGAAGAGCACATCTCGCCATTCATTGAGGGGCAGGGCGTCGTCGGTCAAAACCAACAGACCCATTGCGTGGAGCAGCATCGCGGCGCCATCGAGATCGCGCAGACTGCGCAGGCGGGCCTGTTTGTCGGCGGCTTCAGCCCCTTTCACCAAGTCGGCGAGCAGAGCCTCGGCCAGCTCGGCGGCGTCGTCCTGGGCCGCCGCTTCGAGCGTATGGAAGAGCGCGGCTACGGTCGCGGTTCGACGAGGCTCCTGAAGGGCGGCGATGGCCGAGGGCTTGCCGACGCGCGCTACCCGCGCGAGCCGCTCAAGGGTTGTGGCGGGAACGCCCCGCGGTGGCGCCGGCCGCAGATTGAACGCCCGGACCGCATCGAGCCGATCAAGGTGTCGGAAGAGTTCGGTCGGCATGCGCTTGGAGGGAACGGTCCGGAGCGCGTCCAGGGCGGCGAACGTGGATGTGTCGCCATCGTCAAACAGCGCGGCGATGCGCACGCGCTGGTCATCGCTCAAGCTGGCGACCAGATGGCGCCAAAGCCTGGTCCGCGCACGATCGCGGATCCTGCCAACCAGGCGCTCGACGACCGTGACGCCCGGCAGCAGCACCTTGTTGGCGATCAGCCAGGCCGCAGCTCGATCAATCAGGGGGCCGGGCCGATCGTCGCCGCTCCAGCAAAGGGCGTAGAGCCATCGGGTCAGCCGGAAACGTGCCACCGCGTTGTCGCCAAAGTCCGTGAAGCCGCAGTGCGTCCGGATGAGCGCGAGGTGCCGGATGCGTCGGCTTCCCGCAAAATAGGCGTCCACGTCCGTGCCGGGTTCAAGAGCGAGTTGTTCGATCACGGCCGCCAGGACCGACGCTGGGATCTCGGCGGGCGAGACTGGAAATGCGCCCAGAAACCGGGCGCTCGTCAGCATCACGGCAAAGCCGAGCCGATTGTGGTCGCCGCGCAGAGTTCCAATGAGGTCGCGATCAGTTTGGTCCAGATGGAAATATCGCGCGAGTTGATCGGCCGACGGTTCGCCATCAAAGCGGGCAAAGCCCTGACGCTGGGCGTCAGTGAGGTGACGGGTGGGCATACCGTGCGAAACTTTCAACTTTTGCGAAGGGGACGGCCCATGCCGATAAACAAGGCGAATTTCTTCGCAAAACATATGTGCGAAACAAAATTGTTTTGCAGTAACTTTCGCACAATATCTGGAGCAGTCGCATGAAGCTCGGCTACGCGCGCGTTTCCACCGAGGATCAGAACTTGGAAATCCAGCGCGGTCGGCTCTCGGAGGCGGGCTGTGAAATGATGTTCGAAGAGAAAATATCGGGGGCCGCTCGTGGCCGGCCCGAGCTTGAAAAGCTGATGGGTCACCTGCGCAAAGACGATGTTCTCGTCGTCGCCCGCCTCGATCGTTTGGCGCGATCCACCATCGAACTCCTGCACATCGCGGAACGCATCAAGGAAAAGCAGGCAGGATTACAATCGCTTGATGAACCTTGGGCCGATACCACGTCCCCGTCTGGCGTGATGATCATGACCGTATTCGCTGGGATCGCCCAGTTCGAGCGGACTCTCATATTGAGCCGAACCGAGGAGGGGCGAAAGGCGGCGATGGCGCGCGGTGTGAGCTTCGGACGCCCAAAGAAAATGCGCCCAGATCAGGCGGAGCTCGCTCGCCAACTCGTTCTCGAGGGTAAGTCCATTAGCGCCGTCGCAAGGACCTTCAACGTTCACCCGGCCACCATCTATCGCTGTATCGAGCCAAACAGTGCCTTATGACACTTTCCTGTTCCGCTCAGCCGCACGACCCATGTTCGCGACGTGGCCTGTCGAAGAAGTATGGGGCATTGGCGGCGCGCTGGCGGCCCGGCTGCGCCCGCTGGGTGTGAGAACCGCGGCCGATCTGACGGCACTCCCCGCGGCCGTCGCCCGCGACGTGGGAACGGTCGTGCTCGAACGGCTCGTGCGCGAACTGAACGGCATCGAATGTTCGGATTTCGCGCCGGAGCCGGAGCCGTTGAAGGGAACGGCCGTCACGCGCTGCTTTGGGGAGCCTGTCGGCAATCGGGACGCGCTGCGCGAAGCGATGGTGCGCCGCGCCGTCCGCGCCGCTGAGAAGATACGCGCGCAAGGGCTGGTCGCCTCACGCATGATCGCCTTCGCACATGGAAGCCGGTTCAAGCCCAACGCGCCGTCTGCGTCGCGATCGGCGCGACTGTCGCCGGCAACGCATGATCCGCGCTCGATCGCCGGCATGGCCGGGACGATGGCAGAGTCCATGTTCGTGCCCGGCTCGATCTATTCCAAGTGCGGGGTCATGCTGGAAGGGCTGCACCCGGCAAGCGCGGCGCAAATCGATCTGTTCGCGGCCGTCGATCCGAAGGCCGCCCCGCTGCTCGCCGCGATCGACGGGCTCAACGGTCGGTTCGGCCGTAATACGGTGCGCGTCGCGGCCGAAGGGCAGGGCGATCGATCCTATGACACGAAACGGGAGCGCAAGAGCCCGTCGTGGACGACGCGGATCGCTGAGATTCCGATCGCGCGTTAGTGGTCGTGGATCTCATAGACGTTGGCGACTATGCTCGAGCAGGCCGTCCGCGCAGCGGATCTCGGTTTGCTCGAGCACAAGCCGGCGGCCGTGCCCTACGCGCGAGCGGACCCGTCAGGGTTACGGCCCGTCATCATATACCATTGCTCAATGGGAGGGGGCGCGCCGATCAGCCGCTCGATCGCCTCGCATGTGAGCGCGGCGGCGTCTGGTTCATCGTTCTTGTCGAGGATCGCCAGCGCACGCTCTAGGAGCTTCTTCGCGTCGGCCAATTCCTCGGTAAGCACTCGTTCGCCAAAATGCTCCATATCGCACCTCCGGATAGTTGGGTCCGGTGCCAGATTCATAGACACCGATCTCTATGCTGCAGCGCCGGTTCATCGGCGCGGCAATGAGGCCGTGCCCCAAAGCTCTCCGTCCGCCTCACTGCTCTCAATGATCTCGTAGGCGACGCCGTTCCGCTTGGGCGACGTCGCCCTGCGGCGAAGGGTGGCGCGAACGTGGCGCTGGGCGTCCTCGATCGCGACGAACGAAACTATCTTCTCCTGCCCTCGCGCTCCGATGCGGCCCCAAGCGGTGCGAACGACGATGGCGCCGAATAGGTCGGGGGTCGCCTCGATCGCGTAGCGTCGATGGATATTCCGCGCCGGCTCGCGGGCGATCAATTCGACGTGGCAGGGGCAGGGATCGGGTTCTAGCGCCATGGTTGGACGCCATAAGCAAAGACGCCGCGCCGCTCGCGCTGGGCGGCCTGCTGATCCGCCAGATATCGGCCGTGGGAAAACGTCGACCAATTCACGGCCCATCCTGTGCGCGCCATGGCTGCGGCAAGATCGGTGCCCTGCCAATTCCAGCATTGCGCCACGATCCGATCGTGGTTGCGCTTGCCGGTGTCGCGGCATGTGACACGGCGATCGGCGACAAGCTGCACGAGCTGGGCGCGCGCGGCCGGGCCGAACTGCGTTTCGAGCTCGGGCGCGTCAATTCCCCAAACGCGGACCCGGAGCTTGCCAAAGCGGAAGGTGTCCCCGTCATGGATCGACGTGGGAACGCCCGTGGTCGCGGCGATCGGAAGCGGGGTGCTTGGTGGTTGGTAACGTCGGGCGGCGGCCGTGGTGGCGAGGCCGGCGACGGCAAGGGCGGCGATCGTCGCCCCTGCCATCGTGCGGATCATATGCGCGCGCTGCGCCGATGGGCCGGCTGATCGTTGCCGATCGCCGGCCCTGAACGCCGCTGCTGCTGGGTTTCCTCGTCCACGCT
>Ga0207903_1000251_pt1 | contig 19385 bp, 18 predicted proteins | sample MalvirmetaMSP131_FD_184234 | JGI IMG/M metagenome (GOLD analysis project Ga0207903, IMG submission 184234) | Marine viral communities from the Deep Pacific Ocean - MSP-131 (SPAdes) | ecosystem: Environmental > Aquatic > Marine > Oceanic | place: Atlantic Ocean | collected 2011-06-25
GGATACCTCGATTTCGGGACGGCGTGTGGCACGCGAGCTGACGGCCTTGATCGAGCGGCGCGGAAAGCCTGGCATGATTGTCAGCGATAATGGGACCGAACTAACCAGTAACGCGATCCTGCGCTGGTGTTCCGAGCACCGGATCGAATGGCACTACATCGCGTGTCAACGCCGTTTGAACTTTCCCCAAAAGTGCCGAAGTAAAATTCCCCACTTGCTTGGTTCCGGTGATCAGCCGGCTCAGTGATCAGCGGCTCTATTCCTTGCTTTTGGCGGCCGTCCGCGGCGCTTTGGCGGCGGTGGCGGAGCGATTGGAGCATTTGCCCGGACATGCTCTGGGATAAGGTCGGCATGGCCGCGCAGGCGGTAGCTGGCGCCCTCGATCTGGATAACCACTGCGTGATGCAGGAGCCGGTCGAGCAGCGCGGTTGCGACGACTGGGTCGCCGAAGACCTCGCCCCATTCCGCGAACCCACGGTTCGATGTGAGGATCATGGCACCCTTTTCGTAGCGAGCGTTGACGAGTTGGAAGAACAGATTAGCGCCGCCGGTGGTGATCGGCAGGTAACCAATCTCGTCGACGATCAGCAGAGACGCTCGGGTATAGAAACGGATCTTCTCCGCCAACCGGCCCTCCCGCTCGGCCCGGCTTAACGCTGCGATCAGATCGGCGAGGGTTGCGCGATAGACGCTCTTGCCGGCCTTCACAGCGGCGACGCCGAGGGCCGTGGCCAGATGCGACTTACCGGTGCCTGGCGGCCCAAGGAAGTGAACGACCTCGGCCCGCCGGATGAAGTCCAACTGGGCCAGCGCGGCGATCCGCTCCCGGTCGAGTGATGGCTGGAAGCTGAAGTCAAAGCCCTCAAGGGTCTTGGTGGGCATGAGCTTGGCGGTGCGCAGCGCCACGTCGATACGACGGGTTTCCCGCGTGGCATATTCTTCGCTCAGCAGCGTGTCGATAGCCTCGATGGCGGTAACTTCGCCCTTCTCCAACTGTTGCAGCGTGCAATCGAGAGCTTCAAGCGCGCGCGGCATCTTCAGTCCTACGAGGGCACCGCGGATCCGGTCCAGAAGTTCGCTCATGACCGCGCCCCCTCAGCTGCCAGGCGCTGGCCTACCGCACCGTAGAAGTCGAGCGGTCGCCGCAACCCATGCGAGGACCGCGACAGAGAGGGCCTCGGCGGTGGCGCTTTGCGATGCGTAGGGTAGACGCGGCGCCGCGCTTTGCCTTCCAGAACCGGATGACGAGCGATCAATTGGCCGTCCTCGTAGATCCGCAATTCGGTGGCGTGATGCTGGACCTCGAGCGTGCGCCGCCGGGTAGTATCGGGAACGGAATAGAAGTTACCGCCGACCGAGATCATTCCGTCCTTGCTCACCCGCCTTTCGACCGTCAGCACCGCGCTGTAGGGTGTTGCCGGAAGAGGTTTGAGGCTGGGCTGTTCCTCCGCAAAGGCCTCGTCCACCACGCGCCTGGTGGTGGCGTGAACTCGAGGGTTAGCGACCTCGGTCCGCCAAGCGTCAAACTGAGCATTGAGATCGTCCATATTGCGGAACTTGCGGGCCAGGAAGAAGTCTTGCCGGATATAGCGGAACGGGCGCTCGACCTTGCCCTTGGTCTTGGCCCGATATGGCTGGCAGGCGCGTGGCACTGCGCCATAATGATTTAGCAGGGTCACCAGGGAGGCGTTGTAGGTTACTACCCCGGCCTCGTCTTCGCCGATCACCGCAGTCTTCATCCGGTCATAGAGGATTTCCCCAGGCACGCCGCCCATGTCCGAGAAAGCCGCGATATGGCAGCGCAGGACCGATTGCAGGTTTTGGCTGGCAACGAACCGGCCCCAGAGCCAGCGGCTATGCCCGAGCACCATCGAGAACAGCCAGACCTTTCGCACGACAATGGGCTCGTCGGCGAACTCAACTGTGAACTCAGCAAAATCGACCTGGGCCTGCATACCCGGTGGGGTTTCGAACCGGCGCTCGAACTGCGCTCGCCTGGGCGGGCGCACCTCACGCAAGAAGTCCGCCACTGCGGTGTAGCCGCCATCATAACCCAACTCCCGGATCTCGCGCAGCAGGCGCGCGCCGCTCAGATCGGGGAAGGCTTGAACACGCTCCTGCAGGTAACGCTCAAAAGGTTCGATGATGCGATCTCGCGGCACCCGTGGGCCATAGATCGGCGCTTCGAGGCCGCGTTTCAAATGCTTACGCACTGTCTTGCGGTCACAGCCAACTTTCCGCGCGATCGCGGAAATGCTGAGACCCTGTTTCTTCAGATCATGGATCAAAACGATCTCCCTCAGTCTCTTCACCTGTCTGCCCCCCTTGTGAGTCTCCATTGGGAGCATCAGGCCTGTGTCCCGCGGCAGCGCCAATTCCGAATATTTAAGGTTCGGAATTAGCCCTTCCGCTCATGGCTGGGGATTTTTCAAACGGCGGTTTTGGGGAGATTACGTCCGGCGATTACAATCGCGCCGGGCAAGCCCATGCAGAACGGCTTCGTCGAAAGCTTTAACGGGCGGATGCGCGACGAGCTACTTAACGAGACCATGTTCCGCAACCTGGCACATGCCCGCGTCGTGATCCCCGCATGGGCCGCCGACTACAACACCGAACGCCCACATTCGGCCTTGAATTACCAGACCCCGGCCGACTACGCGCGGACCCTGACCACCGCAATCGCCCGCCCCGCTACGCGAGATGAAAGCTCCGCGTGTCGGGCGATTGCTCAACCTGCGCCAATCGGCGTAAACATCAATCGGGCTCAAGTCACAGCTGGATGAGAGTTCCGTGGCAGGTCAGTGACAATCAACACCCCCGGGTCACTTTTGAGTGGAAATTAACATCTGCGTTATACATCGCCATTTTGCGGCCCTTTTTTATGCACGACATCCAACAACACGCACGAAAAAGACCAGCCCATGAAGGCCGGCCTTTCTGTGTTCGACCTGGCGAAAGGGTTACCCCTTAATCAGTCCCATGCTTTCCAGCTTGAGCAGCACCTGATGCGCGCAATTGTCGACGTCGACATTTTCTGTCTCGACGCGCAGTTCGGGGGTTTCGGGAACGTCATAGGGATCTGAAATCCCTGTGAATTCCTTGATTTTGCCTTCGCGGGCCAACTTGTACAGCCCCTTGCGGTCGCGGCGTTCGCATTCCTCGATGGAGGTGGCAACATGGACCTCGACGAAGGCACCAAAGCTTTCCACGTCTTCGCGCACGGCACGGCGGGTGGTGGCGTAAGGCGCGATCGGCGCGCAGATGGCGATGCCGCCGTTCTTGGTGATCTCGGAGGCGACATAGCCGATGCGGCGGATGTTCAGATCGCGGTGCTCTTTGCTAAAGCCCAGTTCCGACGACAGGTTCTTCCGGACGATATCCCCATCCAGCAGCGTGACGGGACGGCCGCCCATCTCCATCAGTTTGACCATCAAAGCATTGGCGATCGTCGATTTCCCCGAGCCGGAGAAACCGGTGAAGAAGACGGTAAAGCCCTGCTTGTTGCGCGGCGGCTTGGTGCGGCGCAGCTCTTCGACCACCTCGGGGAAAGAGAACCATTCGGGGATTTCCAGCCCTTCCTGCAGACGGCGGCGCAACTCGGTGCCCGAGATGTTGAGGATGGTGATGTCATCCTTGTCTTCGATCTCGTCAATCGCCTCGTATTGCGCGCGCTCGGCCACCCAAACCATATGTTTGAAGTCGACCATTTCGATGCCCATTTCTTCCTCATGGGCGCGGAACAGATCCTGTGCGTCATAGGGGCCATAGAAATCCTCACCGGCAGAGTTCTTGCCGGGGCCCGCATGGTCGCGGCCCACGATGAAATGGGTGCAGCCGTGGTTCTTGCGGATCAGACCGTGCCAGACGGCCTCGCGGGGGCCGGCCATGCGCATGGCGAGGTTCAGCAGGCTCATCGCGGTGGTGGCGGCGGGGTATTTGTTCAGCACGGCCTCATAGCAGCGCACGCGGGTAAAGTGGTCCACATCGCCGGGCTTGGTCAGGCCGACAACGGGGTGGATCAACAGGTTCGCCTGTGCTTCACGCGCGGCGCGGAAGGTCAGTTCCTGGTGCGCGCGGTGCAGGGGGTTGCGGGTCTGGAAGGCCACAACCTTGCGCCAGCCCATCTTGCGGAAATAGGCACGCAGCTCGTTGGGCGTGTCGCGACGCGCCTTGAAATCATAGTGGACGGGCTGCTGGATGCCAGTCACAGGGCCGCCCAGATAGACGTTGCCCGCGGTGTTGTGCAGATAGTTCACCGCCGGATGCGCGCTGTCATCCGCGCCAAAGACTTTCTCTGCCTCGCGGGCCTTGTTTGGAACCCAACGGTCGGTGACGGTCATGACCGCCAAAATCACGCCTTCCTGATCGCGCAAGGCGATGTCCTGCCCGATCTCGAGCCCTTCGGCAAACTTTTCCGACACATCGAGGTTGATCGGCATCGGCCACAGCGACCCATCTGCCAGACGCATGTTTTCGACAACACCGTCATAGTCTTCTTCGGTCAAGAAACCCTTAAGAGGGTTGAAGCCACCGTTCATCAGCAGCTCTAGATCGCAGATCTGGCGCGGCGTCAGGTCATGGCTGACCAGGTCGCCAGCTTCCACCTTCAGCTTCTGCGCCGAGTCGTAAGAGACGTAGAGTTCAGGGATCGGAGCAAGGTTGGGCGTTTGCATGGGCGTCTCGCAATATTTTTTAAGGAAATAAAATTTTGGCTATTAAGAACAAATATTTTGGTTTGTATTGACTGAAGTGTCGAAGACTTGGTTTCTGACATAGACACCAACCTTATCTATATTAATTGGTCAGCGATCAACCTTATAAATATTGAGCTTTGTATTGGAAATTCTCTGTAACCAATTAATAAATAAAGCGAGCAAGCAACTAATGAGTTGAAAATCGGCAAACATACAAATGACGGGATGGTACTTGAAACCCTATCCAGACAGCATGGCTAAAGTTTACCGGCCCGGCTCATCGATTGAACAAACAATAAATCAAGCTTCTATGTTGCAAACATCGCTCTCTTGTACGTGATACCCTTCGACCCGCGCGGCAATCAACCTCCGCAACCGTACCGAGTCCGCCGACGAAATTGAGCCGTTCAATTCCCTTAACATCGCAGCCACCTCAATTTGGCTCAGCATCCCCTCATGCGCTCGGAGGATCTTCGCATGTGGCGTCGCCAACAAGCTGTCGTCGTCAATCAGCAACTCTTCGTAGAGCTTCTCTCCTGGCCGCAGACCTGTCACCTTGATTTCGATATCTCCCTCCCCCGTCTCGGGATCCTTAACCTTCCGGCCAGAGAGCATGACCATACGGCGGGCGATATCGATGATCTTTTGCGGTTCTCCCATGTCCAGCACGAATACGTCACTACCTTTGGCATAGGCACCAGCCAGCAGGACCAAACGTGCAGCTTCGGGAATTGTCATAAAGAAGCGCGTGACATCCTTATGGGTCACCGTCACCGGCCCACCGCGAGCGATTTGCTTTTGAAACAGTGGTAGGACTGAACCAGAGGACCCAAGGACGTTACCGAACCTAACCATCGCGAATTTTGTTGCAGCGTTGCGCGTCTGGACATCTTGGACCACCAGCTCGGCCATCCGTTTGGTGGCACCCATGATATTTGTCGGCCGTACGGCTTTGTCGGTGGAGACAAGAATGAAGCGCTCCAGCTTCGCCTCAGCAGCGGCTTCGGCTACAACTTGCGTGCCCAAAACATTGTTACGCGCGCCTTCTAGCTCGTTTTCCTCGACCAGCGGCACGTGTTTATAAGCGGCGGCGTGGAGGACAATCTCCACCCCCTCCTCGGCAATCACGCCGGCTACGCGCGTCTTGTTTGTGACTGAGCCAAGACGGCTGACAATAGGGATCCCCGTGGCCTTCGCCTCAGGCTGCAACTCCTGATCAATTGAGTACAGTTGGAACTCACCCTGCTCAAACAGGATAATCCGCGCCGGGTTACAGTTCAGCAGCTGCCGACACAGCTCGGACCCGATCGAGCCCCCTGCTCCGGTCACCATAACAACGCGACCAGCGTATGTTTTCGCAATTTCGGGCGTATCGAGATCGACCTTGTCGCGGCCCAAGAGCTGATCCGGCGCGACGGTGCGCAGGCTATCAGCAAGCCCTTTGCCAGACATCAGGTCCACATAGGACGGCAGCACCTGCACCTCGACCTCATGAACACTGAGCTTGGAGATCAACTCGTCCCTACGCTTCTTGGCCATCGATGGCACGGCAAGCAGAATCTGTTCGATATCGCGCGCTTTGACCAGCTTCCCGAGTTTAGCTGGATCATGAACAGGCAGGCCGGCGACCATGAGACCGTGTAGGTTCGGGTTGTCGTCGATAAAGAATACCGGCCGCGCTTCGCTGGCCTGCCTCAGGGCGGCTGCCAATTGGATACCCGCGGCTCCTGCCCCATAGATCGCGACGGGTTTGCGGTTGCCGCCGCGCTCTGACAGCCAGCGCAACAGGTTCAGCCCCACCACGCGCGCCGCGACGGCGAAGATGCAAAAGAACAGCCCCAAAAGAAGCGGTACGGACCGCGGCGCCGACAGCTTCAACCAATAACTCAGCATCACCGCACTGAAGGCAATCAACAGCGACGCTACGCCAATGTTTGACATGGAATGTGTATCGAAAGCGTTAAGCTTGATCCGGTGGAGCCGCAGTGCCCAGATGATACCAACGCCCCACATCGAGATGACGGGGAAAAGCACCCAACTGTCTGCGATTGGCATCCAGGGCGTGCCCGTCCCGTAGCGGAAGGCAAAAGCGCAATAGAGAGCAAGAGGGACGAGTATGCTGTCGACGGCCAGAAAAATGGCCCGCTTTTTCGCCCTCGAAAGGTCGTGAATACTTTTCATGTGCATGGCGATAATTTTCTTTGAATATAAATGGTCGTTTGTAATGTGCAGAGGTTACCAAATTACCGGCGTTTCACGAAGGTATTTTTGTGGATCAGCGGACGGCAGGTCAGGCTCTGGGCCCTCGCCTTGTTATGGCCGCAAGATGTTGGGTATTCCTCCTCTTACCACCCTATATTAAGAGACACGTCAAAAGGGAATACGCAAGAAACTGCTGGCAATGATATAGTCATCTGCCTGAATGCGCTCATATTTCACCCGATGTCTGCGATGCAGATTCGTTGATGCGCGCACCGCCAGCCAATCGGCTTAAAGCTGGTAATTTGCAGCTTAGTGTAGTCATAAGGCACTGTAATCCAAAGATATTAAAAATTGTCAGCTGACAATTTCCCGATTTGCGAGTGCCATTACCATCGGTTTCAACGAAAACGCCCCATCCCTCGCCATTTGTGTCAGCCGGCGAAGGTATGCGCCTGGGCTGCGGATAGCGCTGGCTTTCTCGAGCATACATAGGATGGTGACTGCAGCAGCCTCCCTGCCCATAATGCGCTTGGCGTCGATCATCACGGGTTGGTCGATCCCGAGCATAGGCGCGATCTTGTCAGAGATGCTCTCAACGTCAGCCCAGTTGCGCAGGGGTTCTCGGAAGAAGGACTGATGCTCTTTGCATGTACTGAGAACCTGACCGAGAGACACGCTTTGGTCTTTCTCAGCTTCGTTGCTTTCGACTGGTTGTGACCTTTCGGGAGTACACGTCCCCTGCCCTTCAGAGTCAAATTGGATTATATCTGTATCCTGTATGTGCCGCTCATTTTGGGCGTAAGCGGTGCTCACTTCTTCTGTCTTTGAAACTTGCTCAAGATCCGTTTTCAACAGGTTCTTTAGAGCTGCTGCCATCTCACATAGCTCTGTCTTTTCCGCTTTGCGGCGAAGCAACTTTGCGACCTCAGCAAGTTGCTCTTCGTGACCAGTTTCCTGCATGAGCATTGTACGCAGCATCAGAACCTCGTCACGCAAAGTCAGCAGCTCTTCCTGCCGGGCCTGTGCCTCTACAGCAGCAAGACTGATAGCGTCCGCCTGATGCACCATGGGTGACAGATCGAAACCGAACGCTGCGGTGATCTCCCCCCCGCGGCTATGGGCAAAGCGCTTGCGGTTGGGGCTGTCGTGACGGCTGACAATTCCCGCGCGCAGCAGCCGTGCCAGATGACGTCGCAACGTGCTCTCGGGCATCCCATGCAACCGTTCAGACAGCCGCTGGTTCGAGGCAAAGACAATGCCCGCAGGCCCCGAAGGAATGTGGCGCGTGGGCAGGAAGGTCAGCAACGCCTGCAACACGGTAAGTGTCCGGTGCGACAGCTCGTAGGTCTCCGCCGCCTGTGTGAGCTGGTCGAGCAGCTGCCATTTATCCGGCCCGCAGGGGTTTGCTGCGCGGTCGTCTACTGGCCGCCCGACGAGAGTTCGGAACGCTTTTCCCATCAAATTTTCACGAAAGACAATAAAATACCCGCTCCACCCGAGGGGGCGGAGTTGACAGAGGTAAATCTTTAGGGCTATCTCGAAGGTGCAAAGTTTGAGAATGGCCTTCCGGGATTTATCCTGGGGGGCTTTTTTTATGGTCCGGTTGTGCCTCCTGTTGTTGATTCCTCAATGTCTCACGCCTTGGACTGACGCCAGCGGTCGTGAATCTCTCTCATCAGCTCTTCGGCGTGGGTGTCGAGCCATTTGTCGAACCCTCCGGCCGTTCGAGCGGATATGTTCAGGGATACCCCACGCGGTGTGCGCCGCACCTCGGCCAAGGCTTTGCCGTCCTGGTTGCGCAGTGTGCGCGCTTCGCTCGCTGCCGGGGCAGGGGCCTTGGGGGATGGTTTGTTGTTAGCGGCCTTAAAGATGCTCTCGAAGCGTTCGTCGGAGGTCAGGTCGCTGAACGTCTCGACGGCGGTGGCCTCTTCCGTCCGGGATTTGGCCTCTGGGTCTTGCACAAGCTTCGCCAGTGTCAGCCAGCGATCCCGCCCAATGCTGGGGGCTGAGCCGATTTTGCGCAGGAACGTCAGATCAAAGGCATTCCCGACCTTGAGCATCCGGCTCACCATAGGGAGATCGATTGTCAGCGCATCCGCGATTGTCTGCCGGTCATGCCCGCTTGCGTCCAGCTGTGCTGCAAAGCTCGCCTTTTCCACAAAGGATAGATCCTGCCGCGCGGTGTTTTCCTGACCTTGGGCCATCACCAGCGCATGATCATCCAGATGGCGGACCATCGCTTTGACCGGCACGCCAATCGCTTTCAGCGCCTTGAGCCGGCGCCGGCCATAAACAATCTCGAACCGTCCGGATTGTGAGGGGTGAGGGCGGACAAGCACCGGCACTTGTTGGCCGTAGGTCCGCAGGCTCTCTTCCAGTTTACGTTGCGATTCATCATCAACGCCCAAGCGGTCTTCGACGCCCGCCATATCGATCAGGCTGGCATCAAGATCCTGAACCGCGTTCTCTTGCAGCCGCGTTAGCGAGGATTGCAACGCGCCAACCGCACCGCGCGGCGCCGTCGATGGTTTCGGTGTCGGCCGTTCCTGCGGTGGGGCAGGGGCCTTTGTCTCGGATGAAAGAATACCTTTACGTGCCATTAACGCCCCCATGCTTTCTGAATCATGGATTCAATTTCATCGTTAACCAGATTTAGTGAATCGAGCGCACGGTCATAGGTGTTGCGGTGGAACTGGGCGCGATCAACCTCGTAAATCGTCTGGTGGGTCAGTCCTGCGTCGGAAATCGCAGTGGATTTCAGCATGGGGGCGACCATGACCTCGTCGTCAAAAAGCTGTCGCAAGAAAGCGAGCACCTGCTGTTGCGGCCCGTCATTCGGTTCATAGCGGTTAATGAGGAAGCGCATGAAATCAAACTCCATGCTCGCGCCGGCGTTGGAGACAACGTCGAGGAGATCCGCGCTCATCTGCAGAAACTGCGACATCGAGGCGACGTCGAGCATGTTCGGCACGACAGTGATCAACACCCCTGTCGACGCGCAAAGTGCGGCCATCGTCAGATACCCGAGTTGCGGCGGACAATCGAAGATCACCACATCGTAGTTCTGTTCCACATCGCGAAGCGCCGTTGCCAGCCGTGCAAAGAACGGTGGCTGCGCATGGTTAATCAGCGCTTGCGGCGTCTCATGCTCGAACTCTTGCAACATCAGCCCACCGGGGGCGAGGTCGATCCCGGTGAAATAGGTCTTCTGAATAACGTCCTCTAACGCGACCGGATCATCATAGCGGATCGCGTCGTAGATCGTGCCTGAGTTCAGGAAATCATACTCGGGACGATAGCCAAACAGGGTGGTTAGAGACGCTTGCGGGTCGATATCGACACAAAGAACGCGGTAGCCTTTTAGGGCCAAACGCTGCGCAGAATGAACCGCGCTCGTTGTCTTCCCCGAGCCACCCTTAAAATTTAAGAATGATAAAACCTGAAGTTTATCCCCGTCACGGCGCCCGCGCTGATAGGCGCCGCGGGTCTTGGCATTGGCTTCAAGAATGCGCCGCAGCTCAAGCAGATCATCGGCAGAATAGTGTCTACGGCCACCGGGCGAGGTGTGGACTTCGGGTGCCTTATCGTCAAAATGCAGCTTGCGCAGAAAGCTTGTCGAGATACCCAAAAGCTCCGCCGCTTCGCCTGCGGAAAACAAGCGTAGCTCCTTGCGCGCATCGGGCGCAAAGATCTTGTGCATGTGCCCTTCCAAGGCCGCAGCCAAGGTCTCCGCATTCTGGCGGATCCGTGTATTGATGTGTACGGTGCCTGTCACATCGCCCTCGCTCTCAGTAACGCTTTTCTTCGGTAGCGCATTTGTTTCCGTTACTTAACGTCGAAACATCTGCCAGCGCAACAGATTCTTGAAACAACCGCCGGTTGGGGGTGAGGCTAGATGATGTGGGAGTGGGGTGGGGGGAGGCCAGATTTGCGCCAGGGCGTTGAAATACTGTAACTATTCCGACGAACGCCGTCCAAGTGTCGGCTCAACTGCATAGCTGCGATGTGGGCCGCACGTTTATAGATCTTAACAACTTGCAAGAGTAGACGCGGTCGGCAAACGAATCTTTTGTACTCAAATGGTACTCGCTTGTAACTGCCAGGCGTCAGTCTTGGATTGGTATAGCAGGGTCTCTAAATTCCCCCCGAACTTCCCTGAGTACATTTGCGCTGGGCTTTGTCTGGAGTGGGCCAAATTCAATAGGTATGCAGGCTTTGTAGGGCATAGAGGGTTTAGCGCTCATGCCGTTTTGATTTTGCATACTGCACGAATATGCGCCGTCCAGTGGGCGTCGCTTGAGCGCGGAACGTCTAAGCCTGCGGTTATTGGAGCCTAGCCAGTTCTCAATGGCACTTCCTGTCCTGAGGCGCTCATCGAAGCCGTTGTTCGGGTATTGTCCGCGCTTGTCTATGGAGATACGCGCACCCGCTGCCGTCGACACAGTAATCCACCCCATCGCGTCGACAGGGATCCCAATAGAAGCCTCGCATAACCAAGTTGCCATATGGCAATGTTGAGGCTGTGTAGTCGCGATACTCCTGTCGGTTGGTGGGTTCTAACGGACATTTTCGACAATTTTCGAATCACTCGTAATAGTTGAAAAATTGGCCATTTGTCCGATTCCGTAGCAACAGCTAGGTTGCTTCGGTCCCACAACTACCGAAGTTCTCGCCGCAAGAAACTCAATGAAAATGGGTGCCTGCATACGAGTAACTCAATCAGTGTTGAGTTTAGGGTTTCTGGAGAAATTGGCCATTTGTCCAATTTCTAAAATCTCTTTTTGTATCCGATAAAACATAGTAATTTCATATAGTTAATTAGTCTTTGAGAGGTTAAAATGAGAGGCTTTATGTATCGGTTAGACATCCAGCGCCATCCATCGGGAAACCTAGCGAGTGATAACCAATGGCTCCTTCAATCCGGCTGTAGCTTCGCCACACTCTGGTGGGTTCGAGTGCAAGGCGAGACTATGGTAGAGGGGGAAAAAAATGTCCTATAAACTGGTGCGCAAGACGCGATTGAAGACGTTAGATTCATCCACCATCAAGAACGTTTTCTTGTATCTAGCCGAAGTTGCGAACGACGACGGTAAGAATATTTGGCCGCCAATCTCTAAAATTGCAGGCGCTACTGGGTTCAGCCCATCGACAGTCGATGTAGCTATGGGAAAACTGAAACAGTCAGGCCTGATTTCCAAGGTTGGTCGCAAGACTTTGTCGTCAGGCCGAGTTTCAAATTTATATGAAATCGACATAGCTAAGCTAGATGACTTACCTGATGCGTATACGGCAACGAATAGCGAACTGCAGGAGACACGTTACACTAAATCGTGCCCCCACAGACCTTCAGACGCGTGTCTGTGGAACGAGGTTCACAGCCTTGATACACAGCTGCAGGGTGCTTCGACCCCCGACAGTCGGGTACAGTATAGTAAAGGAATAAGTAATAATAATACTAAGAGCGATGTTGTTCGACGGATCAAGACAGCAGGGGATATCGCACAAAAGGATTTTGAACGGGCAATTGCTGCATACAATTCTGTCGCGAAATTACACGGCTGGTTGAATTACCCATCGCAAAGCTCAGCGGTCAACGCCATGTTGCTGGAGCGTCTAGTAACCTTTGACGGACTAGATGGCTGGTTGACTGCTTTAGAGCGAGCAGCAAACTCTGATTATCTTTGCGGGCGCCTTCCAGGCAAAAAGTTTACCAACAATGCCAAATATCTGTTGAAAAACCTCGATAAGCTTCAACAAGGGGGGTTTGATAATTCCGATAGTCGGATGCGATCTGTTTCAGCTTCCGCAACCGCTGATAAACACCATATTTTGATGGGACGGATACTTCGCGAGATCGCTTTTGACCATGGGCTAAAGGATTGGCAATTGCGCTCGCCGAAGTCCGCATCTCAATATCCGGAAGCGATACAGGCTGTTCGCGACGCGGTGATGAAGACGGGTATCCCAGTGGATATCGTATCTAAATTCGTCGGGGAGGTCATGGCATGACCAACAAACTCAAGCCTCATGACCGCGATCCAAAGATGCCCAATGTACGCGCGTTTCCGACCTTCGATTCAAACAACGGTGATAACTTTTTAGGCGGCGCGCCAGCTCCGGAAATGCTGCGTGATCTTTGTGGGACAAAGACAAACGCGGCTGGCACTGGGTTGTTGATGTCAGCCATGCAAGCTCTCGGCCCGGATGCGAAAGAGTTTCGCCAGTTTATGACCGCACTATGGGCGGAGGAAGAGCCCAAATCGGCGGTTGAGGCGATGTTGGTGCAACAGCTGGGGTCGATCCATCTGGCCATTTCCAAGCTTTCAATGCGTTTCAACAGTAACATCGATTTGGCGACGCAGATGGCCTTGCTGAAGGCCATCAACAATTCGATGCGAACGGCTGCCGAGCTTGTTCGCACTTTGAAGAAATACCGCTCCGCTGCAAACCAAACGGTACGGATCGAGCGTGTGAACGTCAGCGATGGTGGGCAGGCCATCGTTGGCGACATCCACCGCGGGGGGGATCGCAATGAATAATGACATCAACCCCATGCAAAGCGCGCATAACGCTCCGCGTTGCTCGGCGACAAGTAAGCGTTCCGGGCAACCTTGTCGGGCACCGGCTGTGAAGGGTTTCTCGGTCTGCCGCATGCATGGTGCGCGTGGTGGCGCACCTAAGGGCGCAGGAAACGGGCGCTATAGCCACGGTTTGCGCAGCGCGTTCTATACCACGCTGTTTGAAGAAAACCGTCGCCTGAACAAGCAGGTCAGGGAGGCGATTAATGACCTTCTATGAATTCTTCGCCGGCGGCGGGATGGTACGGGCGGGGTTAGGTGCGCATTGGCGGTGTCTCTTTGCCAATGATGTCTCGCCTCAGAAAGCGCGTATCTATCGGCGCAACTGGGGTGGGGACGCGCTTGTTTTGGCGGATATTGCGGCGCTGACCTCTGCCGACTTTCCCGATGTGCCGGATCTGGTTTGGGGGTCTTTCCCCTGCCAGGATCTCTCGGTCGCCGGTGCGGGTGCGGGGCTTGCTGGGCAACGGTCGGGGAGCTTCTGGTCTTTGATCGGGGTGCTGCATGACCTCAAGGATCAGGGGCGGGCGCCGCCCTTGATCGTGTTGGAGAATGTGTTGGGCACGCTCAGCGCAAACGGCGGGGCGGACTTCACAGCTCTTTGCCAGGCGGTCGCGGAGCTGGGCTATGATCTGGGGGCCGTGGTGATGGATGCTGCGGATTTTCTGCCGCAGTCGCGTCCGCGTCTGTTCATCATTGCGGTCCGGCAAGGGATAATGCCGCCTGATGACGTGGTCGCTTCGGGCCCGCAGAGCCGGTGGCATCCTCCGGCGATTGTTACGGCGTACCAACGGTTGCCGCAGTGGCTGCAAAAACGCTGGCGCTGGTGGGCAATGCCGACCCCTGCGCCGCGCGTTTTGCAGCTTGCCGATATTATTGACACGGGATTGCCAGCTGACAATTGGGATACGCCGCTGAAGACCAACCGGCTGCTGCTGATGATGAACGAGACGCATCTGCAAAAGGTGGCTTTGGCCAAAGGGCAGGGTGGTATGGTGATCGGCACGATATACAAACGCACGCGGGTTGAGGAGGGGCAAAAGTTTCAGCGGGCTGAGGTGCGCTTTGACGATCTGGCGGGGTGTCTTCGCACGCCGGGCGGTGGGTCCTCTCTTCAGCATCTGCTTGTATTGTTGCCCGAGGCGATCCGATCGCGCGTGATGTCGCCGCGTGAAACGGCGCGGCTTATGGGGTTGCGTGACAGCTATGTGCTGCCCGAAAAGGCGTTGGAGGCGTATCAGCTGACCGGCGACGGGGTTGCCGTGCCGGTGGTGCGTTACCTTGCGAAATGGTTGTTGGAGCCGATAGTTGCAGGCGAAAGTCCTTGGAAACATGGGACTGTTTCTTCGCCTTTCGCTTCACAGGCAAAAATCCCCCAGTTCCGTTAAAACTCACCGGAACCAATCCCCGCAGCACGTGTTAATTCTTCGGAAATAATGATCGCGATATCAACGCTTTACCGGTCACTTCCACACCGGTGAAGCTTCCCATTAATCATAGCTAAAGGTGTGAGTATGCAGACCAAGAATGACGCGATGAGTGAGCTTTGGCGGGTGCTGAGCGGGACGCAGGCGGCTTATGAAACGGCGTTGGAGGGCCTCGACGATGGCGCGGGTAAGGATCTGGTGAGCGAGATTACAGTCATGCGTAAGGAGAATATTGCTCAGGTCGAGAAGTATCTTTCGGACGCTGGTGTTGAGACGAGCGCGCTTGAAGCGCCGGATCGGGTCTATTCAGCGCTGGACTGGACCTCGGCCGGGATCGAGGGGCCTGACGGGGTCGAGGCGCAGGTGCGCAAATACGAGGCGGATGTGCTGGACGCCTATGACCGCGCGATCGAGCCCTATGCCGCGGGGGATGCGGAGCTGCAGTTCCTGACGCAGCAGTATGAGGGGCTGAGCGAAAAGCTGGGCGGGCTCACGCCTGACCGCGCGGCGGCGTGATTTTGGTGAGCAGGCGGTTAACCTGCGCAATCTGAAACAACTTGTGGCAGCCTGATGCGGATCGGGCTGCCATTTCGTATGAGGCCGCCCGGCCTGAAGATGAGGGAGCATGGCGATGATATCAGCGATCCTTGGCATCTGTTTATTGCTGGTGGTGACGGCAGATGTTGTCATGTCGACGCTGGGGGTGGGGGCCAATGGTCCGCTCGCGCCACGGGTGGCACGGGGGACGTTTTGCCTTATCTGTTGTTTGCCGAAACAGAATTGGGTGCATCGTGTTTGCGGCCCGCTTGTGGTGGTCAGCATCGGGGCGGCGTGGATCATCTTGATGTGTTTGAGCTGGACTTTGATCCTGTCGGGGCAGGCGGGGTCGGTGGTTTCGCAAAGCTCGGGCGCGTCAGCCAGCATCTTGGAGAAAGCGATCTATGCCGGGCACTTGCTGTCGACACTGGGCGGCGGCACTTATGAGAGCAGCGGGGCGCTATGGGGCGTGGTGGCGACGCTGATCGGTGTGTCGGGGATGGTGGTGCTGACGTTATCCGTCTCTTTCGTCTACTCCACGACCCAAGCAGTCTCCACCGGGCGGGCCATTCTGGCGCTGTCGGATGTGCATCCACCGGGTACAGCGCAGTTCAGCCAGATCCTGCTGCCGCAACTCGCCACGTTGGTGGCACAGATCAAAGCCATTCCCTATGCGCTCTATTTCAGTACCGTGCGCGAAGAACGGCGTCTGCCGCAGAAGCTGGCGCAGCTGAGAGAGCATCCGGAGATGTCGGCGCAGGATCGGCGCAACCTCGATATTCTGCTGCGCGAGATGCCGGGGTTGGAGCATGTGCCGCAGGATCAGTTCGACGAGACATTTGCAGACTGGGCCAAGGGCTACACGCTGCGCCCCGAAGAGGGGTAAGCGGGCCTATATCCCGCCGTGATCGGATTTCAGATCTTCGCCCTGCTGGTGGATCACCATTTTTCCCGCGGGATAGGGTCTAATAAGGCGGAAGGCGTCCTCAGCCGGTGCGGTCAGCCAAGCCTCGTAATCCTCAGGTGCCAGGATCGCGGGCATTCGGTCGGGGTGGGTGTCCTTCACCAGTTCATTCGGCGTGGTCGTGATCATCGAGGATGTGGTGAGCTCGCGATACTCCGTTCCGTAGTCGCCCGCAAAGCTGCGCCAGATCCCGGCGAGGGCGAAGGGCGGGCGCGGGGTGTTGCCGCTCACGCCAAACCAGACAAAGGTCGCCGGATTGCGCCCCTTCGCCTCGCAAAAGCTGGACGCGGGGATGAGGCAGCGGCGTTCGGTAAAACTGGCCTTCCAGAAGGGCGAGCTGCGCAGCTTATCATCCCGCGCATTGTTCACCGCCTTGGGCTGGATCGGCTTGCCGGTTTTCTTGGAGGTTTGCGGCAGCACGAAACCCCAATGCGTGTTGCGCAGCACGCGGTTGCCATCGCCGTCCAGCGCCACGATGGGGGCCGTGCCCTTGGGGAAGATCGCGGTCAGCGGCTCTGCATTACCCAGTTGGTCATTTTCGGCACGCACTTTGAACAGCTGCCGCATGAGGGTCGGGGCGAGGGTATTCGCGTAGAGGTTACACATTTTCGGCGCTCCGTTTCCGGCTGTGAGGGGCGTGGGCGTTCTACCCATACCACAAATTATGCAGGACATTCCCGTAAGGCGATCTAGTTCAACCCTAGGGACACGCACGTTTACGCGCATTAGAGACCAACAATAAGCCATAGGAATGGAGAGAGCATGACCGACCCCACGTCAGAAAACGGCGAGATAGAGACTGATTTCGAGGTAGGTCAGGACAATATCGACGGCAGCCTTGGCCCCATCGGCTTTGACATTCACAACCCCGTTTTCGTAATCTCGGGGATCACCTCGGTGGTTTTTGTGCTGCTGACGATGATCTTTCCCGATCAAGCGGGCGCGGTCTTCCTCGCGGTGCGTAATTTCGCCACCACCAAGCTCGACTGGATGTTCATGATTATCGTGAACTTCTTTGTCATCTTCTGCATCGTGCTGATTTTTCTGCCCATGTCCAAAGTGCGTTTGGGGGGCGAGGATGCGGTGCCGGAATATTCCTACCCTGCGTGGTTCGCGATGCTTTTCGCCGCCGGTATGGGGATCGGGCTTTTGTTCTTTGGCGTGCTGGAACCGGTCTATCATATGAACGTCTCGGGCCCGCTTGGAGTGCCGTCGCCCATTGGCGCGGACGGGTCGATCATTGCCGAGAATGTAGAGGCTGCCCGCGCCATGGGGCTGGCCGCGACCTTCTATCACTGGGGTCTGCACGGTTGGGCGGTCTATGCGATCATGGCGCTGGCCTTGGCGCTGTTCACCTATAACAAGGGTCTGCCGTTCTCGATCCGGTCCTGTTTCTACCCAATTTTGGGCGAACGGGTCTGGGGTTGGTCCGGCCATATCATCGATATTCTGGCGGTCTTTGCGACGCTGTTCGGCTTGGCAACCTCGCTGGGTCTTGGGGCGCAGCAGGCGAATGCGGGCTTCAACTTTGCCTTCGGGCTCGAGATTTCGACGAATGTTCAGGTGATCATCATCATTCTGGTCACGGCTGTGGCCCTGATCTCGGTCTGGCGCGGGTTGGACGGCGGGGTGAAGGTGCTGTCCGAGGTTAATATGGGCGTCGCGATCCTGTTCTTCCTCTTCGTGCTTTTTGCAGGCCCGACGCTGATCGGCCTCAGCGGTTTCTGGACTGGCCTGATTGCCTATACGCAAGAGCTGATCCCGCTATCGAACCCCTTTGGCCGCACGGATGATGCCTACCGCGAGGGGTGGACGGCGTTTTACTGGGCCTGGTGGGTCTCTTGGGCACCTTTCGTCGGCATGTTCATCGCGCGTGTCTCCAAAGGGCGCACGGTGCGGGAGTTTATTGTCTGCGTCTTGCTGATCCCGTCGTTGATCATCTTTGTCTGGATGGGGGTCTTTGGCGGCATCGCCATCGACCAGATCCTGACCTCCCCCGAGACTTCGCTGGTCAAGGCAAACGTCATCGACAGCTATTCGCCCGAACTCAGCCTCTTTGGCATGTTGAACGAGCTGCCGTTCACCAAGACCGCATCGACCATCGCGATCGTGCTGGCGCTGGTGTTCTTTGTGACATCCTCGGATTCCGGCTCGCTGGTGGTGGATACGATTACCGCAGGCGGCAAGATCGACGCGCCGGTGCCGCAGCGGATTTTCTGGTGTGTGGTCGAAGGGCTGATCGCCATCGTCCTGCTGATCGGCGGCGGGCTGTCGGCGCTGCAAGCAGGAGTCACGGCTACCGGCGTGCCGTTCAGCATCTTGATGCTGGTGATGTGTTACACGATCTACAAGGGCCTGCGCAGCGAACCGCGGGCGTGAGATATGCCACCGGCGGGGCTAAGAGGTCATCGTTCAGCATTCCTCGCACGCCGAAGCTGTCGGCTGTCAGCGCTATCATCACGACAGTCTTATTTTGTTTTGTGTCTGCACTCAATATGAACATCGGCGGAATTACACCCGCGATGAAACTGAAAACAGCTGCCAGAATTCTACGGCTGAGTCCATTACAAAAGGGGAGATTACCGCAGGATGCTTTCAGCCTGTTTCTGTCTGACGGGCGTGTGGCCATCGACAACAATCCCGCTGAACGCGCCCTGCGCCCGATTGGAATTGACCTGCTGACCTGCCCCCCGCGAAATCCCTCACCATGATGTAGAGTCTGCCCAACCCTGAAGGAGTAGACGAATGCGGAAGAGTCGTTTTACCGAGGCGCAGATTATTGGGATGATCAAGGAGCAAGAGGCAGGCATGCCGACGGCGGAGGTGTGCCGCAGGCACGGGCTCAGCCCGGCAACATTCTACAAGCTGAAGTCCAAGTATGGCGGCATGGAGGTGTCGGAGGCCTCGAGGCTGAAGGCGCTGGAGGACGAGAACGCCAAGCTGAAGCGGCTGCTGGCCGATACGATGCTGGACAATGTGGTTC
>Ga0207903_1000253_pt1 | contig 19234 bp, 30 predicted proteins | sample MalvirmetaMSP131_FD_184234 | JGI IMG/M metagenome (GOLD analysis project Ga0207903, IMG submission 184234) | Marine viral communities from the Deep Pacific Ocean - MSP-131 (SPAdes) | ecosystem: Environmental > Aquatic > Marine > Oceanic | place: Atlantic Ocean | collected 2011-06-25
TTTTGACATTCTTATTGTACCGCTATGCGGTAAGCGCGTTCAGGATCAGATCGGCAAAAATGAGGATGCTGACTAAAACGCCGATGGAAACAGCTATTCCTATCCCCACGAAAACGCCATCTCGCTGAACCAGGCCCCAAGACATGCAGGCTATCGCAATGGCCGGCGGTGCGTTCATAAGCGGAATTGGCATCACCAGAAGTAAAGACATGAGCAGGCAGACGACACCGACAAGCCTTTCGCGTTTCGCGAATATCGGCAGTCGCTCGTAGCTCCTGCTTTCCGCCCATCGTAACGGAACGGCGAGAAACCGTATCATGGTCTCGATCATCCGCAGCGGCAGACGTATGCGTCTGGCGCGTCGCGGCAGACTGCCCCGTTCTCCGTACAGAGCCAGATGAGCCGAGATGATCATAAGCGGAACACCAAGAATTGCCCCTGCACTCGGGATGGGGAGAGGGATAGAGTCGGGCAGGGCGAACAGCAGGATCGCGACACCGTGCATCCGCGCCCCTGCCTGATCGAGCGCACTGCCAAGTGTTACTTCCGTGCCAGCGCGGGCTTGATTGCCCAGACTTTCGAGAAGGGCGGCAAAGCTGATCTCGTTCGTGTCAGATTTTGGGTCAAGCTGCTCATGAAGCAATGTTACGACCTCAGTTTAGATCTCCAGAACAACCCGGCCCTCAATCCGGCCCTCGCGCATCCAATCAAAAATTTCATTGATGTCGTCGAGTTTTGCCCAGTTGAATGTCGTCTTCACTTGCCCTTCCGCCGCAAGGGCCAAGGCTTCGGACAGATCGAGGCGCGTGCCGACGATGGAGCCGCGGATCGTCAGACGCTTCAGTACGACGTCAAAGATCGGCAGGGGAAAGTCGCCGGGGGGCAGGCCGACGAGTGACATCGTGCCATGACGGCGCAGCATGCCCGTCGCCTGGGAAAATGCCTTGGTGTTCACGGCAGTGACGAGCGCGCCATGCACGCCGCCGATCTGCGAAATGACCTCCTTGACCGGATCGACGTCCGCGGCATTGATTATCTCGTCGGCGCCCAAGGATTTCGCGAGCTTCAACTTGCTGTCGGCGATGTCGATTGCCACGACATGCATCCCCATGGCCTTGGCGTATTGTACCGCCATATGACCGAGTCCGCCAATCCCCAGAATGGCGACCCATTGACCGGGCCGAACTTCGGCTTCCTTCAATCCCTTGTAGACGGTCACGCCCGCACAAAGCACAGGCGAGGCAGGACCAAAATCGAACCCGTCAGGCAATTGGCCGACATAATCGGCATCTGCCGCAACGTATTCGGCATAAGCTCCATCGACAGAATAGCCGGTGTTCTGTTGACTTTCGCAAAGGGTTTCCCAGCCTCCGGTGCAATGTTCGCACCGGCCACAGGCTGAGTGCAACCAGGGCACGCCGACCCGGTCGCCTTCCTTCAGATGGGTAACACCGGTACCAAGGGCTACGATCTCGCCTACACCTTCGTGCCCCGGAATGAAGGGTGCCGTTGGTTTTACGGGCCAGTCACCCATAGCTGCATGCAGATCAGTGTGGCACACACCGGACGCCCGTACCCGGACCAGCACCTGACCGACTCCGATCTGTGGCACGGGATGTTCGCGGATATCCAGCGGTTTGCCGAGTTCGGTAACCACGGCAGCTTTCATCGTCTGGGGGATCGTCATCGGAAAATCTCCTCATCGCGTAAGGTCATGCAAGCTAGTGCATGGAAAATGCGGTTCCGGACTTGATCGGCATCAATCGAAGCACCGGTGATTCCGGCATTCCTGAGCCAAAGGTCCCGCAACGGGTCGGACGCGACAGAAGAAAGCCATGTCATGAAAGGCCGCGAAAAGTGGATGATCCCGATCCTGATGGCTCTGTTTGCCGCGGGAGGCACGACGTATGGCATGGCAGAAGAGACGCTGACTTTCTATGCAATCCTGATACCGGTGATGATCGCCGCAGGCTACGACGCAGTGACCGGCGTGGCGGTGATCCTGCTCGGTGCAGGGATCGGAGTGTTGGGATCGACGATCAATCCCTTCGCAACCGCCATCGCCTCCGATGCCGCAAATATTCCGTTTACCGACGGGTTGCTCCTGAGACTGGCGATCCTTGGAATCGGCTGGCTGATCTGCGTGGTTTTCGTGATGCGCTATGCGGCGAAAGTGAAGGCCGACCCCTCGCGCTCTATCGTCGCGGACCGGCGCGAGGACAATTTGCGCCATTTCATGGGCAAAACTGTCGGTCTGGCCGCCGATCTGTCAGGACGGCAGAAACTCGTCCTCATTCTATTCGGCATAACCTTTGCGGTCATGATCTGGGGCGTGGCCGTTCAGGGCTGGTGGATGGCCGAGATGTCGATGCTTTTCCTTGGCGCGGCGCTGGTTATCGGCACCGTCGCGTTGATCGGCGAAAAGCCTTTCGTCGAAGCGTTCGTAGACGGCGCGCGACCTCCTTGGTGTGGCGCTCATTATGGATCTCGCGCGCGGTATCGTGGTCATCATGGATGCAGGCCGGATAACGGACACGATCCTCAACGCCTCGGAACAGGCGATCGCAGGCCAGTCTGAGGTCGTGTTCATCAATGGAATGTATTGGAACGAAGTGGCGATGAGCTTCTCGTCCCTTCAACGTCTGGCCTTGCCGTCCTGTCGATGCCCATCCTGGCACCGGTTTCGGATTTCGCGGGCGTGGACCGGTCGCTGGCCGTTACCGCTTATCAGTCGGCATCCGGTATCGTGAATCTCATCACGCCGACCTCAGCGGTAGTTGTCGGCGCGCTGGCCATAGGACGGGTGCCCTACGACCGCTGGTTGCGCTTCGTGGCGCCACTGCTGCTGATCCTCACGGTCCTCATCATGGCTGCGCTGAGCCTGGCGGTGATGCTATGACCGCGCTTGGCGTCCATTCCGAAACCGGCAAGCTCCGGCGCGTGATCGTCTGCGCACCGGGTTTGGCTCACGAGCGGTTGACGCCCGCGAATGTCGTCGGCGTGGGGGTGCTTGACGAACTTCTCGGCTGGCTCGAGGAGATGCCCGCACAAGAACTTGCGCGCTTCCTGATCGGCGGCATCGCGGTCCACGATCTGCACTTCGCTCCACAGGGATGATGGCCGCAGTTCTTGGCCGCGAAGGTTTTTTGCTGCAGCCACTGCCGAACATGCTGTTCACACGCGACACTTCGGCTTGGATCTATGGCGGAGTGACCCTGAACCCAATGCATTGGCGCGTACGTCAGCAGGAAACGCTGCTGATGGATGCGATCTATCGCTTTCACCCAATGTTCGCAAATAAGGAGAAGGTCTGGTGGGGTGGTGCGGATGAAGACATGCAACCCGCCAGCCTCGAAGGTGGCGACGTCATGCCCAACGGGCGCGGCATTGTCCTGATCGGAATGGGCGAGCGCACAACACCGCAGGCTGTGGGGCAGGTCGCGCGCGCATTGTTCGCCGCCGGTGCCGTCGAGCGCGTCATCGGCTGCGCCATGCCACCAGCACGCGCCGCGACGCATCTCGATACGGTGTTTTCTCTTTGCGACCGTGACATTGCCACAAGCTACACCGACGAGGCGGAAGCGTTGACGTGCTGGTAGTTACGCCCAGGCACAGGCACGCGAACAGTGGGATGATGGCAACAACGTTTTCGCGATCGAGCCCGGCGTCGTCATGGCGTATGACCGCAACACCCATACCAGCACATTGCTGCGCAAGGCAGGGCTAGAGGTCATTACCCTGCGCGGCTCGGAACTGGGGCGGGGCAGGGCGGCGGACACTGCATGACCTGCCCGATCGAGCGAGATCCCCACGACGACTGATGCGTATCCCGCCCGAGGACTATCACGCACTCCGTACGACAGCGGTTCATGCATACCGCACGGGTTCTGGGCCGGGTCTATGACGCGATCGAGTATCGCGGTTTCGGCCAGAAGATTGTCGAAGAACTGGCCGAATGGGCAGGCGTGCCAGTCTACAACGGCCTGACGGACGAGTTTCATCCGACCCAGATTCTTGCTGATCTGATGACGATGGGCGAGCACTGCGACCGGCCGTTGTCCCAGATCGCATTCTGCTTTCTCGGGGATACCGGCAACAACATGGGCGACAGCCTCATGATCGGCGGCGTGAAGATGGGCATGGATGTGCGGCTTTGCGGGCCCAAGCCGCTCTGGCCGGATAAGACGCTGATTGAGGAGGCCAAGGTCATAGCCGAGCAGACCGGCGCTCGCCTGACGCTTACCGAAGATGTGGACTCAGGGGTGCGGAAGTGTGATTTCCTGTACACGGACTTCTGGGTGTCAATGGGGGAACCTGAAGTCGTCTGGGCCCGCCGGATTGAAGCGCTGATACCATATCAGGTGAACGCGGCGATGCTGGAAAAAACCGGATACCCGGATACGAAATTCATGCATTGTCTGCCGGCGTTTCACAACGTCGACACCGAGGTCGGCGCAAGGATCGCACGTGAGCATGGATTGGACGCACTGGAGGTGACGGACGAAGTCTTTGAAAGCGCCGTTTCCATCGTATTCGATCAGGCCGAGAACCGCATGCATACGATCAAGGCAGTGCTCGTCGCGACGCTGGGAGCCTGAGGTGCTAGTTGTCGCAGCCTTGGGTGGGAATGCCCTGCTTCGCCGTGGTGAGGAGATGACGGCCGCAGCACAGGAGCGTAATGTAACGCTTGCGGCTGAATATCTGGCCCAAATCGTGCGCGCGGGTCAGTCTCGTCGTCACCCATGGCAACGGCCCGCAAGTGGGTATGTTGGCGATGCAGGCCGATTCCTGGCCGCTCGACATTCTGGGGGCGGAGACAGACGGAATGATCGGTTATGTGATCGAACGCGCTCTCGAGAATGCGCTGGCGCACGACCGGCCCGTCGTGACACTTCTGACGCAGGTCGTGGTCGATGGCGACGATCCGGCGTTTGCCGCTCCGACCAAGTTCATCGGTCCGGCCTGGAGTCGCGCCGAAGCCGAGGCCATCGCGCGCACCGCGCGGCTGGACCATCGCGCAGGATGGGGATCACTGGCGCCGCACCGTACCTTCGCCCCTGCCGCTCGATCTGCCTGATCTCAAGGCCATCCAAATACTGTTGAAACATGGTGCCGTTGTAATCTGTGGCGGCGGTGGCGGAATCCCTGTCGTGCGCCGTGCCGACGGCACTCATCATGGGGTTGAGGCAGTCGTGGACAAGGACCGGGCAAGCGCGCTTCTTGCTGCACGTCTAGGGGCGGAGGCCCTGCTGTTTCTGACGGATGTCGAAGCGGTATTTGTGGATTTCGATACACCCACAGCGCAGCCTCTCATGACCCTGAGCGAGGCCGAAGCCGGTGCGATGGACCTGCCCGCCGGGTCGATGCGGCCCAAAGTGGAAGCTGCATTGTCGTTCCTGAGGGAAGGCGGCACCACGGCTGCTATCGGTCGCCTTGAAGATGCTCCGAAGCTATTGTCGGGGCAGGCCGGTACTCTGGTCCACCTTGAGGGTGGCGGGGGGTGAGCGAAGGCCGGAAAACACCGAAAGACATGTTTGATCTTGTGATCGACGGGCCGCGTCTGGTGCTGTCGGGCCGATTGCATATCGATGCTTTGCAAGGCCTTGACCGCGCGCGTGCACGCAATATGGCGCGCGGCGTGAAGGTCATCGACATGGTCCGTTTGACCCGGATCGATACGGCCGGGGCTTGGTTCCTTGTCGATCTGCAACGGTCAGGTGCAACAGGCGACCGGACTATCGCTCTTGAAGGAGCGAGCGAACCGCTGACCCAGCTGCTCGAGACCGTACGCCGCAACCTGCCACCCGAAATATCGCGACCATAAAACCAAGCCTGTTGGCTGACCGACTTGAACGCTTTGGCCGCAAGGTCGTGCGTGGGGCAAGGATCGGTTTTAAATGATATCGTTACTCGGTCAGACAGTCGGCGCCATGGCGGCGATCCTGGTCAATCCGCGCCGGTTGCGGCTGACATCGCTGGTCCACCACTGTCAGGAAGTGGGGCTGAATGCGGTGCCGATCGTGGCGTTGATGGCGTTCCTTATCGGTGTGGTCCTGGCCTTTCAGGGATCAGCGCAGTTGCGCCAATTCGGTGCCGAGGTTTTCGTCGTCGATCTGATTGCCATCTCGGTGCTGCGCTAACTTGGCATCCTACTGACCGCGATCATCGTGGCAGGCCGTTCGGGGTCGGCTTTCACTGCCGCCATCGGGTCGATGAAGATGCGTGAAGAGATTTACGCAATGCGCACCCTTGGTCTCGATCCAGTGACAATCCTGGTGGTGCCGCGCGTACTTGCCCTGATGCTGATGCTGCCCGCGTTCGGCTTCATCGCCGATATTTCTGGACTGGTTGGCGGTGCAATCATGTCGTGGATCGAACTTGGGGTTTCGCCAGCCGTGTTTCAGTCGCGGCTCGTATCGAACACCGATGTCTGGTATTTCGGTATCGGCATGATCAAGGCACCATTCTTCGCACTGATTATCGGAATCATCGGTTGCTACGAAGGGATGATGGTTGGCGGCGATGCAGAATCGCTCGGCCGGTTGACCTCGGCTTCCGTTGTCTTGTCGATCTTCATGGTCATCGTGATGGACGCGCTGTTTTCAGTCTTTTTTGCCGTGGTGGGTGTCTGATGTCTGATACGCCCAACGACCATATTATTCGCGTCCGGGGCCTGGTGACGCGGTTCGGCACACATATCGTACAAGAAGATCTCGACGTCGACGTGCGTCGGGGCGAGATTATCGGCATCGTAGGCGGATCGGAGACCGGCAAGTCGGTTCTCCTGCCTGCTATCGTCGGTCGGATGAAACCGCAGCGGGACCAGATCGAGGTATTCGGTCAGAGTGTTCGCGATAAGCCAGAGGCCGAATACCGCCGTCGGCGCCGCCGCTGGGGCGTATTGTTTCAGGACGGCGCGCTGTTTTCCTCACTGATCGTACGTCAGAACGTAGAGGCGCCGATGCGAGAGCAATTGCATCTGGATAATGACCTGCGCGAAACGCTGGTGGGCATAAAGGTGCGCATGGTCGGTTTGCCTGAAAACGCCCAGACCAAGTATCCATCGGAAATGTCGGGCGGCATGCGCAAACGTGCGGGCTTTGCGCGCGCCATCGCGCTCGATCCCGTGATTGTCTTTCTCGATGAACCTACGGCCGGTTTCGACCCCACCGTCGCGGCAGCATTCAACATTCTCATCAAGCAGTTACAGAATGTTCTTGGTTAACGGTGTTCCTCGTCACACATGATCTGGACAGCTTGAATGCGATTTGCGACCGGGTTGCGGTTCTGGCCGACCGCAAGGTTTTTTCCGAGATTACCGGAACCTTCAGCGATGCCACGCTTCAGATAACCCGATTCACCGACCGGCTCGACAGCATCGGGGCAGCGGTCGAGACGACGCTGGAGCGGGCAGATACCGCGCTGGCGTCAGCACAGCTAGCTTTCGGTGCAGCCGAGTTGACGCTGAGCAGGTCAGGCGATGCAATCGAGAAAGTCGACGATACGTTCACCCGAGCTGACGCTATCCTGAGCGACCAGGTACCTCTAATCCTGGAACAGGTTTCCGAGGCGGTTATTCTAATGAGTGAAACCATCCTGGATCTCAGAAACCGGACTGGCGAAACGCTTGAAGGATATGCAGCAACAGCAATCCTGCTGAACGCCCGTTTGGCGGAATTGGAAACGACCTTGCGAGGGGCCGAAATTGCCTTTGCCGCTGTAACTGATGCCTCCCATAGTTTCGACGAGCTTGTGGATGGGGATGGCACGCTGCTCGTCGTCGAGGCGCGGGAGATATTGACCCGTGCAGGATCTGCCATCGCTACCCTCGAGGTTGTCATAAATGAAGATGTGCCATCCGTGGTCACAAATATACGCGAGGGCGTCGCGACCGCAGCGGCGGCCGTCGATCAGGTGGCCGCCGATCTGACCGGATTGACCGGCCGGTTTGCCCCCTTGGCAACTGAGACCGAACAGACGATCGCATCCGCAAACGCGCTATTGGAGCGAGCGCAGCGCTCTCTGGATGCTCTGGATGGCGCAATGACCGGGGCGGAGAGTGCACTGGCTTCTGCGGAAGTTGCCTTCGATGCGGCGAGCGGCCTTATGGAAATTGATATCGTTCCGGTTCTCGCCGATATCCGCCTGACATCTGAAAGGATCGGTGTAACTGTGGAAGCCGTAGCCCGCGACGCTCCGATGATCGCCACCGATCTGCAGGCCTTGATCGCACGTGCCGATGCCGTCGTGGCCCAAGTCCAGCAAGAGGTCGCGGTCAGTGCGCCGGGCGTCGGCGATTTCGCCAACACCGGTCTTCGTGAACTTACACGGCTCGTCCAAGAAGCCCGCACCTTGGTATGAACCCTTGAGACACTCGTCCGCCGGATCGACCAGAACCCCGCACGCTTTCTTCTCAATGATCGCGTCCCGACCTACGAGAGGTAAGTCATGACAACCAGCCTGATGAACCGGGCCCGTGGTTATCGTCGCCACGTTCCAAGAATTGCTGGACGACCTTCTTCCCGACATGGCCAACGGGGCGGTACAGAACGCTTGATACAGTCCAATGATTTGCGGCGCTTTTCATGACCTCCGTGCGTGGCTGTTGTGGTCAGGCCTCACATATCGAGTTTGGCCTTGCGGCGCTCGAACTCATCTTCGTCGATCTCGCCCCGCGCATAGCGGTCGCGCAGAATATCCTGTGCGGTCGGCGTATTTCCGGTTGAACTGCGCCCGGATAAGCCGCGCACAGCCAGAACGATGATCCCGATGATCACGCCCCAGAACAGCACCATCATCAGCCCGCCTGTCATGCCATAACCGGCACCCCACATATGGCTGAACCCATTGCCGGTATCGGCCAATCCGGGAGTGGCAGCCGCAGCAAAAGCCGCCATCGTGGTTGGTATCATGTATTTACTCATGTCAGTCACCTTCGTTTGGTTGGGTTCGCGGATGAAGCGGAAGTGTCACTTCCGCCAAAAGGCCGCCTTCGGGGTGGTTCGACAGGCGGACATCACCGCCATGCGCACGCAACAATGTCCGCGCAATGGATAGGCCCAGACCGGAGCCTCCGGTTTCCCGCGAGCGGGATTTTTCCAGCCGGAAGAACGGCTCGAACACCTGATCCAGCTCGGGTTCAGGGATTCCGGGGCCTTCGTCGCGTATGCGGATGACCGCGTGATCGTCCTCCTGACCATAGCTGACACGCGCGCCTCCGCCATAGCGCACGGCGTTATCGAGGATGTTGCGCAGGGCGCGGCGCAAGGCTTGCGGGCGCAGACGCACTTGCACAGGCGCAGATGGCACCAGTTCAAAGCCGTCCAGCATGTCGGTGCGCAATTTCTCCAGAAACTGTTGCAGATCGACCGGCTCATAGGGCTCGGACGTCGCGACGCCGCGCGCGAAGGCCAGCGTGGCGTCCACCATTTCCCGCATCTCCTCGATTGACGAGACGAGGGCTTCGCGCGTTTCCTGTTCGTCGACCATTTCGGCGCGGACACGCAGCGCGGTCAACGGCGAGCGCAGGTCGTGCCCGAGCGCCGCCAGCAGCCGGGTCCGGTCGCTGACAAATCGTGTCAGCCTGTCCTGCATCCGGTTGAAGGTCTGGGTCAGATCTCGTACCTCGGCAGGCCCATGTGCCGGAAGGGGTGATACATCCTCACCCCGGCCCAGTTTTTCGGCGGCACGCGAAACACGCAGCAAAGGACCTGTCAGGCGAGTCAGCAAAAACCAGCAGACGGTAACCAGGATGATGGCCGCGGTGGTAACGAAACTCAGGATCGACGCGACCGGCCATTGCAGCGGCGGTCGTTCGTACCGGGTGACGACATTCAACCAGGGGCCATCCGCCAGCGCGATGGCCAACTGCATCTCGATTGCCGACAGTTGACCCTGCATCATCGCCATGTGCATCTGCACCATTTCCGGTCCGGCACCCGCCATCGGCGGAGGAATACTCTGATCGACTACATTCAGTTTCACCCGGACCTCGCGACCCGGTATGCCGCCCATAAGGCCGCGCACCCGAGCCTCGACCGCGCCGCCAACAGCACGGTCGTCCTGAGCAACGACAGGTGTTTCCGACAACGCGAACCGCACCAGCGGCGAGTCGGCCGCTGTCAGGATCGCCGAATGCAGGTCTTCGGGCGCTTCTTCCAGAAGCAGAGCGACATTTGCGGCCCGGCCCGCCACTTCGAACCAAAGCGCGGTGCGGACGGCTTGACTGCGCTCGTCGACGAACAACCACAGACTTACCGCCTGCGCCACGACCAGTGCCAAGACGATCAGCAGGACGAGTTGACCGCGAAGACTGTCGAAAAGGACGCGCATCATTCCTCTTCCTGCACGTCGGCAGCGAAGCAATAGCCGCCCCCGCGCACCGTTGCGATAAGCTGGGGGCGGGATGGGTCACTTTCTATCTTGCGGCGCAGACGGCTGATCTGGTTATCGATGGTCCGGTCGAGAGCCGAGCCCGAGCGACCGGCAGTCAGGTCCAGCAATTCGTCGCGGTTAAGCACCAGCCGAGGACGCTCCAGCAGCACGGTCAGCAGCTTGAGCTCTGCGCCTGTCAGGTCGACCTTGCGGCCGTTTTCGCCTGTCAGGCTTCTCTGATCGGTATCCAGTGTCCATTGCGAGAAACGGATACGGCGGCCCGAAAGCGCGCCGGCATAGGGTTCGGGCCGGGACGCGCGGCGCAGGATTGCCTTTATCCGCGCCAGCAACTCACGCGGGTTGAAAGGTTTGGCCAGGTAGTCGTCGGCACCGATTTCCAGCCCGACGATGCGATCCGTCTCCTCGCCCAATGCAGTCAGCATCAAAATTGGCGATGTCCCATTGGCCGACAGGCGGCGACAGACTGACAGCCCGTCCTCGCCCGGCATCATAACGTCCAGAACGATCAGATCGAACTGGCCCTTGGCCAGTTTGGCATCCATGTCGACTGCGTCGCACGCCGCAGTCGCCCGCATCCCGTTGCGTTCGAGATAACGCGTAACGGCATCACGGATTTCGCGGTGATCGTCTACGACAAGAATATGCGGCAAATCGGTCATGGGATGTCCTTTACCGGGTTCGGCGGGACCTATCTCCAAAAGATTTGTCGCGAAGTGTAACCACGCGCCCCGTTACGACAAAGCGTTACAAATCCTTCATTCACCTGCGTTTCAAGACGGCTTATCGCTCTCCATGTTCAATACGTCACAAACCCGAAAGGAGAACATATCATGGTTCGCAAAACACTTCTTACAGCAGGTATTCTGGTCGGCGTCGCATTCGGCGGAGCCGCCTTCGCCGATGCCGATCAAAAGCACGGGGGGCAGACTGGCGCCAGACAGGGCGGTGGTGTGATGCAGCAAGGTGCGGCTTCTGGCATGATGGGCGGCCAAGGTGGCATGTCCGGCATGATGGGCGGCCAAGGCGGTATGTCAGGGATGATGGCCCATATGCAAAAAATGGGTGGCGGCATGATGGGCGGTATGGGCCCCATGTCCATGATGCTGGCCTTCGACACAGATGGCGACGGCATCGTATCGCCCGAGGAACTGCGCACCGGCCTGCAGGCCAAGCTCGGAGAATTCGACGCCGATGGCGACGGGTCTCTTTCCATCAGTGAATTCGAGACACTGCACAGCGCGATGATCCGCGAAACGATGGTGGATCGGTTCCAGTATCTCGACGCAGACGGTGACGGGATCGTGACCGCCGGGGAAATGACTGCCCCCGCAGATGTTATGACGCGGATGCAGAGCATGCGAGGCGGCGTCGACCAGGACACGAGCAACGATTCAATGATGAACGATAACTGATCGCGAACCGTCATGGCCCCCGACGCGGGGCCATGACCCTTTTCTGCGATCTTCGGAAACCGCCCCGGTTTGCTCGGCCTTGGCAGATTCAATCACGTTGCGATGCTGCTGAATACGGTCTTCGGGGGGCGGCCATGCCGGACACCAAGACAAGCGCATCGATGCCCTGCAACGACGCCCGAAGCTCTTCCGGTTTGTCATAGTCACCGGGGCGAACTTTGATACCGAGGTCCTTAACATGATGCGGCGTGCGGGCCAGGCCCACGACATCTTTGACCCCAAGCTTGTCAATTGATTTCAGGGCGATTTCCCGGCCGAGTTGGCCCGAAACGGCGGTGATTGCATAGGTCATTGCACGCGCGCCTTCCTTGGTTGGCGATTGCATGGCCGGGCGTCGGCACCGGCCATGCCACAGGGTCTGGGTCAGCCGTGATAAGCTTGGCTGACGGCAAAGCTGTCCTCGAACCAGTGCCACAGCACCACCTGACCATCGCGGACCTTGGCGCGCAGCGCGAAGGAGAAGTCTCCCGTCTCCTTGCCTGACCGGGTGGTGATGGCGTTCATCACACCGAACACGGCCACCGTGTCACCCGAGGCGAAGGCGTCTGTGTTTTCCCATTTGGTCGTTTGCAGGTTTTCGGAGAATATGCCGAGGAATTCGAAGATATTCTCCTTGCCACGGGTCTCGCCGATCCAGGGCAGGCTTTCGTCGCCTTCGTTGTGCCAGACCATGTCATCGGCCATCAGGCTGCTCATCGTTTCCATGTCGCCCGATCCCATCGCGCCCATGAAGGCCATTACGGTGTCGAAGGATGCTTGTGTCTGTTCGTCCATTTCCTGTGCTCCTGCATGTGTTCCCAGGATGATCGCCAGCGATGCGCCAAGCGATGTCGTGATAAGAGTTCTGCGGTTCATTGTTTGCTCCTGTTTGGGGCTCCGGGGCGGAATGCGGAGCCGGGTTCGATCAGATTTTGCCCTGCTTCGTTGCGCGCTGCATCCGGGCCTGGCATCGGCGCGATGACGTCCCAATGCCTGGCGAACTTGCGGTTCTCGATGCGGAAGACGTCGAAGCCGGTGGCCGGTGTGGTGCCGACGTCTTCATACCGGGCGTGGACAGCGACGAGGTCGTCATCTGCGATGACGCAGATGCCATAAGTGTTTGCAGTGTCATGGGGCGCTCCATTGGGAAGAGGGATGGATGCTGCGGAGGGGCGTGTGAGGTTGCTCAATGCCATTCGATTTGCGGGTTCTCGCGGAAGGCAAAGCGTTCAAGATGGCTGGCAATGACCCGCGCTGCCTTGTCGAGATTACCCTTCGTTTCGGCCGACACCTCGATCTGCAGTGCGTCGTCACTTGCGGCTAGCTCACACTGGCCAAACTGCAACTCGATCCGGCCACGGTCGCCATCCATTTGCACAGGAACCTTATGACCGAAATGCTTGCAGAGCGTGCCGAGATACCGTTGCGCCTTGCTGGTCTTGAATGTCGCCTGTGTGTTCATCGGGTCGCTCCGTGATTGTTGAAGCGACATCTATCCACTTGGAGCGATTTCGAATATCTGATGAATGCTGATTTTATAATTCTGAAATGCAGAACAATGATCGACCACCTTAAACACATGGCCGTCTTCGCCCGCGTGGTCGACAAAGGGTCATTCCGGGCTGCGGCACAGGATATCGGTGTGGCCCCCTTTCGCGTCAGTCAGACGATCACCGATCTGGAGAACCATCTGGGCACGACGCTGCTCTATCGGACAACTCGCAAGCTCGCGCTGACCGGCGAAGGCAGGGCGCTCTATATGCACGTCACCCAGATGTTGCGAAGTGCGGAGGCGGGATTGAACGAAATCAACGCGACCATGCAGGATCCTGTAGGCGCGCTTCGTGTGTCCATCCCGGCGTTCCTGTCTACATCGGATCTTTCGACTGCCATGGCAGCGTTCATCAAGCGGTATCCAAACGTGGCACTGTCTCTGTTCTATAGTGATCGCAGGGTCGAGATCATCGAGAACGGGCTCGATCTTGCGATAAAAGCGGGGTCGCTTTCGGACAGTGCGATGATGTCCCGCAAGCTGGGCATCATCCCTCGCGCGCTGGTTGCGGGTGCAGAATACGCCAGCGCCCGCCCGGTGCCCTCACGACCCGCTGATATGGAGGATTGGGACTGGATCAGATACCAGCAACGGTCCGACACGATAGAACTGACATCCGACAAGGGTGAGACCGAAAGCGTCACGGGGAGATCGCAGATCGAGGTCGACAGCGCCAACGCCCTTTACCACTTCGCCATGCAAGACGTGGGAGCATCTGTCCTGCCGGAAAACCTGGCGGCGCGGGGCGTAGCATCCGGTTCGCTTGTCCGGCTTCTGCCGAAGTGGCGATTGGGCGACATCGACCTGCATGCCGTCTGGCCTGATTCCTCACGGCGTGAAACGCTGACCTTGCTTTTCGTCCGGTTTCTCGCTGATGCGCTTGGTCGCTAACGACGAAGCAAAGCTGCCTGCACGGCTTCAAGCAACTCCTACCGGAAGTTGGTTGCCCTCGCTCCATTGTCGCGGCGACTGCCCATACATGCGTTTAACCTCTCGGCTGAACTGAGACGGGCTGACGTATCCGACGTCAATTGCCGCTTCGTTCACAGTCATGCCACTGGCAATCTTCATCGCGGCGTTGTTGAGGCGCATCGACTTTACGAACTGAATAGGGGCCATCGTCGTTACCTGTTTGAACCTGCGATGAAACACAGCGCGGCTCATGCCTGCGCGGGTCGCCATGTCATCAATCGAGATCGGTTCATCCAGATGGGACGACACATGCGCGATGGAACGTGCGATGGCGTTGCCTGCACCGAAGGCCTGTCGCGCAGATTTACCTGCCTCGCCCTTGAGGATTGCATAGTACAACTCTCGCAACCGTGCCTCGCCAAGGACCGCGGTATCGGTGTGGCTGGCCCCGAGATGTAGTAATCGCAGCAGCGCTTCAGTGAAGCCATCATCCCACTTTGACAGTCTAATCCCCTGTGCGCGCAATTCTCCCACGGCGGTAGGCAAAACTCCCCCGGCGTTTTCCATCTCCAGCGCCAGTTGGGACATCGCGTGCGGATCGAGTGAGACGAAGACGCCATAAAGTGGATTTTCGGATGACGCATTAGGTGTACCGGCCTTGACCGGCATCGACATTGGGCAGCACAGGTATTGGCTGTCGTCATAAACATATCTGTGTCCATCCAGAACGGCTTCTTTTGCGCCACTGACAATGGCCACAACGCAAGGGTCATAGACAGCCGGGACGCATGGAATTGCCTGGGTGGCCCGAAACGTACGCACGCCTGCGATGCCAGTGTCTGTCAGGCCGTCTTTCTCAGTCCGGCGCGCGATGAGTTGCTTGATTTCGTTTTTGCTCATGGGGGCAGTCTCATGGCTTCAGATCAGCTTTCGCAACCACCTTGATACAATCAGGCAAGTAATCAAGACGATATCATCTATTTCACTGCGCGGATGAGACTTATCTGCAGTCCCAAGAAGGAAGGTTGCGCGGCGTCTTTGCCGCATCCAAATGGAGAAAGACAATGACGGACACGAAATTCGGCCCCAATGGCTGGACCCCGGAGCGCCTCGGCGACCTAAAGGGCAAGACCTACCTTATAACGGGGGCCAACGCGGGCGCTGGATTTCAAGCGGCACGAATTCTGCTGAGCAAGGGAGCCAGGGTTGTCATGCTGAACCGCTCGGCCGAGAAGTCGCAAGCGGCAGTCGCGGACCTGAAGACCGAGTTCGGGACAGACGCCGATGTCAGCTTCATTCGCATGGACCTTGCGTCGCTCGCCAGCGTACGCGCAGCTGCGGCAGAGACTTTAATATCTGTGTCCCGAATCGACGCTCTCATTTGCAACGCCGCCATCGCGCAGGTGCCGACCCAGAAGCTCACCGAGGACGGTTTTGAAAGCCAGCTTGGCACCAACCATTACGGTCATTTCCTGCTATGCGGTATGCTGTTTGACCGTATTGAGAAGTCAACGGGCCGGATCGTCGTTGTCGCCAGCCTCGGCTATAACATGGGGATCAAAACAATCCAGTTCGATGATATGAACTGGGACAAAAATTACAGCGCCAATCCTGTCTACAGCCAAAGCAAGCTCGCGCAGATGATGTTTGCTTATGAGTTGCAGGATCGCATCGCTTCAACCGGCAAAGGCGTCGAGGTCTACGTCTGCCATCCGGGATCCTCGGCAACGTCGCTGATCGCCACCAGCGGCAATTGGCTGACCAAACTGCTCTTCAGGCTCATGACCCTCACTCCTATGGTGCAATCCGCTGAAAAGGGTGCCTATCCCGAGGTGATGTGCGCCACTGAGGACGGGCTGGAACAGCGCGCTCTTTATGGTCCCACGGGCAGGATGGAATTCGTGGGACCTGTCGGCCGTGGCACACTCAACCCCCATGCCTATGACAAGCCAGTCATGGAAAGGCTGTGGACAGCATCTGAAGAGGCGACCGGCTTCAATTGGGCGTTCTGACTGACGCCGGGTGAGACGTGTTCAATTGAGCCTCGCCGCTGCGAACATTTGCGCGCTCCGATGCTTCGGTGATTTTGGGATCGAAATCAGTTTCGCCACTCATTGGCCATAGCTCTGGATCAAATCGGTGAACGGCAGTTGCCCTCGCCGACATGGTTCAGAAACCGATCTCTTAGGGCTTTATTTATTCAAGTGCTGCGTCAAGAACGTAGGTCCTACTAAGTCTAAGACACATTATGGATTTGCTTGTTAATCGCGTCGACAACGTCGCGGACTTTGACTGCATTTGCGGCATCGGGATGCGGTGCCGCAATGCGTCCGCTATCGTTGTCGAAATAACGGCCCGACGCGTCTGCAAAGTCATCTGAAAGGGCCGCGCGCACCAAAATATCGACCCCGATATTGAGATCGTTCCCGGCCGTTCCAAAGCCTTCCTTGACCATTTTTGTGGCCAAAAGCGATCCGGGGTTCACGGCGACAGAGACCGGACCATCCGGATGACGCGCGGCGAAATCCTGGCTCCACATCGTCAGGGCAAGCTTGCTTTGCGCATAGGCCTCCATATCATCCAACCGCCGCTTGCCATCCAGTGCGGCAATATCCACCGGGGCCTGAGCCGCAGATGAAAGGTGTACAAGCCGCCCCGTGCTAGGGAGGATCGGCGTCAAAAGCTCTGAAAGTAGCGCAGGTGCAAATGTGTTGACCACGAAACGCACATCCTGCCCATCCGCCTGCCCATCCGCCGTGTGCGGTTCAGCCAGTTTCAACACTCCTGCGTTGTTGATCACGACGTCAATCTGATCGTGAGACGCTTTGATTTTTTGCACCATGGAAACAACTTGGGACAAGTCCGACAGGTCCGCCTGAACGCTTGTTGCCCCTGAGCCAATTTCCTGCGTCACGGCCTCCAATTTCTCTGCGCTGCGACCATGGACGATCAGGCGGTGGCCTTGTTCCGCCAATTTCAGTGCAGTCGCGCGGCCAATGCCGTCTGTCGCGCCGGTGATCAGAATGGTCTTTGTCATGTTATTCTCCTTCTTGGAACGCGGGCAGGACGTGCTCTGCAAGTTGGGTGAGTGTGGCTTCAATCGAACCGGTGCTGAACCGCAAGTTCAGGGCGACATGATTGACGCCAATGTCTTCGAGTTGCTTCAGATACCGCAAGAGCGGCCGATGACCGGATCGAAAGCCCAGATGTATCGGGCTGGGTGGTTCATCGGGATCAACTGCGACGTCAATATAAAGAGGCTGCAGGACGGGCTTGGGGGTCTGGCCCAGCCGCGCAAGGTTGTGACGCCAATCGTTTAGCACGCGGTTTTGCGCAATACCCGGGCGCGGATAGGTCATCCAGCCGTCGCCGTTTTCGGCAATCCAGTCGGGAGACTGCCGACTTGATCCCGTGATCAGCAGCGGCAGCCTCGATCCCGTAGGCTTTGGCAGCATATCAATCGGGGCCGCAACCCCCCCGAATCCGTTGGCAATCTTTGGAACGCTCTCTCCCATCGCGCGGATATAGTCAAAACTGTCGCGAAACGCCTGCGCGCGACCCTCAAAATTGGCATTCATCGCCGGGTATTCCTCGGGACGATCACCGGAGGCGACGCCAAGGATCAATCGGCCACCGGACAAGACATCGGCCGTGGCTGCGGCCTTGGCCACATGGGCCGGATGGCGCAGGGGCAGGATGATGCTCGACACACCCAAGGCAATATCGGTCGTTTGTCCGGCCAGAAAACCCAGATAGGTGAACGGATCAAACATCTGCCCCGCATCTCCGAAGCTTGGCACGTTGAACGGTACGTCGCGCAACCAAACCGCCTTGAACCCCAGCGTCTCTGCCAGTTTCACGCGATCCACATGACCCGTCATATCCGGCACGGGACTTGCCCCGTATTGCGCAATTGGCACGACAAGACCGAGGCTGAGCCGACCGTTACGGAACGTCGCATCATAGCCGCGATTGATCTGCGGAAAGTGTAAGGTTGTCTCGTCACGCATGTGACTGTCTCCGATGGTTTGCGCTGCCCTTCAAAGGCAGCGCATCTGGTTCAGGCAAGGTCGTCTTGGCCCGCAATCAAATAGTGATGGCTGACGGACCCTTTGGTCCGCTCGGCAAGGTGCGGTGCATAGTCCTCGTCCGCCATAAAGGCCTTTGCAGCTTTCTCGGACGGCCATTCAATAATGATACGCAGCCCCGCCGCTTGGGCGTCACCCTCCATCTGTTCAAAGGTTGCGGTGCGTGCAATGTAGCGTCCGCCATGTGCTGCAACACGTTCGTTCGCTGTCGGAAGGTAATCCGGAATCCAGTCTTCGCTGGTCGGGGTCACGTCGAGTACGGAGTAGTAGGTCACAACACTATTTCTTTCTTTTCAGGGTTAAGATGGCAGTCCGGGAAGAACCTGCTTCCCAATCACGCGCCCGCTTTCCTGCAGCTTGTGTGCTTGTGTCAGAGTTTCCACGGTGAGCGAGTCAGCCCGCTCGGTTACGGTGGATTGCAGCGTTCTTGCGTCGATCATGTCTGAAACGCGATTAAGAAGATCACGTTGCACGGTGATGTCGACCGTCTTAAACATCGAACGCGTGAACATGAATTCCCACGAGATCGTCAGGGCCTTGGGTTTGGCGGGTCCGATATCGAGGTTCCTGGATCGTCGATCAGCGCGATGTGCCCGCGCGGTGCCATGAGTTCGACAATTGCAGGCCAGTGTTGATCGGTGGCCGTCAACGCCGCGACATAAGTCGGCGTCAGGTCCAGGGCTTTGAGCTGCGCGACCATATCGCCGCGATGGTCAATCACATGATCCGCCCCCATCTTGCGAACCCAAGTTTCGGTTTCAGAACGCGATGCCGTTGCGATGACAGTCAGCTTTGTCAAAGTCTTGGCAAGCTGGATCAGGATCGACCCCACGCCA
>Ga0207903_1000261_pt1 | contig 18196 bp, 17 predicted proteins | sample MalvirmetaMSP131_FD_184234 | JGI IMG/M metagenome (GOLD analysis project Ga0207903, IMG submission 184234) | Marine viral communities from the Deep Pacific Ocean - MSP-131 (SPAdes) | ecosystem: Environmental > Aquatic > Marine > Oceanic | place: Atlantic Ocean | collected 2011-06-25
CCCGCCGCAATGCCGGTTCCCCGAGACTGGTTATCTCTTTCAGGATCGCCTCGGCGAATTTGGCGGGAATATTATCGGCGTCGATCAGGACGGCGAGGAGAGGACGGTCGCGGTTGGCCAAGGCAAGCTCCTTTTCGACGTGCCTAGCGAAGCCGGTCGCCGCCGTCCATTGCGGCGGACGCCACTCAGAATCCGACCCGGTCGCCGCCTTTGAGCGCCAGCATCTGACGCGCCTCGGCGGGTGTGGCGACCTCCAGCCCCAGCGCCTCGATCATCTGTCGCGCTTTCGTCACCTGGTCCGCGTTGGTCCGCGCCAGCTCGCCCGGCCCGATCCACAGATTATCCTCCAGTCCGACACGGACATGGCCGCCAAGGGTCACTGACTGCAGCGCAATCGCCATCTGCTTTCGCCCGGCGCCCAGCACCGACCATTCGAGGTCATCCCCGAAAAGGCGATCCGCCGTGCGCTTCATGTGCAGAACGTCTTCCGGGTGGCCGCCGATGCCCCCCAGAAGTCCAAAGACAGATTGCACGAAAAACGGTGCCGTCACGAGACCCCGGTCCACGAAATGCGCCAGCGTATAGAGATGCCCGATATCATAGCACTCGATTTCGAAGCGGGTTCCGTTTTCGGCGCATGTCGTGAGGATATATTCGATATCCGCAAAGGTATTGCGGAAGATGCGATCCTTCGACCCTTCCAGATATGGTTTTTCCCAATCGTGATTGAACTGTGGATAGCGGTCGAGCATCGGGTAGAGGCCGAAATTCATCGAACCCATGTTCAGCGAAGCCACCTCGGGCGCGAAATGCGCCGCCGGTTTGACCCGTTCCTCGACCAGCATCGTGGGGGCGCCGCCGGTCGTGATATTGACGACCGCGTCGCACCCCTGACGGATCACGCCCAGGATCGGCGCAAAGGCTTCGGGCGACTGGTCGGGCTGACCGGTCCGGGGGTTGCGCGCATGGACATGCACGAGGGCCGCACCCGCCTCTGCCGCTCCGATGGCGGCCTCTGCGATCTCGGAGGGCGTGACTGGAAGATGCGGAGACATCGTCGGTGTGTGGATTGCGCCGGTAACGGCGCAGGTGATCATGACCTTGCGGGGCATCGCATCCTCCGGTTTGTTGACAGCTTGGGAGGGTTCGGCATGGACATGCAACTGAAAGATGCGCGGGTCATCGTTACCGCAGGCGCTTCGGGCATCGGGCGCGAGATTGTGCAGGCCTTCCACGACGAAGGCGCGCGCATTGCAACCTGCGATATCGACGAGGCCGCGCTGGAGGCGCTGCGCGACGACCTGCCCGGCATCCACGCCGCTATCTGCGACGTATCGGACCCGGCCGCCGCTGCCGTGTTCGTCGCCGACGCCATCGCACATCTGGGCGGGCTAGATACACTGGTGAACAACGCGGGCATTGCCGGGCCGACGGCGGCGGTCGAGGACATCGACCCCCACGACTGGGCGCGCACGCTGAACGTCTGCCTGACCGGGCAGTTCAATTGCACCCGCGCCGCCATTGCGGCCCTGCGCAACAGCGACAACGCGTCGATCACCAACATGTCCTCGGCTGCGGGTCGGCTGGGGTTCGCGCGGCGCACGCCATATGCGGCGGCGAAATGGGGGGTAGTCGGATTCACCAAATCACTGGCGTTGGAACTTGGGCCGGTCGGTATCCGTGCCAATGCGATCCTCCCGGGGCTGGTCGCGGGCGATCGTCAGCGCCGCGTGATGGAAGCGCGCGCCCAGTCCCGTGGCAAGACTATACCCGAAATCGAGGCCGAAGCCTTCGATCGCGTGTCTATCCGCGAGTTTGTCACGGCCCGGCAACTGGCCGATCAGATTCTTCTGCTGGCCAGTCCGCGCGGACGCACGATTTCGGGTCAGGCCATTGCCATCGACGGCGACCTGGGAATGCTGGGCTGAGGGAAACCCGAAAAGGTCAGTAGATGACCACGCTCCGGATGCTTTCGCCCGCGTGCATCAGGTCGAAACCCTTGTTGATGTCAGACAAGGGCATCGTGTGTGTAATCATCGGGTCGATCTCGATCTTGCCATCCATGTACCAGTCGACGATCTTCGGGACGTCGGTCCGGCCCCGCGCGCCGCCAAAGGCCGTGCCGCGCCAGACCCGCCCGGTGACAAGCTGGAAAGGTCGCGTCGAGATTTCCGCGCCCGCGGGGGCCACGCCGATGATGACGCTCTCGCCCCAGCCCTTGTGCGCCGACTCCAGCGCCGTTCGCATAACGCCGACATTGCCGGTCGCATCGAAGGTATAATCCGCGCCACCCCTGGTCAGGGCCACGAGATAGGCAACCAGATCGCCGTCGATTTCGGACGGATTCACGAAATCGGTCATGCCGAACCGGGTCGCCATCGGGATCTTGTCGGGGTTCAGGTCGACCCCCACGATCTGATCCGCACCGGCCAGCCTAAGTCCTTGAATTACATTAAGTCCGATACCGCCCAGTCCAAACACGATAGCGGTCGAACCGATCTCGACCTTGGCGGTATTTATGACGGCCCCTATGCCCGTCGTGACGCCGCAGCCGATGTAGCAGATCTTGTCGAACGGAGCATCTTCGCGGACCTTGGCAAGCGCGATTTCAGGCAGGACGGAGTGGTTCGCGAAGGTCGAGCAGCCCATGTAATGCAGGATCGGATCGCCATCGAGGGTCGTGAACCGCGATGTGCCGTCGGGCATCAGGCCCTGACCTTGCGTCGTGCGGATCTTCTGGCACAGGTTCGTCTTGGGGTTCAGGCAATACTCGCATTCACGGCATTCGGGCGTGTAGAGCGGAATAACGTGATCGCCGGGCTTCAGGGTGGTGACGCCTTCCCCGACTTCCAGAACGATTCCAGCACCTTCGTGGCCCAGAATCGCGGGAAACAGTCCTTCCGGATCAGCGCCCGACAGGGTGAATTCATCGGTGTGGCAGATGCCTGTGGCCTTCATTTCGACCAGCACCTCGCCCGCGCGGGGACCGTCGAGATTTACGTCCATGACTTCAAGGGATTTTCCGGCCTGAACGGCGACGGCGGCTTTGGTGCGCATGGGATTCTCCTGTTTCGGAGCAGGGTGAAGCAGACGCGGCTGCGGGGCAAGACGCGGCGCCCTGCCCCGGTGCGGATCAGGGATTTCTGATCCGAAACGAACGTCGGACCGACGGGTGATCTGCGGGTGATCCGCGTCGGACGCGACGGCGGATGGCTCAGGCCGGGATCGGCCCGCCTGCCGCCAGCATTTCGAGATGGAGCGCCGCAAGGTCCGCGTCCCGTCCGGCGGTCACCGCTGCCCTGACCTGCCCGTCCTTGATATACCGCGCGAGAAACGGGCCGGTGGGATCCCCGTCGAATTCGATCTCGTCCCAGTCTTCGGCGTAACCGAGATAGCGATACTGGCGGCCCAGTGCCGTCCAGAAGAACGGAATGTCCAGCGGCACCCCCTGCCCCAGCATTGCCAGTGCTGCATTGCGACCATGCTGACAGGCGACCCGCCAGTGTTCGATCCGGGTCGTCCCGAAAGGCGTCGGCGCGACTGCGCAGTCGCCGGCGACATAAACGCCGGACAGGCCGGGAACCGACAGGCCGGGGCCGGTCATCACGCCGCCGTCGTTCTGTGTGGGCAATCCGTCGATTGCATCTGTCGCGGGGGTTACACCCATCGCCAAAAGGACAAGATCGGCGTCGATTGTTTCGCCGGTTTCCAGCGTCACGCCCGTTGCATTGTCCTTGCCGGTGATTGAGGTCAGGGATGCACCGGTGACGAATGTGATGCCCTTCGCTTCATGCTCGTCCTGAATGATGCGCCCGAGACGTTCGCCCAGAATACGGGCCAGCGGCACCTGCTCGCGCATTGCGACAGTGACCGACAAACCGCGCTTGGCCAGCGACAAGGCCCCTTCCAGTCCGATGAAACCGCCCCCGATCAGAACGGCGGATCCGGTCGTCTCGGCGGCCTGTGAAATCGCGGTGGCATCGGCGCCGGAGCGGAGCGTATGCACACCCGGCAGATCGACACCCGGCAAGTCCGGGCGATTCGGGCGCCCACCGGGGGCGATGAGCAGCTTGTCGAAGGCATGGCGACCGCCATCGGCCATGACCACCTTGCCCGGTCCGATGGCGACAGCCTTGCCAGACACCAGCGTCACGTCCAGGTCGGCCAGCGTATCGGCATCCGTCAGGATCGCGTCGTCGGGAGTTCTGCTACCGGACAGGACGGCCTTCGACAGCATCGTGCGGTCCAGCGGCAGGCCATCGGGAGAAATCATCTGGATGATCCCTTCGAAGCCCATCTCCCGCAGGGTTTTCGCACAGGTATTCCCCGCCGCCCCGGCACCGACTATCACGATGCGCTCCGGGTTCAGGCCCAGACGCGCATGGTCCGGTGCCAGGTGCAGATCGGTGTCGGGGATATCGACAATCACCCGCCCGTCCTTCTGCGTGACGGTATATCGACGCAGGTCCGCATGGCCGGGCGGCTGGATTTGCCGACCCGTGCGGGCGTTGAAACACGCATGATGAAAAGCGCATATCAGCGTGCCGTCGCGCACCACGCCCTTGGCCAGCGGCAGGCCATAATGCGGACAGAGATGCGCCAGCGCGGTCACGTCGTCGCCGGTGCGGATCAGGATGACCTTTGCCCCGTCGGGCTGATGCGGCACACCTTCGGGAATATCGGCCAGGGCGATGTCGATCTGGGTCATGGGTGTCTCCGGTTTCCGGCGGAACAATCTGTCTGCCAATACAAATGCGCAGACCGCTTGCATGTTCCCCACCCCTTCCTTATATGCCCCTCAACAGCGGCGGCCAACTGGCCCCACCGGATAAGTCAACGGGCCGCGCGCCCGTTTTTTTGTGCCTTCACCCAACGTCCAGGGAATCATGTCCGATCTGATCGCCAAGACCGCGCAGGACAAGCGCATCGCCGAGATCGTCACCCCCGTCATCGAGGACATGGGGTTCGAGTTGGTGCGTCTGCGTCTGATGTCGGGCAAGACGGCGACGTTGCAGATCATGGCCGATCGGCCCGAGGGCGGCATCGAGGTCGACGAGTTAGCGAAGATCAGCACGGATGTCTCCGCCGTTCTGGATGTCGAGGACCCGATTTCCGAGGAATATACGCTGGAAGTCAGCAGCCCCGGCATCGACCGCCCCTTGACACGGCTGAAGGATTTCGACGTCTGGGACGGCTATGAGGCGCGGATCGAGACGGAAAACCTGATCGACGGCCAGCGCCGGTTCAAGGGCTGGCTGCGCGGCACGGAAAACGGCGAAGTCCTGATCGAGATCGAACAGGGCACCGAGACGCCGACGATCGGATTGCAGTTCGACTGGCTGTCGGACGCCAAGCTGATCCTGACGGATGATCTCATCCGTGAGGTGCTGAAAAACCGCAAGGACAAGGGTCAGATCGACGAGACCCAGTTCGACGAAGTAGAAACTCTCATGGACGGCGAGGAAGACTAACCCATGGCCATCACATCCGCCAACCAGCTGGAACTTCTCCAGATCGCCGACGCGGTCGCCCGCGAGAAGATGATCGACCCCGGCCTCGTGATCGAGGCGATGGAGGAATCGCTCGCCCGTGCCGCCAAGTCGCGCTACGGCAGCGAAATGGACATCCGCGTGTCCATCGACCGCAAGTCGGGCCGTGCCACTTTCACCCGCGTCCGCACCGTGGTCGAGGACGAGTTGCTGGAGAACGAAAAGGCCGAGTTCACCGTCGAGCAGGCCAAGCCGTATCTGGACGACCCCAAGATCGGCGATACGTTCGTGGAAGAAGTGCCGCCTGTCGATATGGGCCGGATCGCCGCGCAGTCGGCCAAGCAGGTCATCATCCAGAAGGTGCGTGAGGCCGAGCGCGAGCGTCAGTACGAAGAGTTCAAGGACCGCGCCGGGACAATCATCAACGGTGTCGTCAAGCGCGAGGAATATGGCAACGTCATCGTCGATATCGGCGCGGGCGAAGCGTCGTTGCGCCGTAACGACAAGATCGGGCGCGAAAGCTACCGCCCCGGCGACCGGATCCGCGTCTATATCAAGGACGTCCGCCGCGAGGAGCGCGGGCCGCAGATTTTCCTGTCGCGCACCGCGCCCGAGTTCATGGTCGAGCTGTTCCGCATGGAAGTGCCCGAGATTTATGACGGCGTGATCGAGATCAAGGCCTGTGCCCGCGATCCGGGATCGCGCGCCAAGATCGCCGTGATCAGCTATGACAGCAGCATCGACCCGGTCGGCGCCTGCGTCGGTATGCGCGGATCGCGCGTTCAGGCCGTCGTCAACGAGCTTCAGGGTGAAAAGATCGACATCATCCCCTGGACCGATGACGCGGCCACGTTCCTGGTGAATGCGCTGCAGCCCGCCGAGGTCACGAAAGTCGTGATCGACGAGGACGCCGAGCGGATCGAAGTCGTGGTGCCGGAGGAGCAGCTGTCGCTGGCCATCGGGCGCCGCGGTCAGAACGTGCGGCTGGCTTCGCAACTGACCGGACTGGATATCGACATCCTGACCGAGGAAGAAGAGAGCAAGCGCCGCCAGGCCGAGTTCGAACAGCGCACCAAGCTGTTCATGGAGGCGCTGGATCTGGATGAGTTCTTCGCCCAGCTTCTGGTCTCCGAAGGGTTCACGAACCTTGAGGAAGTCGCCTATGTCGAGGTCGACGAACTGCTGGTCATCGACGGCGTCGACGAAGGCACGGCGGGCGAATTGCAGGCCCGTGCCCGCGACTATATCGAGGCACAGAACAAGGCCGCGATGGATGCCGCCCGCGAGGCGGGTCTGGCCGACGATCTGGCCAATTTCGAGGGTTTGACGCCGCAAATGCTGCAGGCGCTGACCGCCGATGGCATCAAGACGCTGGAAGACTTCGCGACCTGTGCCGACTGGGAACTGGCCGGTGGCTGGACCGTCGAAAAGGGCGAGCGAATCAAGGATGACGGCCTGCTCGAGCCTTTCGACGTCTCGCTGGAGGAAGCACAGGACATGATCATGACCGCCCGCGTGATGCTGGGATGGGTCAGCCCCGAGGATGTGGTCGGGTCGCCGGAAGGCGATACCGAGGCCACCGAACCAGAGGAGGCCGGGGCGTGATCGCCCCGGATCGTTCCCCTGACGCGCGGCGGCAGAGACAAAAATCGCGACGAGCCTGATCGTCGCTGCATCGTAACCGGCGAGAGCGGCTCCAAGTCGGGGCTGATCCGCTTTGTCGTCGGACCTGACGATACGATCTATCCGGATGTGGCGAACAAGCTGCCCGGACGGGGAATATATGTGACGGCATCACGTGAGGTCTTGGAAAAGGCCATTGCGAAGCGCATGTTCTCCAAGGGTGCGAAGAAACAGGTCCGGATTCCCGACGGATTGCCGGACCTCGTCGAATCGCTGCTTCTCAAACGCCTTCAGGACCTGCTCGCCATGGCTCGCAAGGCCGGCAAGGCGATCACCGGCTATGAGAAGGTGAAGGTTATGCTGATCCGGGAAGAGGCGCGCGTTCTGTTGCAGGCCTCGGACGGATCGGAGCGCGGCAAGGGAAAGCTGTCGACGCCTGGGAACGGCAAATGGATCGGTTTCCTGACGGCAGATGAGTTGGGTTTGGCCTTCGGACGAGACCGGGTGATCCATGCGGCGGTGTCTGCTGGAACCTTGGCCAAACGTATTGTAGAGGAAGCCGCAAGGCTTCAGGGCATCAGACAAGTGAATGGCAGCACTCCGGCTGCCGAGAAGGATACTGGGAACGCATGAGCGATCAGGACGGCAAGAAACCCCTCGGACTTTCTGGTGGCGCGCGTAGCGGCACCGTAAAGCAAAGCTTTGCCCGTGGACGTACCAACAATGTTGTGGTGGAGACCAAGCGCAAGCGCGTTTCGGTCCCCAAACCCAGTGGCCAGTCCGCGGCTGCGGTAAACGCGCAGGGTGGTAAGCAGACCAGCACCACCGACGCTGAAATGGATCGTCGCCTGAAGGCGCTGCAGATGGCCAAGGCCCGCGAGGCCGAGGACACGGAGCGCCGTCAGCAGGAAGAGCAGAAGCGCGAGGATGAGCGCAACCGTCGCCGCGCCGAGATCGAGACCAAGGAGCGCGAAGAGAAAGAGCGCGAAGAACTGGCCCGAAAGCGTGCCGAAGAGGACGCCCGTCGTCAGGAGGAGGCGCGCGAAGCCAAGGCCCGTCCGTCCGAGCCTGTCGCCGCGGAGCCCTCGCCCGACACTTCGCCGCGTCAGCGCAACCTGGGCCCCGATGCGCGCCCCGGACGCAACGATGGACCGCGCAAGCGTGAAGAGGAAACCGGCAAGCCCAAGGGCGACGGCGATCGCCGGTCCGGCAAGCTGACCGTCAATCAGGCCCTGCGCGGTGGCGAAGGCGGGCGGACACGTTCGCTGGCCTCGATGCGCCGCAAACAGGAGCGTCAGCGCAAGGGCGGCGGCAACGTCACCCAGGAAAAGGTGATGCGCGAAGTGCGCCTGCCCGAGACCATCGTGGTGTCGGAACTGGCCAATCGCATGTCCGAGCGGGTCGCCGCGGTCGTGAAATCCCTGATGACAAGCGGCATGATGGTCACCCAGAACGAGGTTCTGGACGCCGATACTGCCGAGCTGATCATCGAGGAATTTGGCCACAAGGTCGTCCGCGTCTCCGATTCCGACGTGGAGCAAGTGATCGAGATCACCGAGGACAAGCCCGAGGATCTGGTCGAGCGCGCTCCGGTCATCACGATCATGGGCCACGTCGACCACGGCAAGACGTCGCTGCTGGATGCGATCCGCAAGACCAAGGTCGTGTCGGGCGAGGCCGGCGGCATCACGCAGCATATCGGGGCCTATCAGGTAGAGGTAAACGGCAAGCCGCTGTCCTTCCTCGACACGCCGGGTCACGCGGCCTTTACGTCGATGCGGGCCCGTGGCGCGCAGGTGACGGATATCGTCGTTCTGGTCGTCGCCGCGGACGATCAGGTCATGCCGCAAACGGTCGAGGCGATTGCGCATGCCAAAGCCGCGAACGTGCCAATGATCATCGCCATCAACAAGATGGACCGTCCCGGTGCCGATCCGCAGAAGGTCCGCACGGACCTGTTGCAGCACGAGGTGATCGTCGAGGCGATGTCCGGCGAGGTTCAGGATGTCGAGGTCTCCGCCCATACTGGTGCAGGTCTGGATCAACTGCTGGACGCCATCGTGCTTCAGGCCGAAATCCTCGAGTTGAAAGCCAACCCGAACCGGGCCGCCCAAGGTGCGGTGATCGAAGCGCAGCTTGACGTGGGTCGTGGCCCCGTCGCGACCGTTCTGGTTCAGAACGGCACATTGCGCAAAGGCGACATCTTCGTCGTCGGCGAGCAGTGGGGCAAGGTTCGTGCACTGGTCGACGATCAGGGCAAGCGCATCGACGAGGCCGGACCTTCGGTTCCGGTCGAAGTGCTGGGTCTGAATGGCACACCCGGTGCCGGTGACGTGCTGAACGTGGTCGAGACCGAAGCACAGGCGCGCGAGATCGCGGAATACCGCGAGAAGGCCGCCAAGGACAAACGCGCCGCCGCCGGTGCCGCGACGACGCTGGATCAGATGATGGCCAAGGCCAAGGAAGATCAGGGCGTGTCGGAACTGCCGCTGTTGGTCAAAGCCGACGTTCAGGGTTCGGCCGAAGCTATCGTGCAGGCGATGGAGAAGATCGGTAACGACGAGGTCCGCGTGCGGATCCTGCATTCGGGTGTCGGCGCCATCACCGAATCGGACATCACGCTGGCCGAAGCCTCGGGTGCGCCGGTCATCGGCTTCAACGTCCGGGCGAATGCGCCCGCACGGGCCGCCGCGAACCAGAAGGGCGTGGAAATCCGATACTATTCGGTGATCTACGACCTGGTGGACGACATCAAGGATGCCGCCTCGGGTCTGCTGTCTGCCGAGATCAAGGAGACCTTCATCGGTTACGCCGAGATCCGCGAAGTCTTCAAGGTGACGGGCGTCGGCAACGTCGCGGGCTGTCTGGTGACCGAGGGCGTGGCCCGCCGGTCGGCAGGCGTGCGTCTGTTGCGCGACGACGTCGTGATCCACGAAGGCACACTGAAGACCCTCAAGCGCTTCAAGGACGAGGTCAAAGAGGTCCAGTCCGGTCAGGAATGCGGTATGGCCTTCGAGCGCTACGAGGATATCCGCAAGGGCGATGTCATCGAGATCTTCACGCGCGAGGAAATCGAACGCTCGCTGGAGTGATCTGCCGGCTTGCCGGATCTGTATGGAAAGGGGTCCCTCTCGGGGCCCCTTTTCACATGTCGGGGTGCTTTATCGCGGCGGTTTGGCGCTGAAGATCGGATGCGCGCGGCGCGCGGCGCCCTCGGGTTTGGCCGCGAAGCCTGGTTCCGTACGCGACACGGATTTCGGACCCGGTTGTGAAAGGCGCGGCGCGGCTGCCGGGGTCGGGGTCGGGGTCGGCGCGGAGAGGCGGGCCTTGAGATGCACGGGCATCGGCGGCACATCGTCGACCGGTACCGCCTTCAGGGCATCGTCCTGCACCGCCCCTGATCCAGGCTGACGAATCGGGGCGACCGGTTCGTCGGGTGCATCGCGCTCGATGTCCGCAGTCCCGGCTTGCGGTCGGGACAGGGCCTTCCGCTCTGGTCGCCTGCGCGCCAGCATCAGCATTTCGCGGGTCATATCGGCGGTATCCATCGCCGCACGGCTTTGCACCGCCAAGAGGAGCGACATCAGGCCAAAGGCGATAATACCCAGGCCCAGGGCCGAAGCCGCGATCCGTGCAGTCAGCGACACCTCGCCGGTAGCGCCACCGCTGCCGGGCGTCGCACCAAGGGCAAACCCTGCAATGGCAAGCAGAAGACCGATCGCGGCCAGCCCCCAGCCGATGTTGGAGAACAGCACAGATATACTGCGGCCCAGCGGATACGTTTTCTTGAAGTCGCTCATGTGATCCCCGTTTTCTGCCTCGACACTGCCGCTTGCGGCGCGCCTTGCCCAACGAAAAAGGCCGACCCCGAAGGGTCAGCCCGATTTTTGCCGACCGACATGGCGCGATCAGACGTTTTTCGTGCCTTTGACCGGGGCCCAGATACGCTTGTTGGTCAGGTAGAGCAGCACCGAGAACAAAGCCAGCATGATGATGGCTGTCAGACCCATCTGCTTGCGTGCCGCAAGTTTGGGTTCAGCGGTCCACATCAGGAAGGCAGCGACGTCCTGCGCCGCACTTTCCAGATCGGCCGGGGCACCGTCGTCGAATTCGACATAATCGTCGCCCAGAGGGGGAGCCATGCTGATCCAGCCGCCCTTGAAGGCCTTGTTCCCGTAGAGGATCGAGCCTGCTTCCTCTCTTTCCTCGCCGGTGTAGCCGGTCAGGAGCGAGGCAATATATTCCGGTCCGCCGCTGCCCTTCAGTATCTGTTTGATCCCTAGATTCAGAGGTCCGTGGAAACCGGCGCGGGCCTTGGCCATGAGGGACAGATCCGGGGCCCCGACGGAATTGTTCACCGGGAAAAGATCCGGCGGCGTGGCCGTGCGGTAATCGCCTTCGCCATCGGCCAGGGTCCTGTCGAAAACCTCGATTTCACCCGCATAGGCCTTGACCTGATCTTCCGAGAAGCCCGGTCCCCCGGAGTCGCCCAGCGTACGGATCGGCACGAATTTCAGACCATGGCACGAGGCACAGACCTGGGTATAGACCTTGAGACCCCTTTGCAGCTGGTTCTGATCGAACGTGCCGAACGGCCCCTCAAACGAGAAGTCGTAATCGGTGATATCCTGCTTGTAATGGTCAGCCGCAAAGACTGCCGAAGTCGTGACGACAAGTGCCACAAGGGCGCGCATGATGGTCGAGAACATCTGTCCCTCTCCTTATTCGGCGGGCGTGCCGGATTTTTCACCGGGCAACCGCATTCCGGTCGCACTGCCGGTTTCCCCATAATGGGCTGCGAAATCTTCCTCGATCGTCGCAGGGCGGGCCAGCGGCTTTTCGATCACGCCAAGCAACGGCAGGATCACCAGAAAGTAGGCGAACCAATAGGCTGCGGCGATGAGCGAGATCCAGTCATAGGGTGACACGGTCGGCATGGACCCGACCCACATCAGCACCAGGAAATCGAGCGCGAGCAGGCCGAACCACCACTTGAACATCGGGCGATACCGGCCCGACCGGATCGACGATGTGTCAAGCCACGGGGCCAGCGCCATCACGATGATCGAGCCGAACATGGCAATCACACCGAAGAACTTGGCGTCGACGATGCCGCCGGTGATCCAGTCCGCCGCGATCACGACCCAGACATCCGCCGTGAAGGCCCGCAAAATCGCGTAGAACGGCAGGAAATACCATTCGGGCACGATTTCAGCCGGCGTTATAAGCGGGTTTGCCTCGATGTAGTTGTCGGGATGGCCCAGATAGTTGGGCATGAAGCCGACAATGGCGAAGAACACCAGCAGGATAACGGCCAGCGCGAACAGATCCTTGATGACGAAGTAGGGCCAGAACGGCAGAGTGTCCTTCTTGGCTTCTTCCTTGGACGTGCGACGCACCTCGACCCCGGTGGGGTTGTTGTTCCCGGTCGTGTGGAACGACCAGATATGCACGATCGTCAGGCCGAGAATCAGGAACGGCATCAGATAGTGCAGCGAGAAGAAGCGATTCAGCGTCGGGTTTCCGACGGCCGGTCCGCCCAGCAGCCAGGTCTGGATCGATTCGCCGATCCACGGGATCGCGCCGAACAGGCCGGTGATGACCGTGGCCCCCCAGAAGGACATCTGACCCCAGGGAAGGACGTAACCCATGAAGGCCGTACCCATCATCAGCAGATAGATCACGATGCCGATGATCCACGTAACCTCGCGCGGGGCCTTGTAGGAGCCGTAGTAGAGACTGCGGAAAATATGCGCATAGACCGCCACGAAGAACAGCGAGGCACCGTTCGAGTGGAGATAGCGCAGCGCCCAGCCGCCATTGACGTTTCGCATGATGTGTTCGACCGACGCGAATGCAAGATCAATCTGCGGCGTGTAGTGCATCGCCAGGACGATCCCGGTCACGATCTGAAGCACCAGCGTGAAGGTCAGCACGATACCCCATATCCACATCCAGTTCAGATTCTTGGGCGTGGGGATCATCATCGTATCGTATATCAGGCCGATGATCGGAAGACGACGTTCGATCCAGCGCTCCGCCGGAGAATTCGGTTTGTAATGGTCGTGGGGAATGCCAGCCATTTGTGCCTCCTCAGCCCAGTCTCAGGGTTGTTTCGTTGGTAAACGATGCCAACGGAATATCCAGGTTGCGCGGTGCGGGACCTTTGCGGATGCGTCCGGACGTATCGTAATGCGACCCGTGGCAGGGGCAGAACCAGCCGCCGAAATCACCCGATTCGCCACCGATCGGAACGCAACCCAGATGGGTGCATACACCGATCATGACCAGCCATTCGCCGGCCTCGTCCATTGCCCGGTTCTGGTCCAGGGCGGGAGAGTCCGCCAGCTGATTCGGATTTTCGTACAAATAGTCGACCGGATCGGGAAGATCCTCCAACGGCGTGGCACGGGCGGCCGCGATCTCGTCCGCGGATCGCCTGCGGATGAAGACGGGCTTGCCCAGAAACTTGACGGTAAGCTGTGTGCCGACCTCGACGCCGGACACGTCCACGTCGATTGAGGCCAACGCCTGCACATCTGCCGCAGGGTTCATCTGATTCACCAGCGGCCAGACTGCGGCCCCCGTAAGGACAGCCCCCGTGGCAGCGGTGGCATAGTAGAGGAAATCGCGGCGGGTGCCCGCGTGATCGTCTGCGTGTGACACGAAGCCATCTCCCGGTTTGATATCGGCCTTGCGCAGGGCCGGTCCTAGAACGCACGAGCGGAGCCTGGGATCACTCCCAAACCCGCGTCCTGCCTCCCTTAGCGCATGCCGGGGGGCGAGTTCCAGCGGACAAACGCGCGCAGGGGTACGTTTTACAGGTCGCGGTCCATATCGCGGTGCGGAATGCCTGCATCATCGTAGACCGGGCCATGTGCCTGGAAGCCCAGACGTTCATAAAACCCGAGCGCGTCGATCTGCGCCCCAAGGGTGGCGCGGGTGAAACCACGCTCGGCCAACCGGTTCATGACATGACGCATCAGTGCAGTGCCAAGGCCCGTGCCGCGCGCGCGTTTCAGCACGGCGACCCGCTGGATCTTGGCGACCTCGCCCTGGGGCAGAACCCGCAGCGTGGCGACGGAGCCTTCGGCGTCGGTCACCAGCCAGTGCAGGCAATCGGCATCCCTGCCGTCCACGTCCTCGGCGGGGGCGACGTGCTGTTCGGCAATGAAGACCTCGGCACGCACGGCAAGCGGCGCGCGCAGGTCGGTCACTTCACCGATAACCTGACCGGTGGGCAGCTTCATGACGGAGCCGTTGCCGCCATCGCCGGGCGGGCGGAGAAGGCGGCCTGCCAACCGGCCAGGACATCGCGTCCCGCGCGCCAGTCGCGGTCATCATGACGCAGGTCGAGGTATTCCAGGGCGCAGCCGACGGCGATCTGCCCCATGGTCAGCGGACCTTGCAGCATCGGCATCGACCGCGATTCGAGTGCATCGAGCGACCGGGCGATCTTGGTCCATTGCGCATCGAACCATTCAGGCCACCACAGGTTTTCAGGCCGAAGACGTTTTTCGTAGGTGATGGCCAGAGCGGATTCCAAAACAGCATCGCAATTCGCTTCGAGCGACAGAACTTCCCACAGGCGATTCTCGGGATACAAACCGGATTGGGCGCGATGATCCAGAAACCGGCAGATCACCCGGCTGTCATAGATCGCCGGACCTTCGTCGCGGACCAGAGCCGGGATCTTGCCGGACGGATTTGCCGCATTCAGAGCGGCATCCCCGCCCATCGGACTGGCGGTCACGTCCCGCACCTCGATATCGTCCTGCGCGGTCTCGATCAGCAGAACGCGGCATTTACGTGCGAAGGGAGAGGCGGGGGAACTGAGAAGCTGCATATATGATCTCCGGGGGTAATGGTCCGAACACAATCTAGCGGTGGAACCCGGATTCACAAACGCCGCCCCCGGAGACAAGGGGCGGCGCAGGTGCGGTGGCGGTTGGGCCTACTTTGGCAGCAGCACGCCCTCGACCACGTGGATCACGCCGTTCGACTGCATCACGTCCGCGGTCGAAACCTGATATGCATTGCCGGATTCGTCAAAGATATAAACCGAACCGGATGACGTCATCTGAACCGACAGCGCGTCGCCGGAGACGGTCTGCAGGTTCTTGAACTCGCCGGGGGCAAGCCCGGCGGTCAGGTCTGCGGCTGTCATCTGACCGGCCACGACATGCGCCGTCAGGACCTTGGTCAGGGTATCCTTGTTTTCCGGCTTGAGAAGCGTCTCGACGGTGCCTGCGGGCAGCGCGGCAAAGGCTTCGTCCGTGGGGGCGAAGACGGTGAACGGACCGGGGCCGGACAGCGTCTCGACCAGGCCGGCGGCCTTGACGGCGGCGACCAGTGTCGTGTGGATCGGCGAATTCACGGCATTTTCGATGATGTTCTTCTGGGCGAACATCGCAGCGCCGCCGACGGTCGGGTTGGCCATGGCATCGGCAGCGGCAGGGGTCGTATCGGCAGGCGCAGCTTCAGCGCCCGGCAACAGGACCGCGTCGATTACGTGAATGACGCCATTCGACTGGACCACGTCGGCGACGGTGACAGTTGCGACCCCGCCCGTCTCGTCTTCCAGCTTGATCTGATCGCCGTCCATAAAGGCCTGCAACGTGCAGCCTCCAACTGTCGACACGGGATAGCGTCCATCCTCACTGGCGATCATGCCCTGGATTGCGTCCGACATCGCGGAATCGGCAACCACATGGCAGGCCAGAACCCTGGTCAGTGCAGCCTTGTTTTCCGGCTTCAGAAGCGTCTCGACGGTGCCTGCGGGCAGCGCGGCAAAGGCTTCGTCCGTGGGGGCGAAGACGGTGAACGGACCAGGGCCGGACAGCGTCTCGACCAGGCCGGCGGCCTTGACGGCGGCGACCAGTGTCGTGTGGATCGGCGAATTCACGGCATTTTCGATGATGTTCTTTTGCGCGAACATCGCTGCGCCGCCGACTTCGGGGTTCGGGGCAGAGTGGGCATCGGCCAGAACAACGCCAGCGGTTCCTCCGGCAAGAACAGTGGCAAGGGTCAGGGTACGTAGGAAGAACATGGGTCTCTCCGAGATTGGAACAATGGTCCGGCGTCTTTCTGTCCGGTCATGCTCAGTTACGGAGAACATTGGGGATAGGTTTCAAATCGGATGAAATAAATATCAGCGACCGGTCATCGGGGCGGATCGCGCATCAGGCCAGACAGCGCCGCGACCTCCTGCACCGAAGGCGCGCCGGTGACCGCTTCTGCGGCGCGCGCCCGCACCTTGCCCGGTTTGTTCTGTCCCAGCTTCCACGTGGCGGTGGACTTGGTCATCGTCGTCCGCAAAGGCACGATCTGCCGCATCAGCCGGTCCCGGGCATCGGGTGTCATCTTTGGGACGGTCCACGGCATCTTTGGCAGCAGGCGTCGCTCCTGATCGGCGCTGAACCGGTCGAGATGATCGCGCAACGCATCGTCCGGCAGCCGCGTCAGACGCCCGGGCAGATGCAAAGCGTTCCGAACGCACGCTTGCGCGCGAAGGCCAGGCTGCGCGCATCCGGTGTCTGACGAAAGGCGGGATTGGGCTGCATGGGCGGGTTTCCATCTATGCGGGTGCCGTCATGGTTGCCGCGCCGGATCGCCGCGCGCAAGGTGCGGCAATGGTCGCCACTCCCGTTTCCACCGCTGCATCGCATAGCCTGCGATCCGCCATATCCCTGCGCCTTATGGCGGCGGGGTTCGCCACGGGTCTGGGGTTTTGCGTCCATGGCGCAGCGGCCTATGCCGCCACCGGCCAGATCGTGTTCCTGCGCGCCACACTGTCGATCCCGGTGTTGCTGCTCTGGGCCGCTCTGACCTCAAGACCCGCCGATTGGCGACCCAAGGCACCCGGCAAGCACGTGATCCGGGGGGTGATGGGCGGGCTTTCGATGATCCTGAATTTCTACGCCCTGGGGCAATTGCCGGTGACTCATGCGCAGGCGCTGTCATATCTCGCCCCGGTGCTGTCGATCCCGGCTGCGGTGATCTTGCTGGGCGAGCGGTTGTCGACCCGCACGGTTCTGGCCGTGGCATTCGGCTTCGCGGGGATGATCGCGATGCTCTACACCTCTGTCTCGCGCCCGGGCTGGGGCTGGGCCGAGCTGTCGGGCATGATCGCGGGCATAACGTCGGCAGGTGTGATGGCGGTGGTGCGCGTCCACATCAAGGCGATGACGGCGACCGAGACGACGATCTCGATCGCGCTATCTTTCGCCGTCGTCACCAGCGCCATAGGCGTGGTCGCGGTGATGGTGACGGGATGGGTGCCGATGACCCCGATCCTGTGGGCCTGGATGGGTGGGGCGGGAGTGTTGGGCGCTGCGACGCATATCTCTGCTACGGCATCGGTCGCGAGGGCGCCGGTCTCGACGCTGGCCCCGTTCGATTATGCCGGGTTGGTCTTTGCCGTGATCCTGGATTTCGCGATCTTCTCGCGTTTGCCAGGGGCATGGGGCTGGGTCGGAATCGGACTGATCGCGATCGCCGGACTTATGACGGCGATGACGGGACGGCCCGTAGGCAGCGGTCTGCGCGCCCGGTGATCTGCGACTGGACGATCGCACCCTCGGGTTGATCGCTATCGAAGGTGACTTCGGCGAACTGCGCCGTGCGGCCCATGCGAGGGGTTTCCATCAGCACATTGTGGTGCCGCCCGATCTGAGCGGTCAGATGGCGTTCCACCGCCGCATCGCCCGCCGCTCGCAGCCGCGCAGCGCGTTGTTTGATCAATCGACCGTCGACCGCAGGCATCCTGGCCGCCGGGGTGCCTGTGCGGGCCGAATACGGGAAGACGTGCAGCCACGTCAGGTCGCAGTCCTCGACCAGCCGCAGGGAGTCGGCGAAATGCGCCTCGGTCTCGGTCGGGAATCCGGCGATGATATCCGCGCCGAAGGTCATATCGGGGCGCAGTTCGCGGGCCTGCTCGACAAAGGCGATGGCGTCACCGCGCAGGTGCCGCCGCTTCATCCGCTTGAGGATCATGTCGTCCCCCGCCTGCAGCGACAGGTGGAGATGCGGCATCAGGCGCGGTTCGGTCGCGATGCACTCCATCAGCGCCGGGTCCGCCTCGA
>Ga0207903_1000266_pt1 | contig 17829 bp, 23 predicted proteins | sample MalvirmetaMSP131_FD_184234 | JGI IMG/M metagenome (GOLD analysis project Ga0207903, IMG submission 184234) | Marine viral communities from the Deep Pacific Ocean - MSP-131 (SPAdes) | ecosystem: Environmental > Aquatic > Marine > Oceanic | place: Atlantic Ocean | collected 2011-06-25
TACCTGCCCAACCGCCGGAAAAAACGGCGTCCGCATCACGCGCGCAGGCCACGAGGCCTTGTGTTCCCGCCGGATCGCTCAATTCACGAACGCCCTGACTACGTTGATAGCCGCGAGACTTTCGGCGAGTGGGAAGGCGATTTGATGATATTCGAGCGCGCTCAGGGCAAGATGAACGTTGCCTCACTGGTCGAGCGGAAGACCCGCGTTGCTGTCCTGTTCCGCAACAACGACCGCAGCACCACGCATCTGATGAACCGCTTGATGGGTGTGATGGAACCCCTGCCCCAACCGGCGCGCAAGTCGATCACCTTTGACCGTGGGATCGAGTTCAGGAATTGGCGTAAGTTGAAGCCTGGTATCGGCACAGAGGCCTGGTTTTGTGATCCACAGGCTCCGTGGCAAAAGGGTTCCGTCGAAAACCTGAACAAGCGTGCGCGGCGCTACCTACCAAGAGATGCGCCCGTGGCCGCGCTCTCAAATCGAGATATGAAGTCGATTTGTGACCGCTTGAACGGCACCCCCAGAAAGTGCCTGGGATGGAAAACGCCGACTGAAGCCTTCAGGGAAGAACTGATGAAACTGAGATAGCGGAAACCGTCGCAACGACCCTTGAGAATCCATGGGCGCGCGCTACCTTCAAGTGCGCCTCTTGTTAGAAAACAGTAGTTTATCTAATGGGAGGAATCGTTATGGGAGCCGTTTACGACCAACTGAGTATCACAGAACGACGCAAGATTGAACGCTGGAGACACGCGAAGGTCCCAGTTGACGAGATGGCGCGCGTGCTGAAACGCTGCAGATCAACGATATTCCGCGAGCTAAAGCGCAACCATTTCTCGGACGAGAGCATGCCGGGATGCGATGGCTATTACGGTGCTGCTGCCCACCTGATGCAAGCGGAACGTCGTGCTCGAGAGCGCAAGCTGATCAAACATCCTGAGCTGTGCAGACGCGTGATCGAACGCATCAAGAACGGCTGAACACCTGAGCAGATCAGTAACCGCATGATCCACGAGGATGCCCCACTCAGGGTCTGCCAAGAAACCATCTATCGTTACATCTATTCCAAGGAAGGTCAGCGCGAAGACCTGTGGTGGTATCTACCGACCCACCGTGTCGCCCGTAGACCACGTCGCACCAGAAGACGCAGAGAACCCAAATTCCACCGCGATGTCAGTATCCTGTTCCGCCCTGATGATGTCGCGCATCGCCGTCAGTTCGGTCACTCACTGCCCGACAGGCGATTTGTGAAACAAATCTGCCGAGAGGGGGAGGCCGATTTGATGCTGTTCAAACAAAAGCTTGGCCAGACCAACGTCACCTCACTGGTCTAGCGCGTCAGCCGCTTCACTGTGATCCTGAAAAACCCAAACAAGCGCACTACGCCGGTTATGGGAAAGATCATAAAGTCGATCAAAGACCTCCCCCTTGTCGCCCGCCGGTCCATCACTTTTGACCGCGGAACCGAGTTTGTCAGGTGGCCGCATCTCCAAGCAGAGATCGGAACCCAGACGTGGTTTTGCGACCCCTCCAGTCCCTGGCAGAAAGGCACAGTCGAGAACACAAATCGACGCCTTCGAAGGTGGTTGCCCCGCAAACGCGACATCCGCCAATGCGCAGATCACGATATGAAGGTGATCTGTGATCGCCTCAACAACACGCCGCGTAAGTGTCTTGGATGGAAAACGCCAGCCGAGGTCTTTCGCGAAAAGGTATTGGAGGAAATGCGATGACACCCCTACCCTGAGTTCAATAAGAGTCGCGGTTCAGTTATCGCTCACAAGGGGGTTGTTGCAGTTCATAACCATTGACATCATATGTACGTTATTACCTTTTCCCGAGAAATCACGGGGTCTCAATTTTTTTAACATGAGTAGTAGGCGCGCAATGCAGTTAGAACAAACTCCACTCCGTGGCGTCATCGTCATACGCCCCACCCGTTTCGGCGATCACCGTGGGTTCTTCTCGGAAAGCTACAGCGCCAAGGCCATCGCCGAGCACGGTATCACCACGCAATTCGTCCAGGACAACCACTCCCTATCGACGACCCAAGGCACCATTCGCGGGCTTCATTTTCAGGCTCCGCCCCATGCGCAGGACAAGCTGGTGCGTTGCGGGCGCGGTGCTCTTTTTGACGTGGCAGTCGATATTCGGAAGGGGTCGCCGACCTATGGGCAGTGGTTCGGGGTTGAGCTGAGCTTCGAGAACGGCAAACAGTTGCTGGTGCCTGCCGGCTTCGCGCATGGCTTTGTGACACGCGCGCCTGAGACCGAAATTATCTACAAATGTTCGGATTATTACGCGCAGGAGACTGAAGGGGCCATCGCTTGGGATGATCCTCAGGTCGGAATTGACTGGGGTTTGGGAGATATTCCTCCGGTTTTGTCGGACAAGGACGTAAATGCGCCCACTTTGGCTGATCTTAACAGTCCGTTCACGTTTGAGGGTGTATAAATGAAGCTATTGGTGACGGGCGGCGCGGGGTTTATCGGCTCGGCAGTAGTGCGACTGGCAATTGCGCGGGGGTATAGCGTTGTGAACCTAGACGCGCTGACCTATGCGGCGTGCCTTGAGAATGTAGCGAGCGTGGCGGACAGCCCGCTTTATGCGTTCGAGCAGGCGGATATTTGTGATCGGGAGGCGTTGGACAGAATTTTGACGATACATAAGCCCGACGCGGTAATGCATCTGGCGGCCGAGAGCCATGTGGACCGTTCAATCGACGGGCCAGGAGCGTTTATTCAGACCAATGTTACCGGCACCTATACGTTGCTGGAGGCCGCGCGCGCCTACTGGCAAGGGGCAGGCAAACCCGAAAGCTTCCGCTTTCACCATATCTCTACCGATGAGGTTTATGGCTCGCTCGGGTCCACGGGGCAGTTTACCGAAGATACGCCTTATGACCCGCGCAGCCCCTACTCCTCCTCGAAAGCCGCCAGTGATCATCTGGTGCGCGCTTGGGGCGAGACCTATGGCCTGCCAATAGTGCTTACAAATTGCAGCAACAATTACGGACCGTACCACTTCCCCGAAAAACTGGTGCCGGTCGTCATCCTCAAAGCGCTCGCCCGAGAGCTCATTCCAGTCTATGGCGATGGCGCAAATGTGCGCGATTGGCTGTTTGTCGAAGACCACGCCGATGCGCTGCTGACCGTGCTGACCAAAGGCACATTGGGCCGCAGCTATAACATCGGCGGCGAGAACGAGGTCAGCAATATTGAGCTGGTCAAAATGATCTGCGCACTGCTGGACAAACGCCACCCAGAAGGCGCACCTCATGCCGATCTGATCACTTTCGTCGCCGACCGCCCGGGCCACGACCAACGCTATGCAATTGACCCGACACGTATCCGGACAGAGCTTGGCTGGCGGCCCTCGGTCACGGTCGAAGAAGGACTGGCCCGCACCGTGGATTGGTACCTTGAAAATAAAGACTGGTGGCGCGCGCTGCAAACGCGCCAGGGCGTTGGCGAGCGGTTGGGTAAGGCATGAAGATCCTCGTCTTCGGTCACAGCGGTCAGGTCGCCACGGAACTACGCGCGCTGGACGGCGATGATGTCCAGATCACGGCCCTCGCCCGCGCCGATGCGGACTTAACCGAGCCCGCCGCCTGCGCCGCTGCGATCACTGCCCATGCACCTGATGCCGTGATCAACGCCGCCGCCTACACCGCCGTGGATAAGGCCGAAAGCAATGAAAAAACGGCGCAGATCATCAACGCCGATGCCCCCGCCGCCATGGCGCAAGCCTGCGCCGCGCGCGATATTCCTTTCGTCTCAATCTCGACCGATTATGTGTTCTCCGGTGCGGGCAACACACCTTGGGCACCCGCCGACCCGACCGACCCGCAAAGCGTCTATGGCCACACCAAGCGTGACGGAGAGATCGAAATTACCAAGGCGGGCGGGCGCTACGCTGTATTGCGCACCTCTTGGGTCGTGTCGGGCCATGGCAATAACTTTGTCAAAACCATGCTGCGCATTGGGGCGGAACGTGATGCATTAACCATCGTCGCCGACCAGATCGGTGGCCCTACCGGCGCGGCAGAGATCGCACGGGCTTGTATAAAGATCGCCAAAACTCTCACGTCGGAGCCCGAAAAATCCGGAATTTACCATTTCTCGGGCGCGCCCGATACCAGCTGGGCGGGTTTTGCGCGCGCTATTTTTGACGCCGCCAAGATCCCCTGCGCTGTCACTGATATCCCGTCGTCCGACTACCCTACCCCCGCAAAACGCCCTCTGAACTCGCGACTGGATTGCACAACAACCGAGGCCGCCTTTGGCATTTCCCGCTCCGATTGGCGCGAGAGCCTCACCCATATTTTGACCCAACTAGTTTTTTCCAAGGACTGATTTCCCATGACTCAGACGCCTAAACGCAAAGGTATTATCCTCGCCGGCGGCTCCGGCACGCGGCTTTATCCGATCACAATCGCCGTATCGAAACAGCTGCTGCCGATCTATGATAAGCCGATGATTTACTATCCGTTAAGCGTACTGATGCTGGGCGGTATCCGCGAGATCCTGATCATCACTACGCCTCAGGACGCAGAGCAGTTCAAACGCGCACTTGGTGACGGCAGCCAGTGGGGCATTTCGCTGAGCTACGTCACACAACCAAGTCCCGATGGGTTGGCTCAGGCTTACATCTTGGCGGAAGAGTTCCTCGACGGAGCGCCGTCCGCGATGGTGCTGGGAGACAACATCTTCTTCGGTCATGGTCTGTCTGAGATCCTAGCCCAAGCCGACGCCCAAGCCACCGGAGGCACTGTTTTCGGCTACCGAGTTTCGGACCCCGAACGCTACGGTGTTGTGGACTTTGACGAGAATGGCCAAGCGCGACAGATCATTGAGAAGCCGGAGGTTCCACCGTCGAATTACGCTGTTACTGGGCTGTACTTTCTAGACAATACTGCAAGCGAGCGCGCTAAAACTGTCAAGCCATCGGCGCGGAGAGAACTAGAAATCACGACGCTTCTTGAGACATATTTGCATGACGGATTGCTTAATGTTCAGCGTATGGGGCGAGGATATGCGTGGTTGGATACTGGGACACATGGTAGCTTACTGGATGCGGGGAACTTTGTACGGACGTTAGAAACGCGGCAGGGGCTGCAAACGGGGAGCCCAGATGAAATTTCTTATAATCAAGGTTGGATCAGCGCGGAAGCGCTTGAAGAACGGGCAAACATGTTTGGAAAAAATGACTATGGTGCCTATCTGAACAGCATAACCAACTAAATGCTATAAGCGCGAAGCATTATTTGTTTAGCGCGCGAAACAAAAGTTATCGTATTGGATCCCACTTTGAGAAAAGTCTTCATCACCGGCACCGCCGGCTTCATCGGTTTCCACCTCGCACAACTCCTACTCGACGAAGGGTTCCGCGTTCACGGGTTTGACGGCATGACCGACTACTATGACGTTAAGATGAAGCAAAATAATCATCAAGTACTTCTGCAGCACGCTAATTTTTCCGCGACCGAAGGCATGCTTGAGAACAATGAACTTCTTTCGACGGTTGCAGCAGATTTTGAACCCAGCATAATCGTACATTTAGCTGGTCAAGCGGGCGTGAGGTACTCACTGGAGAACCCCCGTTCATACCTTGAAAGTAACGTAGTAGGTACGTTTAACTTGATGGAAATAGCTCGGCAGCTTAAGGTCGAACATATTCTCATGGCATCGACTTCATCTGTGTATGGTTCTAACGAAGAAATGCCTTTTGAGGAAGCAGAGAAGGCCGACACCCCTTTGACCTTCTACGCCGCGACCAAGAAGGCGAACGAAGCCATGGCGCATTCCTACGCACACCTTTGGAATCTGCCGACCACGATGTTTCGCTTCTTTACGGTCTATGGGCCGAACGGACGCCCCGACCTAGCACCGTTCAAATTTGTAGATGCGATTATAGATGGGCGACCCATCGATATCTACAACCACGGCGACATGTACCGCGACTTTACCTATGTCACCGATCTGGTCCGCGGCATCCGTTTGTTGATAGACACGCCCCCTGTCCGCCCCGATAACCGCGAGGTGCCTGAGGGCGACAGCCTGTCTCCGGTGGCTCCCTACCGTATCGTGAACATCGGCAATTCCGACAAAGTGCGCCTACTCGATTTCGTCGATGCGATTGAGGAAGAGCTTGGTCAAAAGGCAATCCGTAACTACATGCCAATGCAGATGGGCGATGTGCCCGCAACTTGGGCGAATGCGGAACTGCTAAAGACCCTCACGGGTTACAAACCCCAGACGGATATCAAGGATGGTATTCGGGAATTTGTAGCTTGGTTCCGCGACTATTACGGCAAATAGTTTCGCACCAGGAGTTTGCGATAGTGACCTTTAATGATGACCCTGCTGCCGTAATGGCTTGGGGCATATTGACCTGCCCTTGGCGGTCGCGTTTGGCAAAAGGCGTAATGTCGCCGGCTTTGAAGTCTGTAGTGGGCTCACTTATTTAGACAGTTTTGCGTCTCAGCTAAAATGTAATCGGGTTGGTGTCATACCACGGTTCAGGTTCATTTCATGTCGAAGAATGCGTCGTTGGAAGATCGTTTGTCGAGGGCTGTGTAGGACCTTTCAAAGTTGTGGAGTGAGCTACTCCCCATTAGTTGGACAGTATCTGGCGTAAATCAACCTACTCTTTGCACCTATTGATCGGGGTTTGTTGTTTCGTTTCTCTGCCAATAGACCGTAAGCGGTGCGCCGCTCCCACACTTACGGCATGATGCCTGATCTGCGATTCAGAGGCTTCTTTGATTTGTGGGGAGTTTTTCGGTGGGAGCTACAAGCGAGTTTCTGGCAAAGGTACCGCGACGGACTGATGGCAAGCGAGATTGGCCACCGGAGCTGAAGGCGCGGATTGTGGCTGAGACGCTGATTGAGGGCGAGACGGTCAAGGCGGTGGCAAAGCGGTATGAATTGATCCCCAGGACGGTATCTGACTGGCGGCGGATGGCGCGACAAGGCAAACTGGTGCTGCCCAATTTGGACGGCATGGGTTTTGTGCCTGTTGAGATTGAGGCGTCTGTGCCGGTTGCCCAGCCTTCGCCGGTCATATCTTTCGTTACGATTGATTTGATCAAAGGCGATGTCACAGTTCGTCTTGACGCTGCGACTCCTAGGGCGCGGATTACCGAAATTGTGCGGCCTTTGGCCCCGTGATCACGCCATCCTATAAGGTCCGGATCTTTGTGGCCAGCGATCCAGTAGACTTTCGCAAAGGCCATGACGGGCTGGCGGCCTTGGTGCAGAGCCATCTGCGTCAAATGCCCTTTGATGGGTCGGTCTATGTGTTCCGAGCCAAGCGGGCCGATCGGCTGAAGCTGATCTACTGGGACGGAAGCGGGCTGGTGATGGCCTATAAGCGGCTCGAAGATAACAGCTCCACATGGCCTACGATCAAGAACGGGGTGATGCGCCTGGAACCGGCCCGGTTTGACGCGCTGTTCGCGGGTTTGGATTGGCGGCGCGTACAGCCTTTGAAGGTGGCCGCTCCGGCTGCGGCGGAGTGACTCACGGGGGCGTTTGCGCGGGCCATTCCGCCCATGTTTTGGTATGGCAACGGGCATGAGTACTCCTGATGATCTGCCCAATGACATCGCCGAACTGAAGGCGATCATCCGTGCGCAGCAGGAGCAGAATGCGCTTCTTGAGGCATTGGTCGCTTCCTTCAAGAATGCGCTCTTTTTGTCGAAATCCGAGAAGATTGACCCGGCCCAGTATGAGCTGGAACTCGAAGATATCGAGACCGCCATCGCGCAGGTGGAAGCCGAGATCGACGCAGACGAACGCACCGCATCCGTGCGACCCCCAAAGCCGCGCCAGACCAATCGCGGATCACTACCCAAACATTTGGAACGGGTTGAGGTGGTCATTGAACCCGAGCGATCCCGCGCCTGTAAGGCCAATCTCCACTTTATCGGCGAAGATGGGATGACCCAAGCCCCGGCACCGGCCCGCATCATCACAGGCGGCATGCCGACCGAGGCTACACTCGCCCATGTTCTGGTCTCAAAATACGCGGACCACCTGCCGCTCTATCGGCAGGCGCAAATCTGCAGTCGCCAAGGCATTGATCTGAATCGTTCGACCCTGGCTGCTTGGGTCGACGAATCGGCGTTCGAGTTAACCCCGGTTTATGATGCCCTGATGGTCGATCGGAAGCGCTCCACCAAGCTCTTCATGGATGAAACGCCCGCGCCGGTTCTCGCACCGGGGCGCAAACGCACCAAAACAGGATACTTCTGTACCCTTGCTCACGATGACCGAGCTTGGGCCGCTGATGATCCGCCTGGCGTGGCCTTTACCTATGCGCCTGGACGATCCGGCCAGTATGCGGACAATATGTTGTAGGGCTTCAACGGCATCCTGCAGGTCGATGGATATGCTGGCTACAACCGCCTGCTCAAACGGCCTGCGTAGAGCGTGACATTGGCCTACTAGTGGGCCCATGTCCTTCGCAAGTTGCATGACGTCGCCCAATCTGGTGCGGCACCGATTGCACGGGAAGGTTTGGCTCAAATCCATGCGCTCTATCGCATCGAAAAGGACCTGCGCGACCTGAACGCTGACCAACGCCGTGCCGCGCGGAAGGACCGATCAAAGCCTGTTATCGAAGCATTCGAACTATGGCTCGCCCAAAACCGCGCCCGTGTCTCAACCAAATCGCCGACCGGAGAAGCCCTGAAATACACCGCAAAATACTGGGACGGGTTGTGCCTATTCCGCGACGAAGGTCGAATCGAACTCGACAACAAGCCGGTCGAGCGAACAATCCGCCCCATCGCCCTGAGCCGCAAAAACGCGCTCTTCGCCGGGCACGAAGCTGGCTCGCAGAACTGGGTCGTCATTGCGTCACTGATCGAGACCTGTAAACTCAACGGGATCGAACCGCACCGCTATTTGTCTGGTCTTCTGACTGCCATCGCAGGCTTGCACAAACAAGCGGACATCAACAAACTGCTGCCATGGAACTACGCTAAACCCGTGTGAACGGCGCACCGCTTACAATAGACCACGGCAGGTGGCCTGCCGCCAAGCGAGGAATGCGGTCGCTTGTGATTGTAGAACTCGATCCACTTTCTAATGCCCGCCTCAGCCTCTGAGCCGCTCTCCCAAGCATGCAGATAGACGCACTCGTATTTCAGCGGCCGCCACAGGCGTTCGACAAAGATATTGTCGAGAAAGCGACCTTTGCCGTCCATATAGATGCGCACGTCTGATCGCCGCAGCCGATCCGTCCATGCGAACGATGTGAACTGGCTTCCTTGATCCGTATTCATGACCTGTGGCAAACCAAATTTGTGGATGGCCTCGTACAGGGCGTCGACGCAGAACTCCGCTTCCAGCTTGTTTGATATGCGCCACGCCAACACCTTGCGGGTGTGCCAGTCCATGATGGCAACCAAATACAGAAAGCCTCGCCGCATCTGTAGATAGGTGATGTCAGCGCACCAGACTTGGTTGGGCCGGTCCACGCGCAGCCCACGCAGCAGATAGGAATAAATCTTATGGCCTTTCGCAGCCTTGCTGGTGTTTGGTTTCTGATAAATCGGCATGAGCCCCATCAGCTGCTTCAAACGCCTGATCCGCTTTTCGTTCACCAGATGATCTTCATTGCGCAAATGCTATGTCATCTTACGCACCCCGTAAAACGGGGCCTTCGGGAACTGCTTGTCGATCAGCCGCATCAGATCGAGGTGCCTCTCCGTCTCGCCCTTGGGCTCATGGTAAAACGACGACCGCGAGATCGACAGCAACGCACACTGCTTGCTGACTGACAAACTTGATAGGTTCGGCTCAAGCATCCTGCGCCTCACCAGCCGGCCCAAGGCTTGAGCTTTCTGGCCAAAAAATCGTTGGCCACGGCCAACTCACCGATCTTGACATGTAGATCTTTGACCTGATCTTCATCGACTTCCGATGCTTTCCGGCTGCCCCGCTCGAAGGCCCCTGATGCGCCTTCAAACCGTGCACGCTTCCATTGATGGATCATCGTCGGATGAACCACAAACCGGCTGGCAAGCTCGCTCACCGTCTCTTCACCCTTCAGCGCCTGTAACGCCACCTTGTCCTTAAAATCTGGATGATGTTGCGTCCGTTTCGACCAATCTGATCTCCTTCGTGTTGAAGATCAGCAGATCTACAAATCGCAGCTTACGTCAGTGTCAGATTTTTTTGGGGGTAGTTCAAAGCCCCCGCAAAACGGGGGCATTACCAATTGGTACAATACCAAGCGACTGCACAGCGCCATCGTATATGTCACACGCATGAAGCAGAGGAGATGTTCTATGCAACCTTGAACCCAAATGAAAAAGCGGTCTAACATTCGAAGCAAACGCTCTCCGGCAAACACGGGGCTGTTCAGTGAAGGGGGCTCGACATGAAGCTGACGTTAAAGTTGAACTTCTTGGATCTGCGCAACACTCGCGTGATCATTATTATTCATGAGCTGGAAACCTACGGTGCTGACGTCGAATATTATGACCACCTGCTGCGCTAGCTGGGGGTGCACAGGCGGTCAAAGCCTCTCAATCAGTTCATTCGGAACTGTTATTGTCCGGCGTTCATGAGTATGGCGCTTTTGGAGTGGGCTCAAGATAAAGGCATCGATTGGCATCACATTGCGCCTGATGAGCCCCAGCAGAACGGTTTCATCGAGAGGTTCAACGGCAAGCTCAGAGATGAATGCCTCAATGAAGCGCTGAAAGAGTGGCAAGAAGGCAACAAATGGTGCAGGTCATATTCAGCATTAGGCAACCTGACTCCGATGGAAATCTTGCAAAGAAAGACGATGGATAATATCGCCGTCTAAGGACACAGATCAATCAAAGGAGCGCCGCGCATAACTGACGGGTCTTTGGGCTCAGATCCACAAGTCCATTGATTTATCGTTTGTCGTGCGCTTTGGCGGGCGTTCCCGTAATATAGCTAACGCGTGCCAGAGTTTCTTTGAGTTCACTAAATTTATAGGAAATTTAAAATGATTGTATACTTAACTTGGGGCGAAACTCCGCGATCGTATGGTGTGTTCGGATCACAAACAATCGGGCAGTTTAAGGCAAATACAGAAGTTGACCCGAACTTAAAATATAAGTTCATTTCTGGTGTTCCAATTATTCACAGCGGTGTTTTACGTGACCGCTTGGGGTATTTTGACGAGTTGAAAAAAATTCGAAACCGACTTGGTGGCATTTCTTTTGGCCTCATCTGGATTCCAACAATTCAAACAAATATTAACTCGAATGAAAAAAATTTCTCTAGACTCCATCCCAAAGCAGCTCATCAAAAATTAGCAAAAATGCTTACAGATGCACATGTAGTGCACTGTCGCTCTTATCATGCTGCATGGGCTGCGCTCCAGACGAAAAAAGTACACGATCTTCAGTATAAGATTATTTTTGATGTCCGTGGTTTCTGGCCAGAAGAAGTTACTTACCGGAATGGGTATTCAGAAAGAGTTAGCGGGTATCTTTTCAGAAAAGAAATTGAGAAAGAGCTCCTCGAAAAATGCGAATGTATAGTTTCCGTTTCACAAACCATGAAGGATCACCTGTTTGACATAGATGGCAAAAAACACAATCTGATTTTTCTTAGCTGTAATACAAGCTTGGCGCAAAGATATCCGGTACAAAAAAGGTCTATGGGAAAATACCGCTTAACTTACTGCGGTGCTTTGGGCCATTCAACTTGGCATAGCCCCGTTGCACTGAGAAATTTGTACGACAAGTTTAAGGCAGAGCTGGGCACTACTTGTCTACATCTTATTACCACGAGCCCAAGCGCAAGTTTCATGGATTCATTTTCAGGATTGGACCATCAAGAGGTATCCATCTCCCAGGCTCACTCTCAGGAAGATGTTTATAAGCACCTTTCGGATGGTGATTTTTATGCCCTTTCTTATCGGATTCCGCAAAACACCATAGAGAGAACCCTTGCGCGTGCCGTCTTGGCTACTAAAACCGCAGAATACAGCGCGTTTGGAAGAACCGTATTGTGCAACAACTACTGTGGAGGGGCCTCAAACCTCATTGACAAGTATGATCTTGGGATAACCTATTCACCACATACACACGATGAAATTACTAAACAAAGCCTATTAGCCGCGTTTGAAAAAGCACCAGATAGAGACCTCATTCGCGAGCTCTTTTCGACTGAAAGTCATGCAAAACAATATGCTGCGCTCTATGCTGAGCTACTTTCGTGATTGTTCAAATTATAGGGACGTAAACAATGGTAAGAAGCGATCGAATTTCGCGATCTGTAAGCGCTGGATCTAAAAGGCTCGTTGATATCTTGGGAGCTCTCATCGGCCTTGCTATCTTTGCACCAATACTCATCATTCTATATGTCCTTGTAAGGCGAGATTTAGGTACCCCCGTCCTTTACCAGCAAGTTCGGCCAGGTCTAAATGGCCGCCTTTTCAAGTTGATCAAATTCCGCTCCATGCGAAATGAGGATGTGAAGGTTGATGCGGCCCTGTCTGACGAACTACGGATAACGACATTGGGAGCTAAACTTCGCTCTTCTTCACTCGATGAATTGCCAAGCCTTTGGAACGTGTTGAGGGGGGATATTAGTCTAGTTGGCCCCCGGCCGCTATTAATCGAGTACCTAGCGCTCTATTCTCCTGAGCAGGCCCGGCGTCACGACGTTCGTCCCGGCATAACCGGATGGGCGCAAGTTAACGGACGCAATGCTCTGTCGTGGGAAGAGAAATTTGCACTTGATGTCTGGTATGTTGATAACCGCACCTTTTTCTTAGACTTAAAAATATTATGCATGACCGTCAAAAAGGTAATACAGCGCGATGGGATTTCGGCTCCTGGCGAGGCAACAATGCCGAAATTTATCGGCATTGAAAACAAATTTGATTGAGTAGATTATGGAATCTCTTAGAATAATAGGTGCTGGAGGCCACGGTAAAGTAGTGGCAGATGTTGCCGTCGCGATGGGCTACACTGATGTATCTTTTCTAGATGACTGTTACCCTAACAGAACACGGCATGGTGTATGGTCAATCTGTGGAAAGCCTAACTTGCACGAAACAATAACTAACCGGTTCTGTGCCGTCGGTGCAAATGCCACGCGTGAACAGCTTTTCCACACATACGATCTTAGAAAATCTCCTGTCCTGAAACACCCATTTTCATCGATATCACCATCTGCACAATTGGGGAATGGAACGTTGATCGCAGCCGGGAGTGTCGTCAACGCGGACGCTTGGGTCGGGCAAGGTGTTATCCTGAACACTGGTTGTAGTGTCGATCATGACTGCTTGCTGGGTGATTTTGTTCACCTTTCCCCAGGCGCGTGCCTTGCGGGAAATGTAAGGATTGGAAACCGAACGTGGATAGGTTTAGGTGCAGTGATCCGCGAAGGTATCGTAGTCGGGTCAGACGTCACAGTTGCAGCAGGAGCAGTCGTGATACAAGATATCCCAAATAATTCAGTTGTGGGAGGTGTTCCCGCACGCCCTCTCAAGCTTAGGAAATAATAATGTTAAACGGTCCTCTCCCGCCTTGGCCTAGCTTTACACAAGAAGAGGCAGATGCTGTATCAAGAGTGCTTCTTTCTAATAAAGTTAATTATTGGACCGGCCAAGAAGGGCGCTCTTTTGAACAAGAGTTCGCAAAGTTTTCTGGCACGAAACACGCCATCGCTCTAGCCAACGGTACTGTTGCACTCGACCTTGCTTTATATGGTCTTTGTATTGGATCACACAATGGCGGCTCTGCTAACGATGAAGTCATTGTAACATCGCGCAGCTTTATTGCATCTGTTTCTGCAATCGTTAATGCTGGCGCACGCCCGGTGTTTGCTGACGTTGACCAGAACAGTGGGAATATCAGTGAGGCTACAGTCACACCTGTTATGACTGCCAATACAAAAGCTATCTTGGCAGTACACCTGGCAGGGTGGCCATGTGACATGGATGGTCTTCGCGCCGCGATTGGCTCCCGTGATGTAAAATTGATAGAGGATTGCGCCCAGGCTCATGGTGCACTTTACAAAGGCAAACCGGTAGGCAGTCTGGGAGACATAGCCGCTTGGTCGTTTTGCCAAGACAAGATCATGACGACAGGTGGCGAAGGAGGAATGGTCACTTGTGATGACGACCTCATCTGGCGCCGCATGTGGGCTTTCAAGGATCATGGCAAGAGCTACAAAGCCGTGTATGAAAAGAAACACGCTCCAGGTTTTCGTTGGCTGCATGAAGGCTTTGGTACCAACTGGCGAATTACCGAGATGCAATCAGCAATCGGACGGATTCAGCTACGTCGCATGCCGGACTGGCAATCTGCACGTGCCGCCAACGCTGCTGCTTTGACCCAAGCATTCAGGCCCTTCGCAGGTGAAAATGGCCCAGTGCGCCTAGCCGAAATGGTAGGTGCTACTTGCCGTGCCGGCGACCTTGAACCAGAATGCCGCCATGCCTGGTATAAGTACTATGTATATGTTCGCCCAGAAAATTTAAAAGCAGGCTGGAGTCGTGATAGAATTGCGGAGGAAATTAGTGCCGCTGGTGTGCCATGCATGCAAGGGTCATGTTCGGAAATGTATCTCGAAAAGGCATTCGACGAGACGGGCCTTCGACCTGAAAGTAGACTTCCAATAGCACGCGAGCTAGGCGAAACCAGCTTGATGTTCTTGGTACACCCAACATTGGGAGACGATGACATCACTCGCTCGGTAGAGGCGATAAGCGCTGTGCTGGGCCGTGCGAAATGACGACACCCGACGCCGTATTCATTGGAGATCCGAACTCCGTATTTGTTACACGAACGCGCGATGCACTCTCTTTAAGGGGTATATCTGTTGTTATCGTTTCAACGCAACACAGTGAGACCTGTTGGCCCGTCGGGCGACTTTTGAATAAAATTGTCGGTATGTATCAACGTTTCCGGCACATAAAAAACGAAATAAAAAAGCTTCCTCGTGAGTCCACTGCTGTTGTCCATTTCTTGTCTGTCGATGTGTTCTGGCTTATTCCACTTCTCAAACGGCATTTCATCAAAGTTTCTGGTATTGCATACGGGAGCGACATTCTGCGCCGTACACCCTCAATAGATTGGTTTTTTGCCCGGGGCTTGAAGCAGCTTGATCAGATCGCAGCGACAAACGATAATGTTCTCAACATGATATTATCCGACTTCCCATTCATGCAACAGACAGAGCACTCTATTGTCCGATTTGGCCTGCCAGTATTCGACGCAATAGATGAGATCGGCAAAATGTCTCCGCAAGAGGCGCGTTCACAGCTTGGGTACGACCCGGACAAAGCTCTTGTGTCTCTTGGTTATTCAGCCTCCTTAGGCCAAAGACAAATCGAACTCATCACGCATTTTACAGCTCAATCCGAGTACTTTCATCATGCTAACTTTGTTATACCAATTCAATATGGGCCATCTGCTGTCTGCAATCGTGTGATTGACGCTTGCGAAGAAGCAAATAAACGGTCCACAGGACCACGTTTCCACCCGCTCACAGAATTCCATGATGCTAAAAAAGCCGCGCTATTGCGTAGGGCAACTACTGCCCTCATAAATCATTCTGTTTCAGATGCTTTTAGCGGCACAGTGCAAGAGACGGTATACGCAGGCAGTCTCGTTCTAGCGTGTTCGCAGTTGCCCTATGAAACGATGCCCGGTTTTGGCACAGCTATACAACCCTACTCTCAAGTCTCTGATACTATTTCCATTCTTTCAGAGGGAAGTATTGAAAGCTGGACGAATGAAATACAAACTTCACTTGAACTAGTGCAAAAGGAGCTAAGAAACCTCAGTTCGTGGGACGCAGTTATCGACGACTGGAAATTTTTGATCGCTAGTCGACCCAGTGATTAATACGTCGCCAGGGTCACATTTGCGCAGTACAATCGTAGACATAGGTTTAACCTTTTGCCGCCAGTTTTTAACTGGGCTGATACAACTTGCTTTAGTTTTGATAGTTACACACCTACTAGGTGCAGAAGGAGCGGGCGGATATGCCGTTGCACTTTTATTACCAACGTTCATGGGGCAATTGTTCAACCTGGGTTTAGGTACAGCAAGCATTTTCTTTGTAGCATCAGGCCAATTTTCATTAGAGGTCGCCTGGGCGGCTACCCGCAATGCTATACTTGGAATGACAGTATTCGGGATTGTTTTCGGTGCCAGCCTTCTCAGCACGGTAAGCGATCAATTATTTCCAGGAATTTCGATTTCTGTTCTCTCAATTGGTTTGGCTATTTACCCGTCTCTGCTCATCGTAACTATTATCTCGAGTTTCCTACAAGCGGTTCAAGACTTTAGAGCTTTTAATATAACCGTATTGGTTCAACCATTTTCGTCATTTATTGGAGTTTTGTCAGTATGGTCAATTGGCTCCGTCAGCCTAGTCTCGGTCATTTTGATAGTTTCCGCCGCACATTTTCTATCTATGGTCGTCGCCATTTTTATCTTGAATAAGAAAGTAGATATTTTCGTCAGAAGCGATGGAAAAAAAGCATATATGCGCAAGGCTGTCATTTATGGATACAAATCTTATTTGAGCAATATTCTATCCTTCTTAAGCTACAGATTAGACTTATTCCTGCTCAATATCTTAATAGGTCCATCCGCGGTTGGGGTCTACAGTATCGCAGTCCGCCTGGTAGAGCAGCTATGGATGATTTCTCAAGCGGTATCCATTGTGATTTTTCCACGCCTATCTGCAATGAATGATGATGAGGAACTGAGAGCTAAATTTACAGCATTCATGTCACGTATTGTTCTCTGGACAACACTAGTCTCTGCCGTTTTGCTAGCCGTACTTTCTCGGCCACTAATAGCGCTTCTTTTCGGATTAGAATTTATGGCTGCTTACTATGCATTGTTGGTTCTATTACCAGGAGTAGTGCTTTTTTCTTGTGCGCGTGTTCTCGCAAACGACTTAGCTGCAAGAGGCCGCGTAGGTATAAATTTGGCTCTTGCTGGCCTCGTTATCACAGTTAATGCAATTGCAAATATCCTACTCATTCCATTCTATGGTATTGTCGGCGCTGCCATGGCGACATCTCTATCATACATAATAAATCTGTTAGTTAGATTGGTCCTCCAGAATTTTTCAGCCGAAGTAAGTTTAAGGGAATTTCTGCTGCCAATGCCCGAGGATTTTGCAAAGGTCAAAAAATTGCTAATCCGACGGACACGATAATTTTCTGGAGGGCATCGCCCACTAGTACCTCGACTGTAAGCGGTGCCTTAGTCATTAAGTTACCTATAAGTTGTCTCGATTTCTTGTTTTCCTGTAGTCTTTGGTTCGCAACCGCGCCATTCGCACCGCCTGCCTGATCGGAAGGTGATGATCTATGGGTAATCCCCCCATGTTTAATGTAAGCGGTGGCCCGGGGTCACGTTGTAGGGTGTGATCTGCGCTGCGAGAACGAACTCATCTTATGATGGGGAGTGCGTTTCGCAATGTGTAACCAAGCCATTGGCACCGCGGTTTATGCGGCCTGACTGCTTGCTTCTGGGTTTAACGCTTTCCAGTTCCACGGCAGCAGCTCATCCAGCTGGTTGATTTTGTGGTCGTGGATGCGGTCGAGAACGTCCAAGAGATAGGCCTGTGGATCGAGGCCGTTTAGCTTGGCTGTTTCGATGATGGTCATGGCGCGACCCAAAGTTTCCGCACCTGTGTCGGCCCCTGCAAAGAGCCAGTTCTTTCGCCTGACCTGCCCCCCGCGAAATCCCTCACCATGATGTAGAGTCTGCCCAACCCTGAAGGAGTAGACGAATGCGGAAGAGCCGTTTTACCGAGGCGCAGATTATTGGGATGATCAAGGAGCAAGAGGCAG
>Ga0207903_1000287_pt1 | contig 16898 bp, 31 predicted proteins | sample MalvirmetaMSP131_FD_184234 | JGI IMG/M metagenome (GOLD analysis project Ga0207903, IMG submission 184234) | Marine viral communities from the Deep Pacific Ocean - MSP-131 (SPAdes) | ecosystem: Environmental > Aquatic > Marine > Oceanic | place: Atlantic Ocean | collected 2011-06-25
CGTAATAGATGTGGCGATGGTTGATACAGAATCTAGATATCGTGAAGCCTTTGAGGATAAGTATTGGGAGAGGCCATCAATATCGTGGACTAAACTATCATTCGACCATGATATTCCGGAATCTACATTATATAGATTACGATCTATATTTATAAATAAGATTGCTGAGAGTTTAGGCATGCAGTAGATAAATTGGTAGAAAATTGGTAAAATTTAGGGGGTAAAACGTGATATTATGGTATAGTGCGAGAAATATAACGCTTGTTCCTTGCTGGTTCAAATTCAGCCTTCGGGCTATTTTTTTTGTTCTGGTTGGGCATCTAAAAAAAGGAGTGGGGTTAATGCGAGTATCCATGCAGGATTGGACAAATGAAGATGCATTAGTCCTGCTCTCTGGATGGGCAAGAAGCGGACTCACGTTCGAACAGATAGCGGGAAACATGGGGATCTCACGTAACACGTTGCAGAACTGGAGAAAGAAGTCGCGTGAGATTCATGAAGCTCTCCGAGTGTCCAAAGAAATAGCTGATTGCCATGTTGAGAACGCCATGTTCAAGAGTGCGATTGGCTTTTATTATAAAGAGCAAGTGGTAACTAACAAGGGTGAGGTCGTGTGGGTGGAAAAGTATGAGAAGCCCAATACGACAGCTCAGATATTTTACTTGAAGAATCGTAAGCCTAGCGTATGGACAGACCGACGCGAGATTAAGCACGAAGCGAAGATAGAGAATGTAGAGTATATCGCGGAGTGGGGGAAAAATGAGTAATTTGATATAATTAGTACATGGAAAAAGAGAAGAAGTTTTCCCCTGTAAAAAGGATATATAAAGGTGTAGTTAAATTTTGTCAGTACTGTTATAATGCGTTCCGAATTCCTAGTGCATGGGTAAAAAAAGGGGGCGGAAAATTTTGCTCCCTTGAATGTAAAAGTTTATCCCAGCTCAAAGGAAAAGAATTGACATGCAAAACTTGTGGTATTACTTTCTATAAACCTATGTATCGCTTGAATCAAGGCGGAGGAACTTACTGTTCCAATGAGTGTAAATACAATAGAAATCCCCCTTCTGAAAGAATATGCAAACAATGTGATAAGAGTTTTTTGGCACACCAGTGGGAGATAGAGCAAGGAAATGGTATTTATTGTTCTCATAAATGCTTATCACAGAGTAGAATTGTAGAAAGAATTGAACGTGTATGTAAAAATTGTGAGATCAAATTCTATCTTATACCGTGCCTTCTGAAGCGAGATGGTGATGGATCTTTCTGTAGTCGTAAATGCAGATGGAATTATAAAGGACCATCCTCATTAGAAATAGCTGTTGAAAAAGAAATAATAAAGTTAGGTTGGCCGTATGAGATGGAAAAGAAATTTATTACAGGTATGAGGGGTGTAGTTTACTATGCGGACTTCTTTATTCCTCATTTAGACCTTCTTATTGAAGCAGATGGTACCCAGCATAAAACGGTGGAGAAAATAAGAAGGAAAGATATAAAAAGAGACAAGTGGTTTAAAAAGCAAGGATATCAAACCATAAGAGTTCCCGAGGATGATATAAGAGAAGATCCTGAACACGCTCTTCTGTCAAGATTACCAACTTTCCAACTATCGCTATTCGGATAGTTTGTTTATGGGGTGAATGGGGTGAAGGCTAAAATAAAATTATACACACCTCATTCTGCTCAACAAAGACTTCACGCATCACTCAAAAGGTTCATCGTAGTAAGCTGTGGGAGAAGATTTGGGAAAACACTCATGGCCATCAATGAGTTAGTTAAACACGTCTGGGAAAATAAGGGTCAGCGTGGTTATTGGATCGCTCCAGTATATCGCCAGTGCCGTTTAGCGCATAGATTAATTACGCAAGAGTTCGATAATATCGTTAAAAGTTCCACGCTCAATCCTATGGAGATTCATTTAGTTAATGGGAGCGTCATTCAATTCGCTAGTACCGAAAACTCATCAAATATCCGTGGTGACCATGCGCATATCATGGTGATTGATGAAGCGTCTCTAGTACCTGAAGAAGCATGGACGAATGTTTTGAGGCCGATGCTCTCAGATACTGGCGGACGTGCTATAATTATATCAACTCCACGGGGAATCAACTCTTGGTTCCATACTTTATTCACTCGAGGCCAAGACCCAGAGTACCCAGACTACGCATCATTCAAATTCCCCACATCCGCTAATCCATACATACCGCCCACAGAAATAGAAGAAGTACGTAGCACACTTCCCTCAGACGTATTTAAACAAGAGTATCTCGCAGAGTTCCTAGAAGATGGTGGCCAAGTGTTCCGTAACGTTATGTCATGCGTGAAAGACACACTGGAGGTGCCTATAAGTGGCCGATCCTATACTTGTTCTTGGGATATTGCTAAGCATACCGATTTTTCTGCTGTTGTCGTCATGGAAAATTCTACTGGACGAGTTGTTGCAATGGATCGATTCAATCGAGTAGACTACAGCTTGCAAGTAAAGCGCGTGGAAACAATGGCGCGTAAATACAATAACGCTAAGGTGATACTTGACAGTAGTGGTGTGGGAGATCCTATCCTTGAGGCTGTGCAGAAAACAGGGTTAAACGTCGAAGGATATCAATTCACCAACACGAGTAAGCAACAGTTAATTGAACACCTTGCGGTACTGATTGAGAAGCAGGAAATAAGCTATCCGAATGACAAAGTACTCATAAACGAGTTAATGAGCTACCAATACGAGATTACTAGAGCGGGCAACATGAGATATAACGCGCCGTCTGGACAAAATGACGACTGTGTAATTGCACTAGCTCTAGCATCGTGGGGAGCGAAGCACGGAAGTATACCACAAGTGAGGTGGTTATAATCATAGGATGGGTGCGGCAGACTGTGGAGGTGATCGGATGTCTGATCTAAAAGAGCTATGGGAAGCCATCTGCGAGATGAAATGGGTATTGCTTATTGCCTTAGTATTGTGCATATTCAGTTTTTATGGTGAGCTATATATATTCAAGATGAAGGCAGAAATTGTAAAGGAAGCGATAAAGTCATGAATCAATTATTTGAGGCACTATGTAGTATATTAATAGCAGTAGCATGCGTGTTTCCTTTGATTTATCTAAATCATTTATGGTTGTCGTATCGTCAGTTTCGTTACTATCGGGGATATTCTTATAAAGAATTAACATTTAGAAAATACTTGAAAAATGTATATTTTGGGTAGGTGAGCGGATGGAAGAACTAAGTAGAAAAGAAGTGTTAGAAGAATTAGAGAGCACCCAGGATGAACTACGGAAGAAGTATACAATATTATTTTTAGAAGAGTTGCTGAAAAGAGCTGTAGAAGATGGATTCTATGTGAAAAATTGTAAAGAATCTATTAGTCATGAACATAAAATAACATTTGAACTAATATCCGATAAAGCATACATAATCGAGGAATTCTACAAACGGCCTTGGTGGAAATTTTGGGAGAGGTGAGCGGATGAGATCATTGTTTGTGTCCTTCACAGGAACAGTCTTAAGATTTAGTATATTTTCAGTTATATTCTGGGGTGTGTACAAGTGGATGGTGAGGTGATCGGATGGACATAAGTCCAGTTATAAGTAAGGATAAAGTTGATGCGTTGCTGAAGGATCTTTCAAATGCTATGTATGATGAGAAGATAATAATAACTAGTGTCGATCGAGAAAGTGTAACGAAAGAAGTAGAATCATTAAATAGATGTGTAAAGCTTACTATAGAATACGAATTGAAGGAGGACAGGTGAGCGGATGGAAAAGAAGCCAATTTACGAAAAGCAATTCACTAATTTGAAAACTGTTAAAGATAGCTCGGATGAGGGACTAATGAATATAGTGCTATTGATGGTATTAGGATTTTCGTGTTTAGCTTTGCTCTTGAGTATATGGATAAAATAAGGGGTGAGCGGATGACACCAGAAGTAGTATTAATGTGCGTCTTGATAGGAATCGGAGTCGCATTACTGCCGAAGATATTAAAAGTTTTAATAGCAATAGTAGCAGGTATACTGGGATGTATTCTGCTCTGTGTCGCCGTTATAATGGGGGTAAGTGTAAATCTATGGAGAAGATTTTCTTTGAAGAGGTGAGCGGGTGGAATCGAAAAACGAAAAAGCAGAGAGATACTTAATACAAAATCTTTTTAAATCTGTCGTTCCCAATCAACATGTAGAAAAGTTATACGAAATGATGGGCATTCTAGCGGATATGGGGATCGAAGTAAAAATAACGAATCATGTTCCCGACGCATCTAAAATGGAAATCTCGTTGCAATTGTGGATTGACGAAAAAATAGAATATGAACAAGTGCTCAAAGGTGATATGACAGAAACATACTTTTTCTTTCAGCATTGCAAGAACAAGATACTAGATCTATTAGCGATGGCTATTTATACAGAAAACAAAAACGGCGTAATAGGACGAATAGGATCAATAACGTAACGTTACAAAAGAATTGTTTTGTATCCCTTAACCGAAATTAAAAACCCAGTAAAATCAACGTTTTCGTATGTAATTAGGTTTACCATCCTAATTACAAACACGGAAATATCTACCAATTAGAATCATGAATATTATTCTACACCAAGGTAAATAGCACTAATACAACATTTGAATACTAGCATTCACAAAAAGCAATCAAAAATTATACATATCTGCATTATTTTCTATTTATAAGAATTCTACTAAATTTAAATGAGGTGATGGGGGTGAGTGTTAAATGGGAATATAACTCAATCGAATGTAAAGTTGAGAATTGGTTAGGGAAAGTACTTGATAAAATTGGGCTTAGTGAAGACAAGAGAGAGATGCTTTTTCACTTTGCTGATGGAGATATTTTCCGGATGTGTAATCTTATATCACGTATATGTTTTGTGGATGTATGGTGTGAAGAGATAATAGGAGATTTGGACGATTTAATTGGCTCTCCTTTGACGATGGCTGAGGAAGTATCCAATGTCGATCATGCCCAGAATGATTATAATGAAGGAAGTCACACATGGACATTCTACAAATTTTCTACAGCAAAAGGATATGTAACACTTCGATGGCTTGGCACATCCAACGGATTCTATAGTGAAGATGTGGACATCATGAAGCGAATTAAATAGAACTCAGCATCCCGAATTAAAATGGGGTGCTTTTTTTTATTGGAGGTGATGTAATTAATGAAGTTCATTGATCTTTTCGCTGGTATCGGTGGTATGCGTCTAGCATTCGAAGATTTTGGCACATGTGTATTCTCTTCAGAGATTGATAAGAAAGCGTGCGATACTTATCAACTCAACTTTGGAGAGAGACCGCACGGGGACATAACCAAAATAGATGCGAAAGACATTCCAGATCATGACATCCTTCTCGCTGGCTTCCCTTGTCAAGCGTTCAGCATGGCGGGTAAGCGGTTGGGATTTGAGGATGCTAGAGGAACCATGTTCTTTGAAATTGCACGCATCCTAAGAGAAAAGAAGCCAAGAGCATTTTTATTGGAAAATGTGAAAGGACTTACTCATAAGCCTTTCCGTCGTGAGTTTACAACCATTTTAAATATATTGGACGAATTGGGATATAATGTTGAATGGAAAGTACTTAGTTCAAAGGGATTGGTTCCGCAGAATCGTGAACGAGTTTATATTGTAGGAATGGATCGCATCGTTAACTTTTTGAAATTCGAATGGCCCATACTACCCGATAAAGGGCCCCCAGTAAAAAGTATCTTAGAGGATAACGCAGATGATAAGTATACTCTCCCCGATGGGACATGGAATCACTTTCAGCGCAAGAAAGAGAAGTATGGGCATGGGAAATCAGGAGGGTTTAGCTATAATATATTGGATTTAGAAACGTATGGACGCACATTACTAACTAAAGATATTTCTAACAATTTAATATTTCAAGAAGAAAAGAACCCGAGACAATTTACTACTCGAGAATGCGCAAGATATCAAGGATTTCCAGAAACATTTAAGATACCAGATAATCTTGGGAAGGAAACCACGTACAAGCAATTTGGCAACAGCGTAGCGGTACCAGTAGTTAACCGAATAGCAAAGCAAATGATGAAGGCACTCGAAAGGGTGCCTTTTTCATAAGGAGATGTTTAGAAATGACGTTAAAGGATCTCATTGACATCATCTACATCATTATTATTGGTGTGTGAAAGGAGGTGAATCGAATGCGTGTGACAACAACTCTGTTAGCAATTGCGCTACTTTTATGTACCACTGCTTTTGCTACGCCCATGCCACAAAAGACCTTTCCTGTTACCGCAGATATAGAAACTACACCCGTACACAATTCAGGCGATGCGGCGGATGATCCTGCTATCTGGGTTCATCCAACGGATGTAACTAAGAGCAGAATCCTAGGGAGCGATAAGCAAGAGGGAATTGAGGTATATGACCTTGATGGGAACCGAACAGTGAGCTATGACTTTGGGAAAATAAACAACATTGATCTTCGCTATGGCTTCCCTCTCGGAGGAAAGCGTGTGGACATTGTCGGCGGATCTAATAGAACTAGTTGGGAAATATCCCTCTATACAATAGAGGAAGGCCGCTTGCGTAATGTGAATGGCGCACCCATAAAACCCAAAATGCCCAAAATGTACGGGTTTTCAATGTACCATAGCCAGCGCACAGACAAATATTACGCCCTGATCGCTGGTAAAGGCGGAGAGTTTGAACAGTATGAACTCTATGACAATGGACAAGGGAAGATCGACGGGAAACTGGTTCGCTCGATGAAGTTCTCTTCGATGACAGAAGGGATAGTAGCAGATGATGAATATGGGTTCATCTATGTAGCAGAAGAACGAGGAAGCGTGTGGAAGTTTAATGCTGAACCAGGTGACGATACACTCACTAAGATTGGTACAGCTTGGGACGGAATGCTTACACCAGATATTGAGGGCATGACAATATACTATACGTCAGATGGTGGCGGATATCTCATCATCTCCAGCCAAGGGAATAGCACCTATGCAGTATATGACCGTGTAACCAATAAATATATTAATAGCTTTGAAATCAATAAAGGCATAGTGGATGGTACCTTTGATACTGATGGTATTGATGTGGTGAGCTTCGGCCTAGGGGATAAATGGCCTAATGGCTTCTTTGTTGCCCAAGATGGAGTCAACACAGACAAGCGATTCCCTTTCTTATTCAATCAGAACTTCAAAGTAGTGTCATGGGAGAAGATAGCAAAAGCCCTAAACTTGAAAATAGATAATAGCGTTAACCCACGTCATCTCCAGAAAAGAGGCGAGTAGCTTCCTCTCTTATGAGAGGGGGTGAGCAGAATGGACTTCTTACAACCTATCATTGATATAATCCGCGGAATCATCGGATTGTAGTCGAGGCCCCTTAACGGGGCTACATAAGGAGATGATCATATGGACTTCATTAATACTATTAATTGGGAAAATGTGTTGTATGCGATATTCACACTTTTGGCGGCAAGTGGTGTTACATTCAGTTGGCTCAAGAAGATGTGCCAGAAGATTGAATCTACTAATCTACGTGTGGAAGAGCACAGGGACGAGATACGCGAGATTGTGGATGAGATGAGGAAGCTGATCGAAAACAACAAGGGGGCGAAGCCATGACACGCGTTAGATTTCTGCAACCGTTCGTGTATGCCGGCGCGACAATGACGGATTCTTATAGCTTTAACGCTAGCCCGAACTTGGAGGGCTATCTAGACGATGAGGTAGCGGCGGACCTAATAAATGAGGGGTTAGCAGAAGCGGTTGTTTAACGACCACACACTCTACACAGGAGGTGAAACATGCTACAGAAGTTGAAGAAGATGCTCAATATACAAGAGAAAAAACAATATGGTGCATACTCCCTCCTGAATGGGCCATGGAGTGTGTGGGGTTGGGATTCACAAGTAACAGGATGGAAGTATGATCGATACGCATGGTTGGGCTACATGATGAACCCTATTGCGTATCGAGCGGTGAATATTATCGCTGATGCAGTAGCTGGAATACCATGGAAATTATACCGTAAGATGGCAGATAATCGGGATGTAGAGATTGAGCAAGCTCCTGTACTAGATCTCCTCAAGCGACCTAACCCATCCATGGGTGAAAAGGACTTCTTTGCACAGTTCGTACAGTACTTACAATTAAGCGGAAACACATATGTTCGCAGTGCAGGGCCAAGCTCCGGGATGAATCCGAAGGAGCTTTATTTTTTACGACCAGATCGCATTGAGATAAAAAGCGGTGATTGTGGTCTGGGGGGTATATGCCCCGACGAGTTCGACGGATTGATATATGAATACACGTGTGGGAATGCCAAGGAGCGTATCGACCTAAGATACTTCCATCACACGCGGTTGTGGAATCCACTGTGCGATCTATATGGCCTGTCACCATTGCAACCAGCTAGCTCTAGCATTGACCAACTAAACGAGGCCCTACAGTGGAATGTATCGCTACTTAAGAATTCTGCCTCCCCATCGGGCGTGCTCTCTAGCGATGGTAACCTATCGGATGAACAAATTGCTAGATTGAAAGAGCAAATGGCATTGAAACATCAAGGGGTGTGGAACAGTGGTAAGCCACTCTTGCTTGAAGGCGGATTGAAATTTGACCAAATGGGCATGAGCCCTAAAGACATGGACTGGATTAAAGGAACACAATTGGCCACCAAGAACATTTGTTTGACACTAGGAATTGACCCTAGTCTAATGGGAGATAGCGATCACAAGACGTATTCTACATTCCGAGATGCTGAACGTTCGTTCTATATAAATACGGTTATTCCACTTCTCGAGAAGATAAGAGATGACTTCTTAAATAGATGGCTATTACCAAGGTTCAACATGGGCGATAACGTATACTTCGAATTCGATATCGCAGCCATAGAAGTTCTTTCGGACTCAAGGACTGAGGTTTTTGAAAGAATGATATCGGGGGTAGCGGCAGGCATTATAACGGTGAATGAAGCTCGCGAGGAATTGGGTTACAGCGAGCTAAATAATCCGGAGGACGATACAACACGCGATGACACAGAGGAATATATAGACATTGAAGAGCGTCCTGACGAAGGATGATTTTTTATTTTAAGGGGGCAAAAAGATGGCAAATGTACCAATTTATTTAAATCAAGGTGGAACTGTCCTTACAATTGGCGAGGGCGGAAGTATTGATACCTCCGCAACCTCCGCAGATGTTGCAACAGGCAAAACGCTAGTGGGATCAAAAATGTTTATCTCTTCTGTGCAAACTGGAGACGGCATGGCGCAGAACGTAGCGCATTTTCTGGGCGTAACACCTTCAGCATATGTGATTATTCCCCAAGTTGTGCCGATGGGAGCCGGCGGAGAATTCAGCGCAGTTGTGGACGCGATGAACACGGATGAAACGAATATCGTGTGCACTGTTACAGATCAAGTGGACTATCAAGTCGTGGCGTGGGCGTGATGAATATGGAAACTAAAGATTTCAAAGTAGAGTTTAAAGACTTCGACGACAGAACAGGCGAATTCGAAGCGTATATTTCTACTAAAAGTATTGACTCTCACAATGATAGAGTATTGCCCACTGCATTTAATCGCAGTGTTTCCCACAACAAAGGAGTTTTCCCAATATTATGGATGCATGACGTTAGCAAGCCTGTGGGCGCGAGTACAAAGCTATCTATAGAGAAGGATGGCGTGCGTGCGTTCGGAAAGGTCAATCTGGATATAGAACTCGGGCGAGAAATATACAGCGGTATGAAATTTGACCCACCCTACATTGATCGCACTAGTATCGGGTTCCAGTCTCTAGATGACGAATATGACAGGAAGACGAATATCCGCACCATTAAAGAACTAAAGCTGATGGAATTTAGTCTCATAACTCGTAACTTCGCATCCAATTCCGAAGCAACAGTACAATCAGTGAAATCTGATTCACCCATATACAAACGAATAGAAGATCTTGAGAAGAGGTTCGGGGATAATCCCGAGCTTCTTTTTATGTTGGAGCAAAGACTTCATGAACTAGAACAACGCATGGCTGGCTCGCAGATTAGCACCCAGCCAACAGAGTGCTCGTCTGATGACACCACTCAACCCGAATCAACTGAGTTACGAGATGAAATGAAATCTGATCCTGTGCTAATGGGTGTACTCGATGACTTTAAAAAATATCTGAGGGGTGACAAGTGATGTCATTGATTGAACAAAAGACACTAGCTGAAGAGTTACAAAGTGTGTTTGAACAATTTAAAGAAACGAATGAACAGAAGAGTGTGGAGATTAATAAGCTTGGTGAAGAAACAAAAGAAACGCGTAATAAGATGGAGAAAATGAGTGACCGGATGGATGAAATCGAAACAAAATTGAGCCGTCCTCAGTTACAAGCTACAGATACTCGAGATGTTCAAAACGAGTACACAAAAGCATTCGTAGATTGGTTTAAAAAAGGTGACGAAAGAATAAAAGGTATGGACACCAAGGCTACATTCCCGAACATGAACGAAACTATCGATCCACAGGGGGGGTATCTAGTTCCGCCAGAGTGGTATCAGAGTGTAGTAGATTCATTGGTCCAGTGGTCTCCTGTGCGCCGTTACGCTACTGTGTTGCGCATGAATCGCAAAGAGTTACGCATCCCTGTTCAACAGCAAGCACAGAATCTACAGACAGGAACACCAGCATCTGGACTATTCCGGACAAGTTGGGGGAGCGAATTTGGCCCTATTACGCAAACGGACACGGGACTGTTAGGGCAGAAAACACTCGTAGCATGTGACTTAAATGCTTTCCCATTTGCTACTAATGACATGATCGATGATAGCGCATATGGATCTATTGAAGCGTATATCCAAGAAAATATAGCCAAGTCGATTGCTTACGCAGAGGGCAGAAGCTTCGTTGTGGGAGACGGCATATTAGAGCCAACAGGGCTTTTAAACCCAACTGTTACAGGGAGCTATTCTTCGGTAACAGCAACAGGAGTCGCCAACACCATAGGTACAACTGGAGATGTATTAATTGATGCATTCTACACACTTCCAGATTTCTATGCGCGCAACGGAACATGGTTCATGAACCGTCAAACGATTAGAATTGTACGCGAATGGGTTGATGGACAAGGGCAGTATCTATGGACTCCAACCTTTGGCAATACATTAAGCACCGAAGCACCAGGCGCAATCCTCGGACGTCCCTACCAAGAGCTTATTGATATGCCTGCTCCTAATAACGCTGGAGTCTATGAAAATGGATCTATTCCTATTCTCTTCGGTGACATGAGATCGGCATATTACATTGGTGACCGTTTAGGCATGACAATGCTACGTGACCCTTACACCAACAAGCCGTACGTAAGCTATTGGACTCGCAGTCGTGTAGCTGGAAACGTAATTCTTCCAGAGGCACTAGTTAAAATCGAGTTGGCATCTTAATAGAGGAGGAAAATCAAATGGCAAAAATGGATATGTACAATAATATTGCTCCACTTCTTCAAATCCCGCCTCTCGCGTATTCGGCTACAGAAACACCAGCAACTGGGGCGGACTTACAAGGATACGAGTCTTGTACGTTTATAATCACCACAGCGGACATAACGAGCGGTACTTGGACGGTTACATTCGAGGAATCGGATGAAGAATCTGCAAATTTTACCGAAATTGATGCAGCCGATCTATTGGGAAGTGCGCCTGGTCCCTTTACAAATTCTGGTGCTTTTGATGAAAAAATTTACAAAGTAGGATATATCGGAACAAAACGTTATGTGCGTTGCGTGGTGACCGAAACCGCCATGGGCACGGCTAATTTTAGCGTCATTGTAGAACGTGGAAATCCGCATAGTGCGCCTACACCAACCGACTTGAATGCGTAGGAGTGATACATTGTGAAACGAGTACGCATGATTCGTACTAAGCATATGCAGCGCGGAAGCCAAAGATATCGATACGACGAGGGGAAGGTATTTTATCTTCCCCTTAATGTTGCAAAAATGTTTATCCAAGAAGGATCAGCGATGGAAGATAAGTCTGTGGACGCGCCATCCGAAACAAAAGCAAAGCCCAAGCGTAAGAAAAAAGCCATTTGAGGAGGTGAGGGGTTATGTCGTGGCGACTCATCGTACCGCCAACAGTAACGCCCGTGAGCGTGTCAGAGGCAAAAGAACACGAGCGAATATCTATCAATGATGCAGCCGAGGACTTACTAATACAACAACAACTATTCGCTGCTACTCGATTTGCAGAAGAGTTTACACGTCGCGCTTTCGTTACCCAGACCTGGGAGCTACGTACTACAAAAATCGCGCAAATTATGGAAATTCCACGGCCCCCACTTCTTGAGATTATTCCAAATAGTACCGACGCATCAAGCATGGTGTTCACTAACATGAATGATGTAACTACTGCTATCGACGACGATACCTGGTTTCAAGACAATGTGGATGAGCCCGGTCGTCTAATATTCAAGTCCAGTTTAGCATTCCCATATCCTTGGGCCACATGGGGGTGGGGATGCATTCCGTATGGGTACATGACGCTGAAGTTTCGCGCAGGATATGGTGTCGACGGGGATACGAGTGTGGAAAATATCCCTTGGGAAATTAAAGAGGCTATCCTGCAAATATTCGGCTTCTTGTACCAGAACCGCGAAGGCCAGCCTATCCCGTGCGGAAGCGTTGCGCATACGTTACTCCAGCCGTTTAAGGTGGAATATTTATGAGCTGTGGATTCGGTGCAGGTTGTGGAAAGGGAAACTATAAGCCGTCTGTATTTCCGGCGATTGACGCGGGCTCCTTTCGCCAAAAGGTAGAGATACAGACGCCATTTCTTCTCGAGGATAACCAGGGTGGAGGATTGTATCAATGGTCTACTATTGCCACAGCATGGGCACGTATTGAAACGATTGATAGTGGTTCCTACGGGTCGTTGGTTAACCGCGAAAATTGGGAAGAAGGCCAGTTACGGGCACGTAATAGTTATAGAATCACACTGCGCTATGGCCCTACAATCACTACAGATATGCGCATCATCTATAATGGAAGAGATTTAGAGATACAGTCAGTAGTAAATGTAGACGAGTTAAATTGGGTGATTACGTTATTTTGTCAGGAGATGGGAAACGGTGAACCTCAAAATTAAAGTTCTTGGAGTAAACCAAGCCATCAATAATATTGAGAACTACATGAAGCGTAAGCACGCTAGTCTATTAGGTGCGGTCGCTGAATCGTCGGCTTCTATAAAATCAGAAGCTAGGAGTCTAACACCTGTGGATTTAGGAGATCTTCGTGACAGTATCAACTATACAGTTAAAGATCGCAAGAATGTAATTGAGGGCGACATCTTAGCAGATTCTTCTTACGCTGCCTATGTTGAATTCCCCACTAGGCCTCACTGGGCTCCGCGAGAGGCGTTGCAAGGATGGGCTGACCGTCATGGCATTCCAGTATATGCCGTACAACGAGCCATCGCTGAAAAAGGAACACTTGGTAAGCCGTATATGGCTCCAGCAGCTGCTCGTGAGAAGCCCAAATTTATCCGCGCGGTTAGAAGGGCTATGAGTAGCCCATGAGCGGAGGAAATAGTTTTAACCCGATACTCGTAGCTGTTACACAACTTTTGAAAGCAGACCCCACGCTGATGAGTCAGGTTACTGGGGTCTTTAATTTTGTACCTGATAATCAACTTTTTCCGTACGTTTGCATTAACACCACGTCGCCAAATCAATATCAAACCATGGACCGATACGGGCAAGATGTAACTATAAACGTAGATGTATACGGGCAAACGATTGGACCCAATGCTTATCAAGGCTCTAAACAAATAAACGACATTATGAACTCTGTGCAACGCCTGTTATCGCGTACATTCTTTCCAATTATAGGGTGGAGCAATCTTGGATGTGTGGGAACATACTCTAATACTCTCCAAAACGGAAAGGGACTCACGTATCAGGGTGTTATGCGATTTGAATTAAAAGTACTACAAGAGTACAGTCCCGATTATTAAGGAGGGATACAATGCCCCGTACAGTTATTACAGTAACTAACTTGGACCCTCAAAAGAGCGTGGGACTAACACTAGAAGACGCAGACGCAATGAATGGCATGATGTTTTCCAATGATGGCACCTCAGCCCTCGTGGTTAAAAATGATGGGGCAATGGACCCTGTGCAAGTAACCATTGTTGCTGTACCTGACGAGGCCGGCCGCGCTGTGAATTATGTAAAAACCGTAGACGCTGGAACCACGGAGGTATTTGGATACTATTTACCTGCGTGGTGGAATCAGACGGCTCAAAATCTTGGATATATCTATGTAGACTTCGATGATGATACGGACATTAAAGTCGGAGTTATTAACTTTTAGGAGGGGATAAAATGGCAGCAACACCGCTTACAGTTTATACAGTCCCATTTCAAGGCGTAATGAATCTTACAGCAAATAACACTACTGCTACTGCTGAAATGACATTTGTCAACGATGGGTATACAGTCATGAACGTCGTTAATGCTGATCCAGATAACGCGCTCACTGTTACGATAACTGGTGTGAAAGACAACGCAGGCCGGGGGAAAACAATTACTCAGGAAGTGGCTGCGGCTGGAGGTTACTTCATGTTCGGACCACTCCGCCCAATTTGGTGGAACGATTCTGGCGATGTTCAAGTTTCTTTCAGCACCGGAGATGACATGGGCGTTCCCAATACCCTAGCTAATATTGGTGTTAAAGTAATGAAACTTCAATTTTAAGGAGGGGCATAAATGGCAATTCAGGAGTTAAAACCAGGGGCAGGATATGTAACCGTGCCATTCCAGGGGCACGCCAATTTGACAGCGAGTTTTGTTGCGGCTACACAAACGAACATTAGTTTCGTAAATGATGGGTATTGCGTATTGTTTGTGCAAAACAATAGCGGAGGAGATCGCCTTGTTAAGATTCAGTCTGAGCCAGATAATGCTGGCAGAATCGACGAGGCGCTAACAAACGATGGGTTTGACGTACCTACAATGACCACCGAGATGTTTGGACCATTTCGGCCGATTTGGTGGAACGAAGCAGGTAAAGTGTTCATTGAACTCGATGCAATTGCAACGACAAACCTACTTGTGGTCAAGTATCAATTTTAGGAGGAGGGACCTATGGCAGTAATACAAACCCTCGATGTAGTGCGTGTTCCTTTCCAAGGGGAGATAAATTTCACAGATCAATTTTCTAATGCTTATACTCAAATGAAGTACCCAAATGACGGGTACACCGTTCTTTATGTCCGCGTTGGAGCTGTTACTCCTACTATTACAATTAGTTCTGTACAAGATAGCGCCAGTCGATATGGAAATGTTGGGCCAACCGTAATGCAAGCAAACAAAACCGTATCGTATGGACCATTTAGGCCAATTTGGTGGAACAATAGTGGCTTTGTCTATGTAACCCTAAGCAACGCAGCTAATGTTACTGTTGCTGTACTAAATTATCAATTCTAAATACAAAGAGAACACCCGTTGAGGTGTTTTTTTATGCCCAAAAAGGAGGATTCAGAATGCCAACAAGTGCATTTGCAGGGTTTACAGGGAAGGTGTATATATCCGTGGACGGCATGAACACGTGGGTACCCGTGGGCGAGACGCGTGACGCAACACTCACTGTGAACCAGGAAGAAATTGACGCAACATCGTTTGACAGTATCGGATGGATGGAAAACATTGTGGGACTCCTCTCATGGGAAATGAGCATGGAGTCCCTTTACGTATACGGGAATGAAGGGCAGACCGAGTTAGAGGATTCCCTATTAGGAGGACAAGTTGTGGGATGGAGATTCTTGCCCAAGGTTCAAGCTGGTAACAAGGGTTATCAGGGGCAGGGATTTGCTACAAGTTACGAAGTTAATATCCCCGTGGACGACGCGGTTACATTGTCGCTAAACATAAAGGGCTCTGGATACTTAGAGACCTATACTGCTTCCTAGGAGGGGATATTTAATGGCCAATAAGCACCGTGGAGAAGTCTCAATTAAGCTAGATAAAATGCGTAAATTAAGATTTAATACGCACGCTCTGGCGGAGTTAGAAGACATCTTAGGACATTCTCTTACAAAGCTAGACACTGCGGAGGTAGGAGTTAAAACAATCGTAAAAATGTTTTGGGCCGGTATGATTCATGAGCTTCCTGAGTTAACTCTTAAAGAAGCTGCCGACTTAATGGACTACAGTACAATATCCGAAGTATCCGAAAAGGTTCGAGAAGCATTAGAACTATCTTTTGGAACAGAGGACGACAAGGAAAAAAAAAGAGGAACGATCTGAGTGGAATTGGGTAGAAATAAAAAAGCTCGCATTCGGTCCGCTTTCGCTGAGTCCAAAAGAGTTTTGGAGCTTAACCCCTGTGGAAATCTTCGCTATGGCTGAAGGGTATCACGAGCGTTATGATACCCAAATGCATATAGTCGCTTGGCACGCAGCCAATGTAATGAATATCCACACTAAAAAGCATATAACAATCGATGGTCTTCTAGGAAAGAAGAAAGAAATGACGCAAATTGACCGCGAAACACAAGTTGAAAAGCTACGTAGTGCCCTAGCAGAGAGGAGGATGAAAAATGGCAACTAATACAATAGCTACTCTTCTGATAAAAATTGGTGTCCAAACTCAGTCTCTGACCAAGGGAATGAAAGAAATTGAGGGTAAATTAGGTAAGGCTACAAAGGACTTTTCTGCATCCTCTTTGGCAATAAGAGCTTCTTTTGCTGCCATTGGTACGGCCGCGGTAGCTGGTTTAGGAGTTGCGGTCAATAAAGCTATTAAATTCGAAAATCAGATGACGCGCGTTAAAGCAGTAACTAATGCAACTGACACTGAATTTAAGCAACTCCAAGACACTGCTTTCAAGTTGAGTAATGCAACTGGCGAATCTTCTACTAAGATAGCCGAA
>Ga0207903_1000289_pt1 | contig 16656 bp, 23 predicted proteins | sample MalvirmetaMSP131_FD_184234 | JGI IMG/M metagenome (GOLD analysis project Ga0207903, IMG submission 184234) | Marine viral communities from the Deep Pacific Ocean - MSP-131 (SPAdes) | ecosystem: Environmental > Aquatic > Marine > Oceanic | place: Atlantic Ocean | collected 2011-06-25
ACAGGAATTCCTTTGTCGCATCGACCACGCCCAGGTCGGTGGCCGTGACGTTGACGACGGCCCGCGAGCCGATCCCGATCCCGCCCGCCTCCACGGCGACCCGGCTATCCTCTTGGTTGGTTTCCTGCACCGAAGAGGACGACGATTGCGAATTGGACTTACCGCCCATGGATCACCGCACGTTCTTGCGAACAACGACCTCGGCGCGGGCGAACCCGGAGCGTTTGAGAATGCCGATTTTCTTGGCGTCGTTGGAATGCGCCCGGATCGTCCGCGCCCCGTTGCGCCGGGCCAATTCCTCGATTGCCGGGAGCGCGATGGCGAACGCCCGCGCGTTGTCGCGGAAGCCCTCGCCCGACTGCAAAACGAGTTCCGGGGTATCGCCGAACCGATCCACCCAAGCGACGATATAGCCGAGCATTTCGGAGCCGACAGACGCGCGGTAAAGCGTCGCGGACCCGGTTTCGACTTCGCGGCGCAGGTCGCCCATGGTGTAGGTCGGATCGTTGCCGGCCGCTCCTGCCAAGAGGCGCTCGGCGTCGGCGTTCCATGACGCGGGTTGTAGGATTACTTGCGGCGTAGGACCAGCCATGCGACCCCCAAAATAACGACGGCAAAAATCATGTTTTGCGCGGTTTGTCCGAACGGATCGGCGGCGGCACCCGTCTGGACGCCCGCCCCCGATCCTCCGAAAATGAAATCGCCGAATGTGCCGCCGTCGAAGTCCGAGAACAGGTCAGACCCGGCCCGCGAAGGCCCGGCAGACCCGCCCGTGAAGTTCAACGGCGGCAATGGAGTTCCGGCCATCGGTTAGCGACGCTTCCGCGTCATGGCGTAGACCGTCAAGGCCAGCCCCACGGCCGCGAGAACAAGCGACCACATGGGATAGTTAACCGGCTGCGACGGCTGGCCGTACAGGCCATAGTCGGCCCCGAACGTGGCTTGCGGATAGCCGAGCGCCGAAATGCGCGCTGCTTCCTTCATTCTTTCCCGTTCGATCTTGGCAAGGTCTTTCGTGGTCGAAAGTTCATACCAATCCGTGACGGCCCCGGCGGCACTATCGAACAGGTCGCCGATAGAGCCGAACACATCCCACGACGCGCCCGAAGGCTGGGGAGCGACGAAATCATTTGCCGCCGCCCCCCAGTTCGTCCCCGCGTCGTCGGCATCAAAGTAATCGGCCATGGTGGCCCCCTTGCTTTAGGCGGCCATGTCCGGCACGCCGACGACTTCCTCATGGATGATCTTGAGCGAGGCGGCCGCGCCGGTCACAACCAGCTTGAGGCGGAATTCGTCAAGATTGGTGGACCGGATCGACCCGTAACGGTTGCCCGCAATGTCGATGTGGTAATACCCGGCTTGCGGCGTGCGGCCCGACGTGGTGTAGGATTTCACGTCATGGAACACGGCCTGCAATTCCTTCGGAGCCTCGGAAATCACCTTCGAATTGTTGCCCTTGGTAATCTCGATTTCATGCTCCGAGATATCCGATCGGGCAATGTGCAGCGCCTTGATACCGCGACCCGGCCCGGTAATGGGCAAATCGGTGATTTCGTGCGTCCCGGCCGCGATGGCCGAGCCCAGGTTGGTCGAACGAACGCGGATCAACTGGCCGAACGGACGCGGCGCGGCGTCTTCCACGTCTGCGAACAGACGCAAGGACGGCGTGACGGCGGCCGGGGCAAGCGTGACTTCCACGGACAGGTTTGAAACGTCGGCCGTGCCGAGCGAGAAGTTATCCGCTTCCGTCCGCATACCGAATTCAGGCCGGTTGAACAGAATGGGCAGATAGCCGTCATCCCGGGTGTAGCCATAGAAGTCGGCGAGCATCATGGCCTCGGCACCGGACAGGTTGAAAATACTGTCCCCGTTGACCTTGACTTGAACGTTGAGAATGTTGGCCGCCATGGTGGCGTCGTTCGCCAGCACGCCCGCACCGGCCTTGTGTTCGATGAAGAACGCCAGATAGGTCGAGCCGCGCGACGGAACAACCGTGTTGGCGACGGACCCGGCAGCAACGGCGTTGAACGCCTGCTGTTCCTTGAGAAGGGTTTTATCCCGGTTCATGTACCAGCCCCCCCTAGAACAGATCGGCGACGTCGGACAGGACGGGGATATCGTTGTCGTCGCCCCACTTGACGAGGAACAGCGCGGCGATGACGCTGGCGACGATCAAGGCGACCGTCTTAAACATGGATTTATTCGGCATTTTCTTGACCCTTTGCCCGTGGCGTTAAGGAATGAAAAACGCCCCGACACAGGGCGAAACAGTGTCGGAGCGTTCGTCATTTCACGCCGGGCGTCGGCGTTGCGTTACGTTACGTAAGGGGCAACGGCGGCCGGATTTCAAAAGTCTTGTTCTGGAACACCAAATGCTTGAAATCTTGAAGGCCCGCGATGGCCTGTTCGACTTCCTTGGAACTATCCGCGCAATAGGCGGCCCCGGCGGCCGCACGGCCGCCCGCAACCTCGAAACAGACCAGGACGGAAACGTTATCGCGAACATCGGTTGAGATGTTTTGCGGGCGCTGGCTCACGCCGATAATGTCAATTCCGCTTTCGCGGCCCATCATCACGGCCTCACCGAACCCCGGCAGGCTTGCCGATGGCGGATTAGGGTTTCCACGGTGCAATTCCTCCGCGACCAAGCAGACCTTGCGGTTATTTTTGCCGTCAAGATATCCCTCCTGCATCTGCATCAGCAGGTGCGACAGGTCGGAAAGTTGTTCTTCCTCCATCCGGTAGTTAGGTTCAAAAACGATCCTGAAATTACTGTCCCGGTTGTCTTTCAACGTCTCGACGCAATCGGCCAGATCGCGGGCGACGTACAGTTTCAGTTGACTGGCAACCTTGCGATAGGATCGCTTGGGATCGAAGATCAACAGGCGCGGCGCGTCCTTGATCTTGCGTTGCACGTATACGGTTTTGCCGCTTCCGGTCATACCGAACACCAACACGGTTTTGCCATCCCGATCAGACATTTTCCGGGGCCTCCACTTCGTCAGTTTGGTTATCAGGTTCCTTGCCCGCATTGGCAGCGGCCGCCGCCATGCGTTTCGCTTCCGCCTTCTGGCGCCGTTCGTCCTTAACGCCAGCGACAACCGGCCCGAAGCCGACCGCAACGACGAAAATATCGACCAGCAAATCGTTGCCAATCCATTGCAGCACAACAGCGGCGGGACCGTCAGCAAGGCGACGATACGCAACCTCGCAGGCATCCGCGAACGCCTGATCGCTTTCAGGAACCTGCAAAGATTTGTAGTCATATTTTCGGCCCGCCCATGCCAGCACGCGGCGCAAGTGTTCGGTGAACTTGCCCGCGTCGTACAGTTCGCGCAGCCGGTCGGGCGTCACGCCCCCGGCGGCGATATCGTCCGTTACGCCACCCGGCCCGGCCTCGAATTGGATTCGGCCGCCGACGACCGTTACGCCGTCCAGGGCGTCAGGGGTTTGAGTTTCAGAATTCAAGGCCCCACCCCCCGTCATTATCGCCCGCCGGGGGCGTTACGTTAGGCGCAGGGGCCATGATCGGTTCCGCCGGGGCCTCGGGGGCCTCCGTTACGTTACGTAGGCCCTGCGGGGCGTCCTGGGGGCCTGTGGCGGCCTTAATGGGTTTGAAGCCGGGGATAGACGCCGCGTCGGCAAGATCGCCGAACTTGACATGACCGTTACACCCGGACTGCCCGCGAAACGAGGGGCAGAAATAGTAAAATTCGCCGTTACGATTGCGGCGAATTTCCACTTGATCGTCGCACATGGGCAACATGCATTTGCAGGTGCCCACGGCGTTTGGTTTGTGTCGTTTTTCCATTCGTCCGTTCCTTCCGTGAGTGAACAGACGAACCCCCTTCCCCTTCCCGGCCGGTCAGATCACCGGCCGGGCACCCGCCGCCGCCTTACGTGACGGTCAACAGGTCAACCAACTGTTCCCACTGTTCGGCCGGAACCCGCGTAACGCCGTTTTCCCAGTTCGAAACCGTGCTGGACGTCGCGCCGATCATGCGGCCGATTTCCTCGTTCTTCATGCCCGCCATGCGGCGCAGATAGCGCAGATAGGCCCCTTCCAGCACCACCGGCGGCACCGGCGCGGCTTCCAGGCGCGACGGTAAGCGGCCGTCGCAGGTTTCAGTGACCGGCGGCGGCGCGGCGCGAGCGACGAAACGGCCAAGAACCCGTTCGGCACCACCCTTGCTCACAACGCGAATGTCAAGACATTCACCCTCGGCAAGCCCTAACATCTCACCAGCCACAAGACTGATTTCCGCTTCCATTTTGCTCATATTGTCAACCTCCTTTTGCAGATTTTTCAATTCGTCAAGTGCTGTGTTACGCCCGGTTTTTGAATAGCCCCCGAACACTAGGCCAGCCCGTCAAGTGCCGCGTCGATCTGATCGCGCAGCGTTGCCAATTCCCCGGCGGAAAACGTCGCCGAGCGCGTCAGGTGCATGACCGTGCCGACGACGCGGACCCGGCCCGCCCCCGGTTGCGGTTCCATGCAAATTGTGATTTCGGCCCCGGCCAGCGGACCCGGCCCGAGTTTGTAGGTTTCCGAATTAATCTCTTGACGTTTGAGAATTGCCATAGGTCGGTTTTTCCTTTCACGCATGGCGCGGCCCGGCCCACCGTAGGCCAAGCCGGTTTGCAGTCATCTGGACAAGGTTTGAGGCGCGTTCGTGGTTTTCGTCGTTAGGATCGTCTGCCGCCATCAGGATCATGGCCGCGCCGTTGCGATAGCCGATGGCCTCGGCAATTTTTTCTCGGGCGTAAGCGGCGGACTTGTTCTCGCTGGGGAATGAAGAATTTTCCCCTTCCTTCTTGCCCCCAGACTGAACGCGGCCGCAGGCCGCCCCTTCATCCAACGTCGCGCCGTCAGGCGCGGCATTAACGGCCTGCCCGTCGCCGCAGGCGACACCAGGGGCAGGCCCCAGCGTCGGGGCGTCAGCCCCGGCCGCGTCCCCTCCAGCAGGGAGGGGTAAGGGGAGGGTTAATCCCTTCGGGTTATATTTCAGTATCCCGTGAGATACCCTTGGCGTATCTCGTGAGATACCCTTTACGGCAAAAAATTTTTGCTCGGTTTGGCCTGTTTCGGGGGCCTCGGGGGCGTCGTCAATGGTATCTCGTGAGATACACTTTGCCGGATCGATCACAGCATAGACGGCCGAATTTTTCGGCCCCCCGCCCCGGTTCAATTTTCGGATATAGCCGCCGTCTGAAAGCTGTTTAAGCGCCCTGGCGACGTTCGGCCGGGCTACCCCTAGTATCGTTCCCATGGTGTAGGACGACACCCAGGAATAGCCCTTTTCGTCCTTGTGGGACGCCAGCAGGCCGTAGACCCGCAGGGCCGTGAACTTGATCGTTGGATCAATCAAAAGCGCCGTGGGCATGATTGCGAATTGCCTTTTAGGCTTCAAACGAATTCCCCTACCCCGGAACCCCCGGCCCCCCTTGGCCCCCTCCCTGGGGAGGGAGGGGGCGGGGGATTTGGGAGTTCGTCTCACCGCCTCATATCGGCCAGCCCTGGGGGCATACCCAATATGTTGCGGTGTTACCCTTTTGGTTAGCGCATATAGCGGTTGTCAAACGATTAAATTATCGGCAAGGTAAGCCCTTGATTTGATTCGGAGTTTGTAACCATGCGGGTAAGCATTTCGGAACTACTGGACCGCGTAAAAGCGCAAATCGGGGCCAAGAACGACGCGGATTTGTCGCGCCGCCTGGGACACAAACAGGGCGTGATTTCGCAATGGCGCAGCGGCAAGAAATCGCCCGACGACGACGCAATGGCCGACCTTTACCGGCTGGCCGGTCTGGACCCTACGGAAGCCCTTTTACGCAAGCGCGCGGCCCTGTCGAAAGGCCCGGCGCGGGAAGTCTATGAACGGTTGTTGCGGTCCGTCGCGGCCCTTGTCCTGGCCGCCATGATCGCCACGGCAACGCCAGTACAGGCCAAGAACGAACAGGCGTTCGGTTCCCAAGGTCTGTATATTATGGAAAATATTGGATATGTATTTTTATCCAGATACTTAGATTCGCAGATGAATCCGCCACTGAATCATGAGCAACGCGTAGATCAGGCGTCGGGCACGTCCAATTCCATGCCGTCATAGGCCACCTCCACCCCATCCGGCACGTAGGCCATAAGCGCGTCGTAGTCGATGCGCGGGCTCATGTGGGTGATGATCATGCGCTGTGGCTTGATGCGCGCGCGCAGCTCGAGCGCGGCGTCGACATGCAGATGCGTCGGATGCGGCTGCCAGGCGAACACGCCGACGATCCAGGTATGCACTCCCTGCACCGCCGCCACGCCGACGTCAGTCATGCGCACGAGGTCGGTCGTATAGGCCAGCGGCCCGAAACGCAGCCCGTGGGTGGTCGAAAACCCGTGATCCTGTTCGAACGCCAGGCCATCGATGCCGCCGGCGGTGAACGGCGTGCCGGCCGTATAGACGTTGGGCGTCAGCGTCGGCTTGTAATAGTTGCTGGCGTTCGGTTTCAGAGGATCCAGGACATAGGCGAAGCGTTCCCGAACGGCAGCCAAGGTTTCCGCGTCGGTCCACAGCGGGATCGCCGCGTTCATCCGCCGGTTGACGCCGCGAATGTCGTCGATGCCGTGCAGATGGTCCGCATGGCCATGGGTCAGCAGCACGCCGTCCAAATGTTGGACGCCCGTGCGCAGCATCTGTTCGCGCAGGTCCGGCGAGGTATCGATCAGCAAACGCCTGCCGTCTTTTTCGATCAGGATCGACGGCCGCGTGCGGCGGTTTTTCGGGTTTTCCGGGTCACAATCGCCCCAGCCGCCTTCGATCGACGGGACGCCGCTGGAAGCGCCGGAACCCAGGATCGTGACCTTCATGGAGGCCCCTTTACCCCTCACCCCGGACCGCGGCGGCGGCCTTGGTGAACAGGGTGAAGAAATTCTCGGTCGTGCGAACGGCCAGATCGTCCGCGGACATCCCCTTCAGTTCCGCCACCTTGGCCGCGGTCAGGGCGGTAAACGCCGGCTCGTTGCGCTTGCCGCGCTTCGGCACCGGGGCCAGGAAGGGCGAGTCCGTTTCGACCAGCAGGCGGTCGAGCGGCACATCCTTCACGGTGTCGCGCAGGGCGGCGGCCGTCTTGAAGGTGACCATGCCGGAAATGGAGATGTAGAGCCCCATCTCAACGGCCTTTTCCGCCACTTCGGGCCCCGCCGAAAAGCAGTGGATCAGGCCGGGAAACGGCCCGCCGTCACGGTATTCCTCGTCCATCACGCGAAGGGTGTCGTCGTCGGCGTCCCGGGTATGCACGATCAGCGGCAGGCCGGTCATGCGCGCGGCCCTGATATGGGCGCGGAACTGGGTTTCCTGGATGTCCCGGGGACTGTGTTCGTAATAGAAATCCAGGCCCGTCTCGCCGATCCCGACGACCTTGGGATGGGACGCCAGCTCGGCCAATTCCTCGGCGCTGGTGACCTTTTCCGTCGCCGCCTGATGGGGGTGGATGCCGACCGTGCAGAAGATGTTGGGGAAGCGTTCGGCCACGGCCTTGACCTGGGCGAACTTGGACAGGTGGGTCGAGATCGTCACCATATAGGCGACCCCCGCCTCCTCCGCCCGCGTCACCACGGCGTCCAGTTCGTCCCCGAAATCCGGGAAATCCAGATGGCAGTGACTGTCGACCAGAAAGGGTTGCGTGGCGCCGTCCATGGCCTCAGGCCGCTCCCTGGGTCTCGTCGTCCTGGAACCGGGGAAACACCCCTTCCGGCTTGGGCAGGGCCACGCCGGGGACGAGCGCCACGCCGGGCGCCAGTTGGTCCAGCGTGCGGGCGTCCGCCGCCACGGCCAATTGGTCCAACAGCTTGGCCGAGGTATCGGGCATGAACGGCTGGGTCAGAATGGCCAGACGCCGGATGGTTTCGGCCAGCACGTAGAGCACCGTCGCCATGCGCGCCGGATCTTCCTTGCGCAGCTTCCAGGGGGCCTGATGGTCGACATAGCCATTGGCGGCGCGGATCACGGTCCAGATGGCTTCCAGCGCCTCGTGGAACGCCTGGCGGTCCAAAGCATCCCGCACCTGCCCCAACAACGCCGCCGCGGGATCGAGCAGGGCCTTGTCGTCGGCGGTGAAGTCACTCGGCGTCGGCAAGGTGCCGCCGCAGTTCTTGGCGACCATGGACAGCACGCGCTGCGCCAGATTGCCGTAATCATTGGCCAGTTCGCCGTTCATGCGCCCGACCATGGCGGAATGGGAGAAATCGCCGTCATTGCCGAACGGAACCTCACGCAGCAGGAAATAACGCACCTGGTCGAGGCCGTATTTCCCAACCAGATCAATGGGATCGATGACGTTGCCGACGGATTTGGAAATCTTCTGGCCCTCGTTGGTCCACCAGCCGTGGGCGAACACGCGCTTCGGCGGCTCCAGCCCGGCCGCCATCAGGAAGGCCGGCCAGTAGACTGCATGGAAACGCAGGATGTCCTTGCCGACCATATGCAGGTCGCAGGGCCAATAAGTGGCGTATTCCCCTGCCTCGTCCGGATACCCAAGCGCCGAGATGTAGTTGGTCAGGGCATCGAGCCAGACGTAGAAGATGTGCTGATCGTCGCCCGGCACCGGCACGCCCCAGTTGAAGGTGGTGCGCGACACGGACAGGTCCTGCAGGCCCCCCTTCACGAAACTCGTGACCTCGTTGCGACGGCTAGGCGGGGCGATGAAGTCCGGATTGGCGTCGTAGAACGCCAACAGGCGGTCTTCCCAGGCGGACAGGCGGAAGAAATAGCTGGGTTCCTCCACCCATTCGACCTCGGCGCCCGAGGGGGCGATGCGCGTGCCGTCGGGCCGCTTGGTCAGTTCGCCTTCGCCGTAGAACGCCTCGTCCCGCACGGCGTACCAGCCGGAATAGCTGCCCAGATAGATTTCCCCGGCGTCGATCATGCGCTGCCAGACCGCCTGGCAGGCCTTGATGTGGCGGGGTTCCGTCGTGCGGATGAAGTCGTCATGGCTGAAATTCATGAAATCGGCCAGGGTGCGGAAGTTCTGCGACACCTGATCGGCGAAGGTCTGCGGGTCGATGCCCTTGGCCTGGGCCGATTTTTCCACCTTCTGGCCGTGTTCGTCCGTGCCCGTCAGGAACTTCACGTCATAACCGTCCAGGCGCTTGAACCGCGCCAGCACGTCACAGGCCAGCGTGGTGTACGCATGGCCGATGTGCGGCGCGTCGTTCACGTAATAGATCGGCGTGGTCAGGTAGTAGGGCGTGGCCGGCATTTCGGGTTCCAATGGCACTGGGTCAAATTATGGTGTGTCGCGTCCGCGTTATCGCCGGACCGCCGCTTCGGCCGTGATGAACGCGTTGAGAACCACCTGCTTGCGGTCCAGGTTGGCGACGGTCGTCGCGGCAAGCAGGCGCGACACCTTTTCCCATACCTCCAGCCAGCGATCAAGGCCAGCCATGGCGTTGAGCCTAGCCACGGCCTGTGCGTCGATGATGCCCGGCAGCGGCCCGCCGCCGCCGGCGATGATCAGGTGCTCCAGCCACCAGCGCAGGGTCTTGGCGAAGGCCGCGAATTCGGCCTCCTTGCCGGCACCGCCCAAACGCCCGGCGAAATCGTGCAAATCCTTGGCCGGAATGCCGTCCGGCAGGCGCGCGAGCAGACCCGAAACCTCGTCCAGCATGGCCAAACCGCCCTGCTCCGCCAGATCGAGGGCATAACCGATGCTGCCTTCCGCGACCGCGGCCAGGCGTGCCGCCTCGGCCGCCCCCAGGTCGGGGCAGCGCTGGGCGATCAGGGCCGCCACGGCATCAACCGACGGCGGCCGCAGGGTCAGGCGCCGGCAGCGCGAGCGGATGGTCGGCAGCAGGCTTCCCGGATTGTGCGACACCAGGATAACCAGGGCCTGAGGCGGCGGTTCTTCAAGCACTTTCAGAAGCGCGTTGGCGGCATTGCGGTTCATGTCGTCGGCGCTGTCGATAACGACCACGCGCCACGCCCCCTCGCCCGCCGTCAGGCTGAGGAAGCCTTTGACCGCGCGGATGGCGTCGACCGGGATCTGGCCCTTGCGGCGGCCGGTTTTATCGTCGACGGCGCATTCGACCACCATCAGGTCGGCATGGCTGCCGGCCAGCGTGCGGTGAAATACCGGATGGGCGGGGTCCAGGTAAAGCCCCTGCCCCTCTCCACCTGGCGCGGAAACGGGGGCCGGTTCCGGCGGCGCGTCGCCGAACAGGCCCGGGCCGTCGGCCGTGGGCGCCGCCTTGGCCAGGACCGCGCCGTGGCTCAGGACATAGCGCGCGAAACGGTGGGCCAGGGTCGCCTTGCCGATACCCTTGGGCCCGGTGATCAGCCAGGCATGGGCCAGACGGCCGGCCTCAAGCGCCATGCGCAGGCTGTTCTCGGCCTCCAGATGGCCGATCAGATCCGGGTTGGCGCGCGGGTCCAGGCCCTGGGCGTCGTCGTCATCGCCGCTCATCGGCCCGCTTTCTTCAGGTCAGCACCCAGGCGGTGCGACACGGCGGCGCAGATTTCCCGCTGCACGTCGTCGACGGTGCCGGTGGCATCGACCACGGCGCAACGCCCGGGTTCCGCCTCGGCGATCGCCAGAAAGGTGTCGCGGATGCGGGTGTGGAAGCCCAGGTCCATGCGCTCATACCGGTCCTCGGCCCCTGCGCGGCCGAAGGCGCGGGCCAGGCCCTCCTCCACAGGAATGTCCAGAATCAAGGTCAGGTCCGGCTGGAAATCCCCCAGAATGTCTTCCTTGAGCGCCAGAATGCGCTCCAAGCCCAGGCCGTGCCCCCCACCCTGGTAGGCCAGCGTGGAATCGGTAAAGCGGTCGCACAGCACCCAGGTGCCGCTTTCCAGGGCCGGCAGGATCGATTTCTCGACATGGTCGACGCGGGCCGCGAAATGCATTAGCACCTCGGCCACGGGCGGCCAGCGGTCGACCGTACCGCGGACCAAAAGATTACGGATGTCCTCCGCTCCCGGGGTGCCGCCCGGCTCCCGCGTGGTCAGAACCTCGATGCCCGCATCTTCAAGCACCTTGGCCAGAAGGGCCAGCTGGGTCGACTTGCCGCCGCCCTCGCCGCCTTCGAATGTAATGAACTTGCCCGTCGTCACCGGCCGGCACCCCGAATGTCCTGGTTGTTAAGCGCTCCGTGCATGTCCGCCGTCAGCCGCCGCGTCCTGAGATCGGAGGCGCTAACCGGAAACGCCCAGGATGATAGACCGGAGTGCGCTCATCACCCTACCGAAAAGGCCCAGGCGTTCGGCCCCGTCACCGGCCAGAAGCGGGATCTGGATGGCCTCGCGCTCGGGAAAGGTCAGGGTCAGGGTGCCGAGTTTGTCGCCCGCCTTCACGGGGGCCGGCACCGGGGTCTGGTAGTTGACGGTCACCTTCATGCCCGCCCGCTCCTTGCGCGGCAGGGTCAACAGCATCTCGTCGGTGATAATCAGCGGCACCTGCGTCTTCTTGCCGAGCCAGATATCGACTTTGGCGACCTCTTCACCGGCCTTGAACAGGGCGTAGTTCTTGAACTCGCGGAACCCCCATTCCAACAACCGCTGCGGCTCCTCGCGCCGGGCCCGCTTGCTGGTCAGGCCGTTGACGACCAGGATCAGCCGCCGGTCGCGGCGTTCCGCCGAGGCGGTCAGCCCGTATCCGGCGTTTTCCGTATGCCCCGTCTTCAGGCCGTCCACGCCGATGCCCTTGCCCAGCAGTTCATTGCGGTTGTGCTGGGTGTGGTTGTTGTAGGTGAACTTGCGCTCCGAGTAATAGTGATAGAATTCGGGGAACTGCGTGATCGTCCGCTTGGCCAGGATCGCCAGATCGCGCGCCGTCATGCGGTGTTCCGGATGGGGCCAGCCCGAGGCGTTCCGGAAGGTGCTGTTCGTCAGCCCGATTTCGCGGGCCTTCTCGGTCATCAGTTCAGCGAAGGCGTCCTCGCTGCCGGCCAGGGCCTCAGCGACGACGACGCAGGCATCGTTGCCCGACTGCACGATGATGCCCTGCAACAGGTCCTCGACGCGGACCCGCTGGCCCGGCTCGAGAAACATGGTCGACCCGCCCGAAGCCCAGTTGCCCTTGCGCCAGGCGTTCTCGCTGACCACGAATTCCTCGTCGAGGGACAGGCTGCCCTCCTTCAGGCGCTCGAACACCATATAGACGGTCATCAGCTTGCTCATGGATGCCGGCGGCATCAGGGCGTCCGCGTCCTTTTCAAACAGGACGGCGCCGGTCTGGCTGTCGATCAGGATGGCCTCGCGGGCTGAGGTGTCCATGGCCGCCGCCGGCAGGGCGCCGGCCAACGTGGCGGCGATCACCAGGGCGCCCGCCACAAGGCGGCGCAGATGCGGGACGGAACGGGATACGGGTTTCAATGTCGTCATCATGATTCGCGCCAGCTGCATAAGGCGCGTCCTTCTGGTTCCTTGTAATGCCCGGGACCGGGCATCTGGGGGCGGGTCAACCGGCAGGGCCGGGCGCGTGGCCGACCACGCCATGGAAATGGGGCGGAAATGGGGTCAGGACCCCGCCCCCTTGCCGTCGACGATGATCCGTGCTCCTGGATAGCCGATGGCCTGGAGTTGCTCAAGGGCACGGTCCGCGTCCGTAACCGTGGCCAGTGGCCCGACCCGCACGCGGTAGAAATCCTTGTTGTCGATCAGAACGTGAGAAATCGTCGCCGGCGACACGCGGCTGACCAGTATCTTGGTCTTCATGGCGTTCTGGTAATTCGTGAAGGCCCCGGCCTGGACGAAGATGTTGGTCGGTCCCACGGCAACGGTGGTGACTTCCGGTTCGGGCAGCGTGCCGGGGCGGATTTCGTCCGCGGCGGCGATCTGGCTGGTCGGGGGTGGCGCGGGGGGCGTTTCGGCCGGCGTGACCGGCTGAGGCGCAGCCTGGGCGCCCGGCGGCGGCGGCAGGGATTCGGCGCTGACGGAGGCCTTGGGCAGTTTGTCGACCTTGATGGGACTGCCGTGTTCGGCGATGGAATCCTGGCCGAGAATCTGCGCCTTGAGGGCCTGCGAGCGTTCGGCCAGAATCTGCACCCGGACCCGCGCCGTGCCCTGATCCTTGAACCCCAACAACTGCGCGCCGCGCCGCGACACATCAATGATGCGGCCTTTGGCGAAGGGGCCGCGGTCGTTGACCCGGAGGACGATGGAGCGGCCGTTTTCCAGATTGATGACACGCACGAAGGACGGCATGGGCAGCGTGCGGTGCGCCGCCGTCAGATCGTTCATGTCGTAGGATTCGCCGTTGGCCGTATCCTTGCCGTGAAAATCGGCGCCGTACCAGGACGCGATCCCGGTTTCGTCGTAATCCCATTCCTCGGCTGGATAATACCAGGTGCCGGAAATCTGGTAGGGAGTGCCGATCTTGTAGATGCCGGTGGTTCCCGCAGCCCCCTGCAGACGCTTGGTCCCGGAAATCAGGAACTGGGTTTCGGCGCAACCGGTGACCAGCATGGCCAATCCCAACAAGATCAGCCAGTTAACCTTAATACGCCCAGCCATGGCGCCGCCCCCTGAATACGAAAATGTAGTAGAAAATTTCGAGAAACCAGCCTTTATCTAGTGTAGTCGAGTCAGGCTTCCCCGGCAACCTCGGCCGTCACCCGCCCTGGCCGCGCAGATGGTCGAGCAGACGGGAATCCGGATAGCCGTCCGGGGCTAGCCCCTCCCGCCCCTGATAGGCCTTGATGGCGCGCCGGGTCTTGGCCCCGGCGATGCCGTCCTGACCACCCGCATCGAACCCCTTTTCCGCCAGAAGGCGTTGGATTTCGCGCATGTCAGACCTTGACAAGGCTTTGTCATTATTAGGTTTTTTTGCAACGAGCGGCCCCTTGCCGGCCAGCCGGTCGGCAAGATGCCCGACCGCCAGGGCATAGAGGATCGAGCGGTTCCACACGAGAATGGTTTGGTAATTACCATAGACCAGGAAGGCCGGGCCATCGGCCCCTGCGGGCAGCACCAGGGCCGCATCGATCTCCGCCGCCGGCAGGTCCAGGCCATCGGCGCGGCGCACCCCCTTCACCTGCCATTCCTTTAATTTCAATTTCTTATCAAGACCACTTAAAGCAAAATCAAAGCCTTTAGGCAGGCGCACCTCGCGCCCCCAGGTCTCATCCCGCCGCCAACCGGACTTCGACAGGAAATGCGCCGACGAAGCGAATACATCCGGCAGGGAGCGCCACAAATCGCGCCGCCCGTCGCCGTCGTAGTCGATCGCATAGGCCCGGTAGGTGGAGGGAATAAACTGGGTGTTGCCCATGGCACCGGCCCAAGACGCCTTGACGTCCGCCGGGATGTCGCCGCGGTCGATGATCTCCAGCGCCGCCAGAAGCTGCTCGGAAAAGAATTTGGAGCGCCGGGGGTCAAACGCCAAGGTCGCCAGGGAGCCGATCAGCGGAAAGGTTCCGGTGTAGTCGCCGAAGTTGCTTTCCAGGCCCCAGAAGGCGACCAGAAACCGGGGGGGCACGCCGTATTGCGCCTCGACTTTATTCAGCAACGCGGCATGGGTCTTCAGCAGTTCACGGCCACGGGCGATCCGCTTGTCCGAGATCGTCTTTTCATAATACTGCCAGAAGGTCATGGTGAATTCGGGCTGGCGGCGGTCCAGCTCGATGACGCGGGTGATGTAGGATGCCCCGGCCAGGGCCCGGTCCAGGGTCGCTGGGGAAATGCCCCGCGCGGCGGCGGTCACCTTGAAGGAATCAAGCCAGGCCTGGAATTCGGCCGCACTCGGCGGTGTTACGGGCGTGTCCGACGCGGCGGCCGATCGGATATCAAGGGCACCGAACCAAAGGGCGCACAACACCGGCGCCGCGAGCCAAATTGAACGTCTCTGCATGATCCTCGAAGCCCTGCCCAGCCGATGGCGATTATCTCGCCTTGTGCCATAGGGCTTTCACCGCCGCAAGGCCCGGCGCGCAACCGGCCCACCGGGGGATGACTGCGTTCAGGGGGCCGGATACAGGGTGTCGCTGCGCCCCAGAACATAGGCCACAGCCATGCCCAGAAATTCATGGACAGCGGCATCGAGCATGGATTGCCCGCCCAGATTTTCCAGGCGGAGCGTCCACCCCTTGGCCGGCAGGGTAATGTAGTCGACCGGATAGGGAATGACCGGCCAGCCCTGCTTGCGGAACAGACCGACAGCGCGCGGCACATGACGGGCGGACGTAATCATCACCCAGGGCAGCCCCTCCTCCACCGTCACCAATTTCTTGCTGAAAACGACGTTTTCCATGGTGTTGCGGGAATCCGCCTCGACGATTACCCGCGACATATCCAGGTTGAGCAGCGACGCCAGACCCTCGAAATAATGCCCTTCCTTGGCATCCTGGTTGAACAGGCTGCCCGACCCGCCCGTGAACACCAAAGGCACACCCGGGCGGGTGTCGCCCAACATGGCGAAGAACAACAGCCGTTCCATGCTGCTGTCGACGGCGATCTGCCCCCGCGCGCGAGACATCAAGGGATCAATGGAGCCACCGAGCACGATGATCCCGCCGATCTTCTCCGGCAGCGCCGTCTGTTTGGGAAAGCGCTCTTCCAAATCACGGACCAGAATCTCGCCAATGGGAATGACGGTGACCGCCCATAAGGTCAGGATGCTCACGCCGAACAGCATCAGCCCGACCCGGCGAGACCGGGTCAGAACAAGGATGAAACCGACCGTCATGCCAAGAAACATGAGCATCGACGGTTTCACCAGAAACCACAGGACTTTGGACAGGACGAAATACATGGCCGGGCTTTTACCCCAAGGGCGGGGGAAGCGCACGCAAATCCGCGCATGTGGATAGCGCGGCCCGATCCTCACGCAATCATGCCACCGCCCGAGGCGTGGATCAGGCATTAAAAAAGGCCCTGATGGGCCAAAAGCGTCACGGCACGGAAGGCGCTCGCCGTCTAGACCTGGATATCGACCGTCTTGCTGTTGTTGGCGGCAAAATCGGGAGATTTGAACTCGCTGCCGGCATCGGACGACCGATCATCGGCAGCGGAGGAACCGGAATTTTTGTTTTCGAGGACCGTTTCAACAGCGGCATTGCGGTTGCGGTTTTCCTCGGCCGTCTGAACGACAGCCGCGGTCGCATCTTCGCGTCGATCGGAAATTTGTTCGGCCGCGCGCTCAAACACAACTTGCCGCACTACCGCCAGATTAAGGGCGGTGAGGGCTGCGCTTACTCCCGGCGCTTTCTGTGCCGAACCGATCATTGTCAGGCGGTCCCTTCTGAACCTAAACCCCGCGTGAGCAAATCACTCTACACGGATCACATTCGTATATTACCAAGATAGGCAATATTCCACAACCCCCCTATTGACATTTTTTTCGTTTTATGGACGACGGCTGATTTCCGCCATTTTCACGCAGTCGATTGCGCGAAAAACACGGAAAAATCCTCGCCTGGCAATTAGCTGGCGGAATTTTTTGGTCTTTTTTTTATAGGTTTGTGACTCTGGTCACTGCCCCGCTCCAATTTATTAGCAAGACTGAATGCAGCAGGACGTCAGAGGGACGAACATACCGGGACAGGAGGCCATCAGGATGTCAAACCGCTCGACCCGCATCATCGGCAGCACGCTGGGCATCGTGACCGGAAGCGCCGTCGCCGCCCTCGGCTTCTTTCATGTCATTCACCTCAGCCTGACCCAGCTTTTCTAGGCTGCC
>Ga0207903_1000290_pt1 | contig 16643 bp, 15 predicted proteins | sample MalvirmetaMSP131_FD_184234 | JGI IMG/M metagenome (GOLD analysis project Ga0207903, IMG submission 184234) | Marine viral communities from the Deep Pacific Ocean - MSP-131 (SPAdes) | ecosystem: Environmental > Aquatic > Marine > Oceanic | place: Atlantic Ocean | collected 2011-06-25
CCCGCATGGCACTAACCCCAAACCGCCGGTGTTTCCAATCCAGGGTCCTCTCGCCAGATTGGCAGAATTGTCGCGAAATACATCATTATGGATCGTTTTGCCGCCATAGTTCGGTCCCATCCCGGCCCTGAAGCGACGCGACAATCAACCCGTAGCTCCACATAGCTTCCCTCGACGGCAGGATGACAGCCCCCGAAGCAAGTCATCTCCGTCGAGGTCATGCCCCTGCCCCGCGACGGCACCCGGAATGGGCCTTGGCACCCTTGCATCGCCATCATAGCCTTCGCCGAAACTTGCCGCACCAAGGGGCCAATATGCGTTATTTTCAACTTCCCGGTCGATCCCCGGTGCTTGCCACGAACGGCATGTGCGCAACCTCGCATCCGCTGGCCGCAAAAATTGCCATCGACACGTTGGCGCGCGGTGGAAACGCAGTGGACGCAGCAATCGCGGGTGCCGTCATTCTGGGACTGTGCGAACCGCAGATGACCGGCCTGGGTGGAGACGCTTTCGCCCTAATCAAACTCGCTGGCGGGGAAGATATCCTCGCTCTCAACGGCTCGGGCCGGGCGGCACAGGGATCGTCCGCGCAAAAACTCCGGGCACAGGGGCTCAAGACTGTGCCGGTCAATTCCGCCCATGCAGTCACGGTGCCGGGGGCGGTCGACGCGTTCTGCACGCTGTCCGACCGACTCGGCAAGCTGGGCATGGCCGACATCCTCGGACCGTTGATCCCCTATTTCGAGAGCGGCGTCCCCATCGCCCCGCGGGTCGCCTTCGACTGGGCTTTGGCCAAGGAGAGCCTGCAAGGCAGCGCACGGGACGTCTATCTAGCGCAAGGCAAGCCTCTGAAAACCGGCCATCAGTTTGCCCTGCCCGGTCAAGCCGAAGTATTGCGCCGGATCGCCGACAAGGGCCGCGACGGGTTCTATGTCGGCGAGGTGGCCGAAGACATGGTGGCAACGCTGAAAGCCGCTGGCGGCGCTCACGTCGTGTCCGATTTCGCGGCCACCGCCTGCGATTGGACCGACCCGATCAGCGGCACCTACAAGGGCATCGATCTGGTCGAGCATCCACCGAACGGACAGGGCGCGACCGCTATCCTGATGGCCAATATTCTGAAACATTTCGATATCACGGCGTTGGACCCAATGGGGTCGAAACGCGCGCATATCGAAGCCGAAGCCGCAAAACTGGCCTATGACGCCCGCAACCGCCTGCTGGCCGACCATGATCATACGGTGCGGCTGATGCATATGCTGGATGCAGGCACGGCAGAAAAACTGGCCGCTCTCATCAATCCGAAACGCGCGATGGCCGCAGCAGCCCCTCTGACCGAGGCGATCCACAAGGATACCGTTTATATCACCGTGGTCGACCGGGACCGCATGGCCGTATCGTTGATCTGCTCCATCTTCCATTCCTTCGGGACCGGACTCGCGTCCGACAAATTCGGCATCCTGATGCAGAACCGGGGCGCTGGCTTTACTTTGGAGCGGTGGCATCCGAACGAATTGGGGCCGGGCAAGCGACCGATGCATACGATCATTCCGGGCATGTTGCGGCAGAACGGCCGCGTCACGATGCCCTTTGGTGTCATGGGCGGCGCATATCAGCCCGCCGGACATCTGCGGTTTCTGTCGAACATGGTGGATTTCGGGATGGACGCGCAAAGCGCAATCGACGCACCCCGTGCATTTTCAGACAACGGTGTGATGAGTGTCGAACTCGGCTATTCCGATACGGTCAGGTCCGAGCTTTATGCGATGGGCCACAATGTTCGGATTCCCGAAGGACCGATCGGAGGTGCCCAATCCATTCGCATCGACGATAGCGGGTATCTCGAAGGGGCAAGCGACCCTCGAAAAGACGGCTGTGCCCTGGGATACTAGCTGTTTAGTCCCGGCATCTGATGGGTTGGATCGAATTTGAATCTTTCCGGCTCGGTTGTCCAGATTTTGCAGATGTATTGGTATGGAGTGAGTCCGCCGAGTGTCTTCAGGCGTCGCGCAAAATTGTATGCGGCTAAGAAGTCGTTGAGATCTGCGCGCAACTGCTCATCGCTGTCGTAGTGGAACCGTATAACCGTGGCATCCTTGATCGTTCGGTTCATGCGCCCGATCTGCCCGTGCGTCCAGGGATGACGCATCTTGGTCAGCCGATAGTCGACCCCGTTTTCTGCGCATCGCATTCCAGACATATGGGTTGAGACGTTTGCCGTCGGGCTGTGTCGGTAGCGTGGGGCAACATTCGCCGCCTGTCAGCCGATGATCGCTTTCTGCAACGGCTTGTCCCTCTCGCCAAGCCGTGGACCGCCGCCGTCCTGCGGGCAAGCGGCGCTTTCGAAGATAGCTTCGAAAGAGGTTTCAAGTGATCCTTTCGCGGCGCTGGATCACGTCAAGAAACATCGGTCGGGCCGCCCGTCCCGCTTTGATCCCGACACGTCCCGCTTTATCCCGGCTCTTCCCGGATCAAACCAAATGAAATGGCCCATCAGACCAGGTGAACGCGTCATACTTATCAAGCGAAGACGCGTTTGGAAAAGCGGGGAGTCGCGTCCCCGCCCCGGCCTGTCAGGTTGGCCCGATCAGACGTTGAAACGCAGCGGCGAGACATTCTGGAAGAGGCCAGTCGCCCGCAGCTTGTCCAGAACGGCAGCCTCCGGCTGATCGTCCAGATAGAGCAGCGCGATGGCATCCTTGCCCCGATCCGACCGGCCCAATGTGAAGTTTGCGATGTTTACGCCGTTCTCACCCATGGTCACGCCCAGGGTTCCGATGATGCCCGGTTCGTCATGATTTGTGGTATAGAGCATGTGCGCCCCGACTTCGGCGTCGATGTTGATGCCCTTGATCTGAATGAACCGCGGCTTGCCGTCGCTGAACACCGTGCCCGCGATCGACCGTTCGCGTGTCGCCGTCTTGACCACCAGCTTGATATAGCCGTCGAAAGCACCGGATTTGTCCTGATGCGTTGTGCTGATCTCGACGCCGCGTTCGCGGGCGACAACCGGGGCGGACACCATATTCACGTCCGGGTTGGTCGCCTTCATGACACCCGCAATGGCCGAACAGTTCAGCGCCTCGAGGTTCATCGACGCGACCGATCCGTTATAAATGATCTCGATCGCCTTCAGCGGTTCGTTCGTCATCTGGCCGACGAAGGCCCCCAGATGCTCGGCGACCTTGACCCATGGGCCCATGACCTTGGCTTCTTCCGCAGTGACCGACGGCATGTTGAGTGCGTTGGTAACGGCACCGGTCAGCAGGTAGTCCGACATCTGCTCGGCCACTTGCAGGGCGACGTTTTCCTGCGCCTCGGTGGTGGCGGCACCGAGGTGAGGGGTGACGACGACATTCGGCAGGTTGAACAGCGGGCTGTTTGTCGCCGGTTCCTCGGCGAAGACGTCGAAAGCCGCCCCCGCGACATGGCCGGATTTCAAGGCCTCCGCCAACGCCGCTTCGTCCACCAGACCGCCCCGCGCGCAGTTGATGATGCGAACGCCGGGCTTGGTCTTGGCGATGCTTTCGGCAGACAGGATGTTCTTCGTCTGCTCGGTCAGCGGGACGTGCAGCGTGATGAAATCGGCACGCGCCAGCAGATCGTCCAGCTCGACCTTCTCGACGCCCAGCTTGGTGGCGCGATCTTCGGACAGGAACGGATCATAGGCGACGACCTTCATGCGCAGCGCCCGCGCCCGGTCACAGACGATGCCGCCGATGTTGCCAGCCCCGATCACGCCGAGCGTCTTGCCGGACAGCTCGACACCCATGAATCGGGATTTTTCCCACTTTCCTGCATGGGTCGACGTATTCGCCTCGGGGATCTGGCGGGCGACTGCGAACATCATGGCGATGGCATGTTCGGCGGTGGTGATCATATTGCCGAAGGGTGTGTTCATGACGATGACACCGCGACGCGAGGCGGCGTCCTTGTCGATGTTGTCGGTGCCGATACCGGCGCGACCGACGACCTTCAGATTGGTCGCACGGTCCAGCAGTTTTTCGGTGACTTTCGTGGCGGACCGGATGGCGAGGCCATCGTATTGGCCGATGACGTCCGCCAGACGGTCCTTGTCCTTGCCGAGGCCCGGCTCGAAGGTGACATCGATGCCGCGATCGCGGAAGATTTGGACGGCGGCGTCCGACAAGCTGTCGGAGATGAGAACTTTGGGGGCCATCAGAGGCTCCTTTTTGAAAAAATCTGGGGTGTCGGACGCGCGAAACCGCGCGCCCGAAGGGCCGGGTCAGGCGGCGAGTTCGGCGCGATAGGCCCATTCGATCCACGGCATCAATGCCGCGACGTCATAGGGTTCGACCGTCGATCCGCACCAGATCCGAAGGCCTGCGGGTGCATCGCGATAGCTGGCGATGTCGAATGCCACGCCTTCCACATCCAGCCGTTTGGCGACGCGCTTGGCAAAGTCGGCGGGCAAATTCGGATCGGTGAACTTCAGGCAGACCGATGTGGTGGACCTTGTGGCCGGATCGTCGGCCAGATTGGCAATCCAGTCGCGGCTTTCGCAGAAGTCCCAGACATGCTGCGCACTGGCGTCGGCGCGGGAGATCAGGCCGGACAGGCCCAGAGTTTCGGCCCAGTCCAGTGCGACGAGATAATCTTCGACCGCCATCATGGATGGGGTGTTGATCGTCTCGCCCCGGAATATCCCGTCGATGAGTTTTCCACCCTTGGTCAGGCGGAATATCTTGGGCAGGGGCCAAGCGGGCGTATAGCTTTCCAGCCGCTCGACCGCGCGGGGCGACAGGATCAGGATACCATGCGCACCCTCGCCACCCAGCACCTTTTGCCAGCTGAACGTCGCCACATCGAGCTTGTCCCACGGCAAGTCCATCGCGAATGCGGCGCTGGTGGCATCGCAGAGCGTCAGGCCGGTGCGGTCATCGTCGATCCAGTCGGCGTTCGCAACACGGACACCCGAGGTAGTGCCGTTCCAGGTGAAACAGATGTCGCGGTCCGGATCGATGTCCAGCGAAGGCAGCGCGCCATAGTCGGCTGTCCGCACATCGGCGTCCAGCTTCAACTGTTTGACCACGTCGGTGACCCATCCTGCGCCGAAGCTCTCCCACGCCAGCATGGTGACGGGGCGCGCGCCCAGCATCGTCCACATGGCCATTTCGTAGGCCCCGGTGTCGGAGGCGGGCACGATGCCGATGCGGTAATCGTCGGGCACGCCAAGAATGGCGCGGGTCCGGTCGATGGCGGCGGCGAGTTTCGCCTTGCCCGGCGCGGCGCGGTGGCTGCGGCCCAGGGGTGCATCGCTCAGATCGGAAAGGGAAAAGCCCGGATGCTTGGCGCAGGGGCCGGACGAAAAACGCGGATTGGACGGTTTTGTCACGGGCCGCGCGCCCGCGTTCAGAGTATCAGTCATAACTATCCTTGCAGATAAATGCCCCTCGTTGGGGAGGGGTGTCCCGCCGATGTCGCTATTCCCCGCGAAGGGGTCGCGCAAGGCCGATTATCGGGCTAAGGCGCGACAAATAGCGGGGCGGCAGCGTTCTGCGTTCACGATAGGAAACCGCCGCGATGCATACCGTTGTCCTGATCTCTTCGCCCGATGCGCCCGTCGTGGACCTTTCTTTGGTGGAAGCGCTGCGCAACGGATGGGGCGGTGGTGTCGCACGCTGGCTGAACCCTGGCATCGCGGCGGAGTTCGACCTGGATCGCCTGCCCGACACGCTGGACGCGACGCGGGACCAGATGGACGCGATGGGTGTCGACCTGAACGTCGTGCCGATGGAAGGGCGCAGGAAGCGCCTGCTGCTGGCCGATATGGATTCGACCATGATCCAGCAGGAGTGCATCGACGAACTGGCCACCGAGGCAGGCGTGGGCGAACGGGTGGCGGCAATCACGGTGCGCGCGATGAATGGCGAAGTCGACTTCGAGGGGGCGTTGCACGAACGCGTTGGATTGCTGGCCGGACTGGATGCGTCGGTCATCGATCGGGTGCTGGCCGACCGCATCACACTGATGCCAGGCGGGGAGACCTTGCTGGCAACGATGAAGGCGCAGGGGGCTAAGGCGGCATTGGTGTCAGGCGGGTTCACGGCCTTTACGTCAGCCATAGCGGCGCGGCTAGGGTTCGACTGGAACCGGGCGAATACTTTATTGCTGGAGGGCGGCAAACTGACCGGCCAGCCCGGCCTGCCAATTCTGGGACGGCAGGCCAAGGTCGATGCGCTGGAGGAACTTACCGCCGAAATGGCGATCGGCGAAACCGATGTCATCGCCGTGGGTGACGGGGCGAACGATCTGGACATGTTGCGGCGGGCGGGAATGGGCGTGGCGCTGCATGCGAAACCCGCCGTGCAGGCCGGGGCCGGTTTGCGCGTAAATCACGGCGACCTGACGGCACTGCTCTATCTACAGGGCTATCACCGGGACGACTTCGTTACGTGATGTCGCGCTGACCGCTTGGCGGGCAAAGGATGCGGGTCAGATCATCGGCGCGCGACTTGCAGCCTGTCGGCGCGCGCGGATCATCAAACCCTTGCTGGTGATCGTCACCTCCGCCATTGCGGTCCGCATGATGTGGGACTGGTTCCAGCTGTCATCGGGCTGTCACTGACTGGGACTATGCGGCAGACAGACCCCTTACCCCAAGGACAGTCCAATGGTTGAAATCGACCCGATCCGCTTCGTCCTGTCGGTGTTTCTGCCGCGCCCGCGTAAACGGTAACGTCCTGCGCCTGTCTAGAGACCCGCTTCGGCGGCGATCTGGGCACGGCTTTTCCGCTGCCGTTCGGTCGCTGATTTCAACTGACCGCAGGCGGCCATGATATCCTCGCCCCGCGGTGTACGGATGGGCGAGGCATAGCCCGCTTCCATCAAAATCTTCGCGAAGGCATGAATGCGGTTATTGCTGGACCGGGTATAGGGCGCGCCGGGCCATTCGTTGAACGGGATCAGGTTCACCTTGGCCGGAATCCCCTGAAGCAGCGCGACCAGGCGATGGGCGTCGTCATCGCTGTCATTGACGCCGTGCAGCATGACATACTCGAAGGTAATCCGCTCGGAATTGGAAACTTTGGGGTATTCGCGCAGCGCGTCCAGCAGCACCGCGATATTCCACCGCTTGTTGATCGGGACCAGCGTATCGCGCACCTCGTCCGTCGTAGCGTGGAAGCTGACGGCCAGAAGGCAGCCGATTTCCTGCGCGGTCCGGGCAATTTCAGGGACGACACCGGATGTCGACAGGGTGATGCGGCGACGGCCCAGCGCGATGCCCTCGCCGTCCATCACGATCTTCATGGCGTCGCGGACATTCTCGAAATTATAGAGCGGCTCACCCATGCCCATCAGAACGATGTTCGACAGCAGCCGCGCGGTCGGGTCGTTCGGTGCGCCCTTTTCCGGCCATTCGCCCAGATCGTCCCGCGCCAGCATGACCTGCCCGACGATTTCGCCCGGTGTCAGATTCCGCACGAGTTTCTGCGTCCCGGTGTGACAGAACGAACAGGTCAGGGTGCATCCCACCTGACTGGAAACACACAGTGTGCCGCGCCCGTCTTCGGGGATATAGACAACCTCGACCTCGTGCCCGCCGGCGATCCGCACAAGATATTTGCGAGTGCCGTCCTCGGATACCTGCCGGGTCATCACTTCGGGCAGTTCGATGGTAAAGTTCTCGGCCAGAGTGGCGCGGAAATCCTTGGCCAGATTCGTCATCAGCGCAAAGTCCCGCACGCCCCAATGATACAGCCACTGCCATAGCTGACTGGTCCGCATGCTGGCCTGCTTTTCCGGCGTGCCCACGGCAATCAACGCAGCGCGCAACGCGTCGCGGGTCAGACCGATCAGATTCAGGCGGTCGCTTTCGGGCATTTTGCGCGGGATGGTGTGTACATCCTGCGTGATGGGAACTTGCATGACAAATATCCGAAAGGTCAGATCGCGACTGGACGGGATCAATGGTGGGCGGGATCAATGGAAACAGGCGCCCCATATAGGGACGCCTGCCGAAAATCGCAAACGCTCGATGTCGCGCCCGGCTCAGCCGCCGCAGCGTTGCTCGGCGTCGGCGACGGCCGCTGTGAAGCCCATCAGGCTGAACGAATCCTCGGTTCGGGTGCCGCGTCCGGACTGCCCCTTCACGACCGCGGTCGCGCCGCGCTTCATGGCCGCGATAAGCCGCTCGTCATCCGTCGGCGATGCGGCCCAAGCCAGTTCGCCATCGGTGAACATCTCGAAACTTTCGGTCCCGATCTCGACCGTCACGGTCGAGCCGTTGGCATAAGGATAGCCGCCGGTCGCCGAGACCTCGCCCTTCTTGTCGCTACCGGGCCAATAGCTGACGAAGAGGCGGATATCGCCACGCTGCGCCGCGACCTCACGCCCGTCGCGGGTGTTTCGGATCGACTTGGGGGCCGACACGATCCAGCACTGGGTCGGGTTGTCTTCGACAAAGACGGACCAGTCAGTCTCCGTATTCACCCTGTTGGAGCTGTCCTGTGCAAAGCCTGGCATCGTCAATGCGGTGGTCAGAAGTGCGGCCGAGATCGTGGCCCCAATCGCCTTGAATTTCATGTTCGTCCTTGCCTCTCGTCGGCGGCCCCGGCTGCCCGGTTTTGTCCGGCCTTCGAACCCGGTGCACGCGGTTCCCAATACTGCATGCCGATGATAGCGCAGGGGGGACCACCGGGGAAAGCCCGGCAAGCAAAATTTCGCGCATGGAGAGAGCGGCATGACCGAAGTCAACGAAGGAGCCATCGATCTGGTCGAGGTGATCCGGGGCGACCGGGTCGAATCGGTGCATCGCGGTCACATTGTCGTGTGCGACGGCGCAGGCGAAATCGTCGAAGCCTGGGGGGACCCGTCGGCGGTGATCTACCCCCGGTCGGCCTGCAAGATGGTTCAGGCGCTGCCGCTTCTGGAATCGGGTGCGGGGGCACATTTGACATCGGCGCAACTGGCGCTGGCCAGCGCCTCGCATGAAGGCGCGGCGGTGCATGTCGCGGGCGTAAACGCCTGGCTGCGCGACCTCGCGATGTCGGAACAGAACCTGCGATGCGGCACGCATATGCCATACTCCGACGATGCCAGGGCTGACCTGATCCGCGCGGGCGACAGGCCCTGCCAGTTGCACAACAATTGCTCGGGCAAGCATGCCGGGTTTCTGGCACTATCGAAACATCTGGGCGCAGGTCCCGAATACGTCGAGCCGGATCACCCGGTTCAACTGGCGGTGCGCCGCGCCTTTGAGGAGGTGACCGGGATGGACAGCCCCGGCTATGGTATCGACGGCTGCTCCGCCCCGAATTTCGCCACGCGTCTGGATGCCTTCGGACGTGCAATGGGCCTGTTCGCCGGGGCGCGCGACGGCGGTGGCCTGCGTCAGGACGCCATGGTACGGCTGACCCGTGCAATGGGGGCGGAACCCATGCTGGTTGCGGGTGAAGGCCGGGCATGCACCGATCTGATGCGCGCCATGGGGGGGCGCGTGGCGGTCAAGACCGGGGCCGAGGCCGTGTTCATCGCCATCATACCGGAGCTGAATCGCGGCATCGCGCTCAAGATAGTCGACGGCACGACGCGCGCGGCAGAAGCGGTGATTGCCGCGATGCTGGTTCGTCTGGGCGTGCTGGACGCAGGTGCGCCGGTCGCGAAACGGCTGACCCATGGGCCGATCACGAATTGCCGGGACAAGGTGACGGGCCACTATAACGTCCGCTTGCGCTAGGGTCTGTCCAGCGCCGTGGTCAAAGCCTCCAGCAGCAGGTTTTTCTTCAATGGTTTTGTCAGATACGCCATGAACCCTGCGGCCTCCAGCCGCTCCGCCATATCGTCGCCGACATGCGCGGTCAGGGCCAGCAGAGGGGACGGCGTGCCGCCGCGCTCCGCTTCCAGCGTCTGAATGGCTGCGGCGGCACCGAACCCGTCGAGGCCCGGCATGGATATATCGAGGATGACGGCATCGGGCCGCTCGCGTGCATAGGCATCGACGGCCTGAACGCCGTCGGCCACCAGATCCAGCTTATAGGGCTGGTCGCGCAGCATCCGGTCCAGCAACAGGCGGTTCGTGGCATTGTCGTCCGCCAGAAGCAAGCGGGCGGGGCGGGTCGTAGGCGATATCGCGAATGCCGCTGCCAGCGCGGCCCCCGTGACCAAGCGCGGCAGGACCGCATCGGCACGGTCGGCAACCGCCGGGTCGGCCTCCTCCCCGCGGCCCAGCAGAACGACCTGCGTCCCGTCGGCGGCTTGCGACAGGGCGGCGCGCTGATCTTCATGCGACAGCGCCAGTGGCAGCAGGATTGGCGTATCGGCCTCCGGCGAGTCGCGAAGAACGAGGCATCCCGCCTGTCCAAGCCGCGCAGCGATCAGGTCACCGGACGGACCTGCGTGAACTGCGATTTTGTCCGGCAGGGGGGGCATCGCATCGGCTTCCCCGTCGCCGACCAGCGGCAGCGACAGCGTGAACGTCGATCCGGTTCCGGGCTGACTGGACAGCGTCAGCGTTCCGCCCATTCGTTCCGCCAGACCACGCGAAATGGTCAGGCCCAGCCCCGTGCCTTCGGTCGATGATCCATCGGGGTCGTCGACCTGGCCAAACGCCTCGAACACTTGCGCGGATTTGTCTTCCGGAATGCCGGGTCCCGTATCCTCGACGGCGATCCGGATCAGATCGTCGCCCGGCGTCACGCGAACGATGACATGACCGGCTTGCGTGAACTTCAGCGCATTGCCCAACAGGTTCATGACGATCTGCCGGATACGCCCCTCGTCGCCAAGGAACCGGGTTCGCGCGCCGATCGGATAGGTCAGATCGACCCGAACACCCGCATGTTTCGCCACCGCCGCCAGCCGCAGGCAATCTATCAGCAACGACTCGAGATCCAGCGGGTCATGCCGCAGATCGACCTTGCCCGCCTCCAGCTTGGAGACGTCGAGCGTGTCGTTGACGATGACCAGCAACGCCTCGGCCGAATCGTGGATCGTGCGGGCGAACAATTCCATTTCCGGGTCGTCCGCCTGCTCGGCAAGCATCTGCGACAGGCCGATCACGCCATTCATCGGTGTCCTGATCTCGTGGCTCATCCGGGCAAGAAAGTCAGCCTTGGCCCGCGCTGTCTGTTCGGCTGCATTGCGGGCGGCGGCCAGCGAAGCCTCGCGCGCCCGGTGTTCGGTGATGTCGAGGACCAGCGACACGACATCGCCGTCCGGTGCGCGCCGGTCCTGAAATTGCAGAATGCGGCCATCATAGTGTTGCAGCGTCAGGGGCGCGATCACCTCTGCGTCCCAGCGGGCGATCTGCGCCTGCGCCCATGCGGCGGGGCGCAGGTCGCCGATGTCGAAGGCTCCTTCATCCGCCGCCAACGTGAAAACCTCGGAAACATGGCATCCGGGGGCGAGTTCGGACGCCGCATCGAACAGGTCGAGATAGACGTGGTTGGCCGCGACCAACCGCCCCTGCATGTCGAACAGGGCGAACCCGTCGCGCATCGTCTCCAGCGCGTGCCACAACCGGCGTCGCGCCCGGTCTGCCCGCTCTGCCGCTTCCTTGCGCTGTTGCAGGACGGCCTGCTGCCGTTCCGTCATTTTCAGGTTCTGATCGCGTTCTGAAAGATACCGCCGCGACAGTCTGTCGGCATTTGCCACCAGGGCAGAATGGGTACGCGCAAGTTCTCTCCGGGTGTGGTCGAGCGTCCGCTCCGCCGCCAGACGACGGCGACGTTCCTCCAGAAACAGGGTGTCGGGGACAGATCCGTTCATGCCGATCGACATCTCCGCCCTCGGGACGGGGCTTCGTGTCGGACCTGCCAGCAAATGGTGAAGATGGACTTAAGCCGTGCCGCGATGGCCCCTGTTTACCCCCGGTCCCCAGGGTCTGACCTGTGCGGCGAGTGGTCCATATACCCTGGGCAGTGGCCCTGTAATCTCGCGTTCATAGCCCGACGGATGTGTGCCGGGGCGCGGGTCTGGACCCTGACCCAATTGCGCCGGGAAGGCCTGTCCAGGAGTGACGAGATCTAGTTCAGGTCGAAATGCAGCGGATATTGCCGCCCGTCGAAAGCACCGAACAGATCGCCGATATCGGGGTGGGTCACCGGCTCACCCGTGCGGTCGAGCATCAAGTTTTGCTCGGACACATAGGCGACATAGTAACTTTCGTCATTTTCGGCCAGCAGGTGATAGAACGGCTGATCCCGCCTTGGACGCGAGTCCTGCGGGATGGCATCGTACCATTCCTCGCTGTTGGAAAATTCCGCGTCGACATCGAAGATTACCCCGCGAAACGGGTGCTTCTTGTGCCGGACGACCTCGCCCAGTGCGTATTTCGCTTCGTTGTGCAGCATGATCTTGCCCTTTCGCCTTTCCAATCCTACGCCTTGGCCCCGCAACTTGTAAATCGGCGCAGGTGCGAATCGGCGGAAACAGAGTGTGACTCTGGCCTATACAGTCCTGCAGATCGTGGCCCCGTATTCATCCTGGCCAGCATCATTTTCGCCTGGATTACACTGAAATACGCCTATGACACCGCCCGGTGGCCGGTCTTTCCGTTCTGAAGGTCTTCGTCTGTACCGGGTTCGCCTTCGCCGTGGGCATGGCGTTCGGTTGGACCGCCACACTGGGGTTCTTATCGTGCAGATGGCGCTGCCAGTGGCGGTCACATCGTATCTTTTGGCGACGAAATACGGGACCGAAGCGCAGCCGGTCGCCGGTCTGGCCGTCGTCTCGACGTTGATGGCTGTGGTCGCTCTGCCGCTGATCCTCGCGGTCTTCGTCTGATGTGATTGGCAGGATGGGCAGAATCGGGTATGGATTTTCAAAATCGGTAAAAACAAAATGACCGGGCAGTAAAGACATGATGAAATACATGCAGATGAGCCTTCTGCTGATTCTGACCGCATGCGGTGGAATCCGTGGGGATGGTCGTGCGCCGCGCGATCTGGATAACGCTTGTTCAATTCTGGACCAAAGGCCGGGTTATCTGCGCGCCTTCAAGGCGGCCGAACGCAAGTGGGGCGTGCCGGTGCACGTGCAAATGGCCACGATCTATCAGGAATCCAAGTTCATTTCCGACGCGCGCACGCCGCTTCGCTTTTCGCTGGGCGTGATCCCCGTGGGCCGTCAGAGCAGTGCTTTCGGATATTCCCAGGCGCTGGATGCCACCTGGAAGGAATACCAGCAGAAGGAAGGCGGCCGCCGCTCGCGCCGTGACAGCATCCGGGATGCGACTGATTTCATGGGATGGTACATGGCCGAGACGAACCGGACACTCGGTATTTCCCTGGCCGATGCCCGCAATCAGTATCTTGCCTATCACGACGGACGAACCGGCTATCGGCGCGGCACGTACCTCAGCAAACCATGGCTCGTCCGCATTTCGAGCGAGATCGAATCACGCGCTGCAATGTATCAGCGCCAACTTCCCCGCTGTTCCTGATGAGGTTTATCCGGCGATATTTCGTCGGGTTTGACTGATACGGGCGATGCCCGGATGCCCGGCGCGGTCAGGCCCCCGCGCCTTTCGCCATAGAACGATAGATGGCCTCCGCCAGCCCGGTCTGACCGCTTTGTGCAACGGCATCGGCCTGGGCCTGCCGCAGAAAGCTGTCGAATTGCGTGTCGCCACCGCCCGACGGCGACGGGGCCCCAGTGCCCGAAGCCCGCAGAAGCTCCGTAAACAGGAAAGCCTCCAGCTGTTGCGCCTGTGCCCGCAATTCCGCCTCACGCTGACCGGCCGAATCCGGGGACGTGGTCGAATGCGGAGACATCGGTCCCGATATCATATCCATTTGCGGCTCCTCCGACTCTTGTCCTTCGGTCAGATCATATCCGGGTAAAGGATTTCGTAACGCCAGCCGCATAGACAGCTCGGACGAGATGATTCTCTGATGACGGAGGGGCCATGACACCTGAACTTTCGATGCGCCCTCACAATGGGTCGGCACCCGGTGGCTCCGCCCCGATAGGCCTTGCCTCGCCCGAAGGCGGCGTCGGTGAATTTCAAGCCATTCTGCAGCATGCGCCCCGAGATACCGGTCGGACCAGCCGCACCGGGGAAAACCGTCCTTCTACGCCTGACGGCCGGACTGAGCGCGAATCCCCCCCGGATCTTTCAAGGATCACTGCCGGGGTCGAGGATGGTGCCCTTCGCGATCTGCCCGAGTGGCTTCGCGTGGCGCTTTCGTCAAATCATGCCGACAGTGCGGCGGAGTTTTCGGAAATCACCCCCGACATCGGCACTGCGGCAGCTCCGGCGAAACCGCCGCCCGATCCTGCCGGTCTTCCGGCAACCGCGCCGGACCATATACCTTCGTCATCGGATCAAACCTCCAGTCGCCGGGACGGGCGCGGCGTGAACAGGCCGGAACCGACCCCTCCGGTAGATGCGATGCGCCGCCTGCCCACCGCACACCCTGTTTCGTCCGATCGGACAGCGGTAATTTCCGATGCCCAGGGCATCCGGCCAAACGTCGCCGGCCCTCCGCAGGGCAAGGTCATCGGGCCAATGGAACCGCCCTCGGATGCGACCGTCCGATCCGATCAGCGGCCTGGGGCACCAATCCTGAACGATCGCGCACATACCAAGCGACCTTCGCCGGATCTGGACATGCCCGGATCAGTCAGCATATCCGCGACCCCGGACGATATGCGGCCCGTTCAGGATGTCCCCCGCCGCATCGAGGTCAGCCCTGCGCCGGTGACATCGGCACTGAAACCCGCTTTCGACCCGATCCGACCCGGAACCACCGCGTTTCCAGAGGCCAGCTCTGTCAAAATCGATATAAGCCGGATCCAGTCCGCCGCGCCAACACCTGCCCAGGGGTTTTCGGCCCCGCCCTTCGACGCCCCGACGGCTCCGACAGCGCCGACAGTTTCGCTCTCGGCGACCGAAGCCGCCGCAATGAGCATTCCGGCAACTGCGCTGGTGACCCCGGTCGACTTACGTGCCGTCTCTCCCGTGGCGCTGACACAGTTGCCCGAGGCACTCTCGACGCAGGTAAAGGCGTTCGGGAGCGGCGCGCCGACGCCCGGTACGCTACGTGCGGCCGATGGCACCCTCTCGACCGAGATGGAGCTTGCGCCCGCCGATCTGGGACGTCTGCGCGTCAGCCTTCAGACAACGGAACGGGGCCTGCACCTTGCCATCACCGTAGAGCGACCCGAGGCGCTCCTCGCCGTCCGGCAGCATCTGGATACCTTTCACCGATCCCTGATCACGGATGGGGTGACGCTGGACAGTATCGACATCGGCACAGGCGATCGGAGCGGCGGTTTCGAACGACATCTCCCGCGCGCGCCAGGGCGACGCGGGACCGGGGCCAGACAGGATGCCTCTCCTGACACTGATGTTTCGATCAGTCACGACACCCCAGGACGGCGGGCCGAACCCGGCCGCCTCGACCTGAGCTTCTAGGAGAATTCGATGGATATATCCTCGTCCACGACCAGTCTGGCCACCAGCAATACAACGGCAAGCGCTGCCAGCACGTCGCCCACATCCGATTTCGACACGTTCCTGCGCTTGCTCACGGCGCAAATCCGAAATCAGGACCCTCTGGAACCGGCGGATTCCACCGCCTACACCGCACAACTGGCAACCTTCTCCAATGTCGAACAATCGGTAAAGACCAACGACCTGCTGGCGCAGATGATCCAGCGGCTGGACACTCAGCAGATCAGCGGCGCATCGGACTGGATCGGGATGGAGGTTCGGTCTTCCGGACCCATTGCGCATCAGGGCGGAGAAACCGAACTGCACACCCGGATCAACCCGGTCGCCGACCGGGCCGATCTTGTCGCTTTGGACGCGCAGGGTGCGGAGGTGGCGCGGCAGGCCATCGATCCCGACGGCGAAACGTTGCGCTGGCCCGGCATGGGCCTTGGCAACACCGTACCCGACGGAATTTACACATTGCAGGTCGAGGCATGGGCGGGCGAGCGTCAACTCGACACCACAGCGGTGGACCATTATGCGCAGGTCACCGAGGTTGTGCTGGGCGCTTCAGGGACGGACTTGGTCCTGAACGGCGGCATTCGTCTGCCGGCCGATCAGTTGCAATCGATCCGGCGTCCGGTCGAATAGCGATGCCGACGCCCCCTGCGGCACACGAAAGGCGCCAGGCCTTCAGGTCATCAGGGACAACGCCCAAACCAGTGCGACCGTCGTTCCCCCGGTGACAAACAGCATCGCCGCGGGCCAGCGCGATTGGCGCGCCGCTTCCTCCCTCGATCGTTCGGGACGGCGCAGTGCATCCTCGACCGCGCGGGGCAAATGCGGACCGAACCGGGCCAGAACGCGGGCCGTCCGGGCCAGATCGCGTGCAAACGCCCGTGGTCCGAGGTTTTCGCGAATATAGCGTTCGACCTCGGGGCCCGCTGCCTGCCAAATGTTCATATGCGGGTTCAACGTGCGGGCCACGCCTTCGACCACGACCATGGTGCGCTGCAGCAAGATCAGCTCGGTCCGGGTTTCCATTCCGAACCGCTCCGTCACTTCGAACAGATAGGCAAGCAGCCGACCCATCGAGATACGCGAGGCATCCATACCGAAGATCGGCTCCCCCACTGCGCGCAGGGCCTGGGCGAACATGTCGATATCCTGATCGGCGGGCACGTATCCGGCCTCGAAATGCACTTCGGCGACGCGGCGGTAATCCTTGCGGATGAACCCCATC
>Ga0207903_1000291_pt1 | contig 16636 bp, 17 predicted proteins | sample MalvirmetaMSP131_FD_184234 | JGI IMG/M metagenome (GOLD analysis project Ga0207903, IMG submission 184234) | Marine viral communities from the Deep Pacific Ocean - MSP-131 (SPAdes) | ecosystem: Environmental > Aquatic > Marine > Oceanic | place: Atlantic Ocean | collected 2011-06-25
CGACGATGCGCCTGGAGACGACGCACAAGCCCGCCCGCGACCCCGGCAGGCGTCACCCCACGGGCAGATCCGCCGCACGCTGATACCCGCCGGCCCTTCGATCGTCAAACGGGCACCGCGCGAATCAAGAGCGGGGCGTAGCGACGGGGACGGTCACGCCGACGATGTGCGCGCGCGGCGACGGTGCACACCTCTACCGCGGCCCCGGATGCGGGTCTACAATCCGGGCGGGGGCCACGTTCGTGCGCCCGAATCGCCGATGCGCTGAGCTGGGCCGGCACGCGAATGACAACGCCTCCGGACGGGAAATCACCATGTTCGAGAATCTGATGGCGACGGCTGTCCTTCCGGCAGCGGACATCGATCGAGCGAAGGCCTGGTGGCACGACGTCCTCGGGCGCGACCCGGTCTACGCCGACGACGACGGCGGCGCGCTGTTCTATGACGTCGGCGGCACCCTGGTCATGGTCTACCGGACCGACTTCGCGGGTACGGCCCAGAACACCGCGTTCTATCTGGTGACCGACGACATCGATCGTGACACGACGGCGCTTCGCACGCGCGGGGTCGTCTTCCACTACTACGACATGCCTGGTCTGAAGACCGTCGACGGGATCGCCGAGCTCGGCGGCGAGCGCGGTGCGTGGTTCAGTGACAGCGAGGGCAACATCTTCGCGATCGGCCAGCCGACACCCGAGATGATGGAGATGGCGAGGAGGATGCGCGCCGATACAGCGAGCTGAACCCGAGCCTGCACGGACCGGCGCAACGGCCCCGTCCGCCGCGGCCCGGTTCAGTGGGGCGCGTATGTGGTGTCCGCGCGATCAGCGTCGTGGGGTGCTCACGACGGGGGCCTGGACCTCTCGTCGCGCACGTTTGCGCACCACGCGATTATCACCGATCGACTGCTTGTGTTCCTCCGCTCGGTCGCGACCCTCACGGCCGCAGCGCTCGAACCCGCCCAGGCTCCGACGCCGCGGCGGAGCGACGGTCGTTGGCCCGCGTTCACCGTCAACCCACCGAACCCACAAGAGAGTCCTGAGCCGCGCCTCGTTCGTAAACGATGTCGCGACTCAGGACAAGTGGCGGTGACGGTGGGATTTGAACCCAAGCAGGAACACCTTTCATACGTGCACAACAGGCCGGCTTCGCTGTCATTCCGCGAGACTTGACCTTTCGGCCGTGTACTGCGAAGGCCCTGAGCTTTCGTCAATCTTTCTCACGGCGTTCCCACGGGCTCGGGCCTCGTGCGGGGCAAGGAAAGTGCCTTCTTTCAGCCCGCGGAGCGGGTTCCTCCTTGATCGCGTGCTATTGCGTCAATGATGGCGGGGATGTCGTCGCCGGCTTGCTGCAAGAACTCGTCCTGCAGCAGGGTGGCGAGGTCGGAAACGGCGACCGTGAGCACCTCTCCGGCGGCCACCACGATGGGGATGCGGCTCTTCTTGGCCGTTTTCGCGATGCCCCAGCCGGTGGTCATCGCTTGGGGCAGCGCGAGGGACCGATCCTTCTCGGCGAAGTAGTAGGTTTCGGCGCTCTGCATGAGATCGACGCGGGTTTGCGCGAGGGCTGAGGCGATTTCGTTCATCACCAGCGCATCGGTCTCGTACGCTTCGTCGCGTTCCAGGCGGGACACGAACCCGCCTTCAACGAGACTCCGGGTCCGCAAGGTGGTAGTGCGGCGACGGTTCAGCGCGGGGTAGAGCTGCATGATCCACGATACGGCGGCGGTGAAGAGAATGAAGCCGGTGAGTGCTTGGAGCGGGGCAAGTATTCGCAGCGCGGGGGTGGTCGCGACGACGTCTCCGTAGCCGAGGGTCCCAAGCGTGACGAGGGAGAGGTAGATCGACGAGAAGAGATCGGGATAGCGGTCCGGGTTGATACCCGGGGCAAAGCTGAAGCCGTCCGGCATCTGAGGCAGATAGATCAGTGTCCACCCGAAAACCTGCAGCGCTGCCCAGACGACGATGACCAGGACGATTCCCACCGGCCCGGCAAGCGGTGACGGGCTCCCCCTCGGCCACCGGGATACCCGCCAGGTTCCGCGCATCACCCACGTGCTCACCCCTCCGCGGCCGGCGGGGTGAAACAGCGTGTGGAATACGTCACGAAGGCCAACGAGAATCAGTGCGACACCGACTACGACGGACAGCACGTTCATAGTCTCCGGCAGCATCGCGTCGTTCCTCGACTTTCATTCTCTCCTCCGACTAGGCAAGCACCACCGCTTCAGCCTCAGATGGCGATGCGGCGTAACATGCCCGTCGGGCTCCTACGCCAGTTACTCGGCGGGGCACTGGCGCGCGGCGGCGCGATCGAACTCGGGTACCTCGCGGGCCTCAGCCTCGGCGACAGTGGCGGCGATGCCGTTCTCCTCGATGTCCTTGATCAGCCAGTCCATCTCGAGGATCTCGTTTCGCTGAGCTTCGCTGATCGAGATCGCGAGTTCGCACACGCGCACATCCTGAATCTGCGCCCGTTCGGAACGGGTGATGGCGAGCGAGTGATGCGGGATCATTGCGCTCATCCAGTCCGTGTCATCCACCGTGATCTGGCTGCGGTCGAGAGCGATGCCGCCGCCGATCAGCAAAACCCCGACTGCGACGATCGCGATGTTCGCTTTCGTGTTCTTGTACATGTTCAGCATCCAGGCGATCATGACCAACACCATGGTGCCGCCCATCGTGACCGCCATGAACACACGACTCTCGCTGAAGCGGACGTGGCCCCACTCCCACGAACCGGCGAACATCACCCAATACATGACGACCATCGCGGTGAGGATCATCGCCGCGAATCGCAGATACATCGGCATCTGCATCCGCGACTTCTGCTCCGTCTGGTGCTCGTTGTGGTCACGCTGTTGGTCGTTGTTCTGATTCGTCGACAAACGGATCATCTCCTCATTCACTCATTCGTAATCATTCACTCATTCGTACCGTCGATTGCCTCTCGTCGGTCGAGGCGCGATCGGTCGCGCTCTCAGGCGGCGAGCATCTCGACGCAGGCCTGCTCGCAGTGGCGGCACGCCTCTGCGCAGATCTTGCAGTGCTCGTGCATCTCGGCGTGCTGCTCGCACTCCTCCGCGCAAGCGGCGCACGCGGCTCGGCACGCCTCGAGGACCGCACGAATAGTGTCGGGGTTGCTGCCCGTCTGGCGGGTCAGTACGGCAGCGGTCGCGGCGCAGACGTCGGCGCAGTCTAGGTTCTTGCGGATGCATTCGGTGAGCTCCGCGACCATGTCCTCGCTGAGGCACGCGTCAGCGCACGCGGCACACGACTGGGCGCACTCCACGCACGCCTCGATACACGTCAGCAGCGCATTGCTCGCATCGGCCTTCGGGTGGGTGCGCAGCATGTCTCCCGTAATGGTCATCGTCATTGCTCCTTTCCCGCCGGGCGGATGCCCGACCAGCGGCACGCTACAACGGGCATACCCATCCACGGAGGGGGTTGCATACCGGTAGGGGGCTGCGGTACTAAGTCACACGTACGTAGCAAGCCAGAGCGTCTCGCGCACGGCCGCCATACCCAATGGGGGTATGCAGTGAACTTGTCGCCATACCAACAAAGGCGACCCCCCAGGAGGGGAAGTTGTCATGTCGATGAACGAGTTTCGGGTATGGATATGACATGCGGGCTCGATGGAGCCCGCTGAATCGCTCGCTCACTCTGTTCCACCCGATGATCGCGACGACGTTGTCGATAGGAAAGGCCCATGACCTCAAACACCTCTGACCACGCCCCTGGGGGGACGCACCCCGGGGAGCACGGTCAGCACACCGGACAGATGGCAGAGCACGACGCACACTCAGAACACGGCGGGGCACATGCGGGCCACGGCGCCGATCACGTAACGCAATTTCGTCGGCTGTTCTGGATCAACCTGATCATTGCCATACCCGTCGTGGCGTTCTCGAGCATGTTTGCGATGCTCGTCGGATACCAGCTGCCCGACTTCCCGGGCGCCGCATTCATCGCCCCCGCGCTGGGTACCGTCATGTATGTGTGGGGCGGGCGCCCGTTCCTCACCGGTGCGGTCGCCGAATTGCGTGCCCGCACACCCGGCATGATGCTGCTGATCGCCCTCGCAATCACTGTCGCGTTCCTCGCCTCCTGGGGCGCGAGCCTCGGACTGTTGGATCACGAGCTCGAGTTCTGGTGGGAGCTGGCACTGCTGATCGTGATCATGCTCCTCGGGCACTGGATCGAGATGCGGTCGCTAGCCCAGACCACTTCGGCCCTCGACTCGCTCGCAGCGCTCTTGCCCGACGAGGCCGAACGGGTCGAGGGCGACGACGTGATCACCGTCTCACCCACCGACCTGAGGGTTGACGATGTCGTGATCGTTCGCCCCGGTGGCAGCGTTCCCGCCGACGGGCGCATCGTCGACGGCAGCGCCGACATGGACGAGTCCATGGTCACGGGCGAATCCCGCACTGTGTCGCGCGGTGTGGGCGACCCGGTCGTGGCGGGTACCGTCGCGACCGATTCCGGGCTGCGCGTGCAGATCACCGCCACGGGTGACGACACCACCCTCGCCGGCATCCAACGGCTCGTCACCGAGGCGCAGGCTTCGTCATCGCGAGCACAGCGTCTCGCCGACCGCGCCGCGGCATGGCTGTTCTGGTTCGCCCTCGGCTCCGCCGTCATCACCGCGCTCGTCTGGAGCCTCCTCGGCAACCCCGATGCTGCCGTCGTCCGCACGATCACGGTGCTCGTGATCGCGTGCCCTCACGCGCTCGGGCTCGCGATCCCCCTGGTCGTCTCGATCGCAACCGAACGCGCCGCGCGCGGGGGCGTTCTCATCAAGGACCGCCTGGCGCTCGAGAGCATGCGCACGATTGACGCCGTGCTCTTCGACAAGACCGGCACCCTCACCAAGGGCGAGCCGACTATCACCGATGTGCAGACGGTCGGGGATGTCGAGCCCGACACCGTTCTGCGCCTCGCGGCCGCGGCGGAGGCCGACAGCGAGCACCCGCTCGCGAAGGCGATCGTCCGCGCCGCGCAGGACCGGGGCCTCGCCGTGCCGCGCGCATCCGGCTTCCACTCCTCCCCCGCCGTCGGCGTCACCGCGACCGTCGAGGGCACCAAAATCCGGGTCGGCGGGCCGGCACTGCTCACCGAGGCCGCGGCGTCCGAAATCCCCGCCGCCGACACGTGGCGAGATGAGGGCGCGATCATCCTGCACGTCATGCAGAACGGCGCGGTCATCGGCGGGCTGCGGCTCGCGGACGAGATCCGCCCCGAATCGCGCGAAGCCGTCGAGGCGCTGCACGCCCTCGGGGTCGAGGTCGTCATGATCACCGGTGACGCAGATGCCGTCGCGCGGACGGTCGCGGGCGAACTCGGCATCGACCGGTACTTCGCGGGCGTCCGCCCCGAAGACAAGTCAGCCAAGGTCGCCGAACTGCAACACGGCGGACGCAAGGTCGCGATGGTGGGCGATGGCGTGAACGATGCCCCCGCCCTAGCGCAGGCCGACGTCGGCGTCGCCATCGGCGCCGGCACCGACGTCGCGATCGCTTCCGCCGGAGTCATCCTCGCCAGCTCCGACCCGCGCTCGGTGGTATCGGTCATTGAGCTGTCGCGAGCGAGCTACCGCAAGATGCAGCAGAATCTCTGGTGGGCCGCTGGCTACAACCTGCTCTCGGTCCCGCTCGCCGCCGGCGTGCTCGCCCCGATCGGATTCGTGCTGCCGATGTCGGTCGGCGCGATCCTGATGTCGCTGTCGACGATCGTCGTCGCCCTCAACGCCCAACTCCTCCGGCGCCTCGACCTGCAGCCCGAGGCATCCGTCCGCGCCGTCCTGAACCGCTAGAGAGGCCCTGCCATGTCGAACACCACCCGAGACCCCGTTCACGAGCCTGAATTCGCTCACGAACCCGCCGGGCACGGCTACATCACCGACAAGTCCAAGTACCTCAACCGGCTGAAGCGCATCGAGGGACAAGCCCGGGGTGTGCACAAGATGATCGAGGACGAGAAGTACTGCATCGACATCTTGACGCAGATCAGTGCTCTCACCAGCGCGCTACAGGTCGTCGCCGTCGGTCTTCTCGACGATCATCTCAAGCACTGCGTCCTCAATGCCGCGCGCGCGGGCGGCGACGAGGCAGACATAAAGATCAAAGAAGCCACCGACGCCATCGCGCGACTCGTGCGGTCCTGAATTCCCACCAGGCGGAAGCACGGCGGCGGTCTGCCTGACACCGCGCGCCAACATCGCCCCACCCCTCCGTCTCTCCAACCGCGTATCGCGCGGCAGACGCGGCGCAGTGTGCTCAGCCGCGAGCCGCGCGAAGCGAGTTCGGCGGATGGACACCCATAGGCGTGAGGCGCACCCTTCAGATGCAAGGACAGTGACCCGGCGCCCGAGGCCTCAAGACGGTTTGCGGCTGGACACCATTGCCCCGACGATCACCAGCAGCGCGGCAGCAGGATAGCCTGCGGCGAGGTCGACCCAACCTTCCGGTTGAGCTGGCCCGAAAGCTTCCAAATGCGCAAGCCAGTGGATGATGCCAACCACTGCTCCACCGATCATGATCACTTGACCTGCGCGGAGATATATCCGGCGGCGGCGGAAACGCTTCTGGAATTCTTCTTGGGTGGGCTCTCTACGCGGCGTGTCCATATGGCCTCCTCGCTTGTGGGGGTTTTGCAGCACCAACATGCTGCGGCGACAAGTGCTGCACCTCGGCGATCAAATGTGCCGACACGAACAGTTGGTGCGACCGAGTCGGGCCGCGCCGCTGGCGGTTCAGGGCACACCGCACTTTTAGGCGAGCGCGGGCGCACGTGCCGGTACGGACCTCGCCATTTGGTACGTGCGTCACGTTCACGGCGCCTTCAAATCGGCGCAGGCATCGTGGTAGCGAGTCACGCATCATAAGTGCCTCAGCGGAATCGTGCTCCGGCGGGATGACTTCGACGAGAGTCCAGCCACCGCACCCGCCGCGAATAGCAGAACGAGGACGCCCACGCCGAGCCGGTCGAACCATGGTGCTACCGCCATCGCTGGAGTGACCGAGTCGGATAGCGGCGCTTCGGCGACCATGGCGGAGCTTGTGAATGGTGCCATCGTGGCGATCTCTGCGCCGTCGGGCCCGATGATCGCGGATGATCCCACGGTAGACACGTTCGCCACGGATCGAGCCGTCTCCATCGCGCGGGCGCGCGCGATGGAGAGCTGCTGCTCACCCTGAGCTGAATCCCCGAAGTCAGCATTATTGGACGGGACGATCAGAATCTCGGCTCCCGTAGCGATAGTTTCCCGGACGAGTTGGTCGGAGACGATATCGAAGCAGAGTGCCAGACCGATCGGGACGCCGTTCACCTGGACGGTGGCGGCTGTCGTTCCCGGGGTCATATCGACAGGAATCAGCGACGGAACGAACGGCAGGAGGCTTGACCAAGCTGCACGGTCCGGAAGGTATTCGGCGAAAGGGACCGGGTACCTCTTGTCATATTGTTCGACTACTCCCACGCCCGCGCGCCAGACGAGTGCGCTGTTGAAGACCTGATCGTCGTCTACCGTGAGCGTGCCGAAAAGGATAGGCGCGCTCACCCGATCGGCGATGCCGTCGAGCGTGGCTTGAACCTCGGCGGTTCGCGCGACGTCAACATCAACAGAATTCTCGGGCCACACCAGAAGATCGAGATCTTCGTCATACAGCGATTGCGTTGCACGCACATGATCCGCAAAGATTCTCCCCGGCGCACTGGCGTTAAAGATGCCGGCGTCCGAGTTGCCCTGCGCCGCGCCGACTCGCATACTTCCTGTTTCGTTGAAGGAGAAAGAGGGCACGGCCACGAGAGCGGCGAGAAGAACGAGGGGAGCGGATGCGTGCCCAACTCTGCGCGAGCGTGCCACCTGCACGAGCATCGTGCTCATCACGACGGCAGCGAAAGTGGTTCCGGCAACCCCGACCCACGGCAGTAGGTCGCGCATTGGCCCGTCCACCTGACTGTAGGCGAGTCGGCCCCAGGCGAAGCCACCATACGGCCAGTTCCCGGTAACGAAATCGCGCCCGACCCATGCCGCTCCCACCATCACGGGGACTACCACCATCCGGGAGATATCTCCCGGGATCCGCTCCTCAATCGTCCGCCACCCGGCGATCATGATTGCGGCGGCGGCCACCGACATGAGCACCTGTAGCGCGACGAGTGCTACCCAGGGTGCGGGACCGAGATAGGTCGTCAACCAGACAATGTGAATACCCCAGAAACATGTCGCTCCCGCCGCGGCTCCCGCCAGCGCACGGGTCATCCGTGGTGCCGTCAGAACGCAGATCTGCAGCGCCACGCCCACGAGAGCGAAGGGCCAAGACCCGACGGGCGGGAACGCGAGCGTCGTGAGAGAACCCCCCAGTGCGCCAAGAGCCAGAGTCTGCGGGAAGGCATATCGGGGCGCCCACTTCGCGTGGCGCGGGCGCACCGCCTCCAGCGGGACCGGTGTGGTCATGGTCCGGTGTGGTTGTCGCCTGCCACGCGAGGGTCGGAGTCGGACGCTACGCTGGCTGAGCGGTGGGGTTCTCCGTCGCTCTCGAGGGTGTGGCCATCCTCGTGGTCGCTCGGAGCGGTTTCCGGTGAGCGCCCCTTTCGGTAAACACTCAATTCGGGCTCCGGGTGGCGGGCCGCTTGGATCACGATGAGAAACACACCGGCGATCGCCACGACGAGCGCCGTCAGTACGTTTATCTTGACGCCCCAGATTTCGAGCTCGGTGGGGTCGATCCGAATGGATTCGAACGATGCCCTGCCCGTGCCGTAGATGAGCAGGTAGACGCCGAGCGCCCTGCCCCACCTCAGGCGATAGCGACGCTCCAGAAGAAGGATGGTCGCGGCGCCTGCGAGATTCCACGACATCTCGTACAGAAAGAGCGGGTGAAAAAGCGTGCCCGGCGGCAAACCCTCCGGGAAAGCGGCGCTCTGCGGGTCGATTTGAAGCCCCCACGGGAGAGTGGTGGGAAAGCCGTAGAGCTCTTGATTGAAGTAGTTCCCCAGCCGACCTACTGCTTGCGCGATGAGCATGGCCGGTGCGAGTGCGTCGGCGAAGGACAGGAACCGGATTCCGGCAATGCGGCATCCGATCATCGCGGCAGCGCCCCCGACGAGGACGGCACCGAAGATGGCGAGTCCCCCCTCCCAGACATACAGCACGCGCCACAGATCAGCGCCCGGGTAGAAGTAGTCGTTGGGATGGGTGATCACATGGTAAACACGTCCACCGGCGATTCCGAAAGGGACTGCCCACAGCGCGATGTCGACGACAACGCCGCGGGCGCCACCTCGTCGTTCGAGGCGCCGAGAAGCCAGCCACGTGGCGATCGCAATCCCGAGAATGATGAAGAGCGCATAGAAGCGAAGCTCGAATACGCCGAGATCGATAGAACTGATGGAGGGGCTGGGAATGCCCGCCGTGAACATCAGCCCGCCGACGTTCACGGCTTCACCTTTGCCGACAGCCACGCGTAGGGGTCGATGTAGGTGCCGTCGGCACGCATCATACCGAGGTGTAGGTGGGGGCCTCCGCTCAGTCCGGTATCGCCGACTTTGCCGACGAGGTCACCGACACTGACCGAATCACCGACCCGCAGAGCCAGCGTTCCGACTGCCATGTGTGCGTACAGGCTGCTGATTTTCTCCCCGTCGACGACGTGGTCGATGATCGCGTACACGCCCCACTGGCTGCTGTCGCTGGCTGACGCTTCCCGTACGACGCCATCGGCGACCGCTTGGATCGCCGAGCCGGCGCCCGGGTTCATATCTATCCCGTTGTGATCTTGCGGGCAACCGGGGCACGGTGATTCGCGCCATCCGAACCCGCTGCTGATCGGAACCCCGGTCAGAAACGGCCACTGGATCGCGCCGCTGTAGTTGACGAATGTGGATGCTGTCTGCGCGTACACTCCCGTCGTGATCGCGCTCGCGCTGACGTAGGTTCCTCGGTCGAGGGGCGCGCCTGTCACCTGGATGTCAAGATCCAGCGATTGGGCCTCCCCGGCGGAGCCACTTGCTTCCGTCGTGTCGCTCGACACCCCTGCCGGGAATGAGGCGCCGCTGGCGGGAAGAGCGAAACTTAGCGCTAGAGCTACCGCGGACGACATCGCGGTCGCTGACACAATCTGTCGCCGGAACGACGAACGACGCATCACGGCGAGCGGAGGGTGGGGTAGCGCTGATGGCGAAAATCTCCGGCGCTCCTTTTCGCTCTCCCTGATGCTTCGGCGGGTCGGCGAGGTAGCGGGCATGGACGGGTCTGACGATGAGGGCATTGTGATTCCGGAAGGAGACTAAGTCGCGCGCACCGGCGCGGAAGAAAAGCGAGAGGATCCAGTTAGCGGATCACTCGTGACACGGTCGAGGATCATGAGGCAGACCGGTCTTGGCTCACGCCGCACAGCGCCGAAAGAAACGCGGTGTGGGTCGGCAACGAGCACCGTGACGAAAACGGGTGCGCTCAGGTTCGACTGATCGAGAGGACGTGAAGATCTGGTGCGCTGTGAAGGAGCACCCGCGCGCGGAAACCCGTCCCTGAAGGGGGAACCAGACGTGTCGACAGCCAGAATCGCCGCGACGCCCGCGCGAACCCGAGGCCTAAGGCCGCGACGAATGCGCAGACCGCGACAACCATGCACGCGAGCAGTTCACCCACGTGGGATGAGCAATCCGAATCGCAGGGTTCAGCAACGGAAGACGAACTGCCCGATACGGAGGACAATATGGGGTTGTCCACAATGCTCTGCGAAAGGGAAACTTCCGACGATCCTGCGACCTTGTGCTCGCCCTCGCCCCCTGCATGCATCGCCAGAAGGGCGAGTACGAAAAGCGACACGAGCGTGACGAGCCAGAGGGTCGCGCCTTGAGTGCGTGCGCCGTCGCGAAGAATGTTCACTCGCGCCTTCCTGCCGCAGGGCTCGTTACGTGATCGTGATGACCTCAGAGTACAAGATCTGCGTCCGAGACTTTCCTGTGAACGACACCCGGTAGGTATTGCCAAGCGCAGTTGCTCGGCGTGTCTGGGCAAGCGCGCTGGGTGATCGATGTAAGGGTAGCGAACGTTTCCCGCCATCATCACCTGCCGCACGAGGAGTCGAATGTCCCGCTATCCTCCGCCGGTGGCGCTTCCCGCCGTCGACTGCGGGTGCGCACCATCCACAGAAGAACTGCGTAATCTCGACGAACCGCGACGCGATGCGGGGGGAGTCAGACACACATTGGGGCGGCGGGGCTTCGTGCGCATCGGCGCGCTCGGGCTGCTCGCCGCGGCGTCGCTCGGGGTGGCTGCTCCGGCCTTCGCTGCCGCGTATCCATCCTGGGATGATGTGCAGCGCGCCCGTGCCAATGAAGCAGCGAAAGCCACCGAGATCTCGCGCATTCAAGGGTTCATCGCAACCCTGAACGCCAACGTCATACGGACGCAGGCAGCAGCAGAGGAAGCGTCTCAAGAATTCTTCGTCGCGGAGGAGGAGTACTTTGCTGCTGTCGCGCGGGCGGATGAGTTCCAGTCCCAGGCCGATGCCCAGGCCGCCGTCGCAGCGACTGCCTCGGAACGGGCGGGCCGCGTCGCGGCGGAAATGTATCGAACGGGCGGCGATGACACGTCGTTGCGATTGTTCTTCTCCAATTCCGGTGACTCCGACCAGCTACTGAGCAGGTTGGGCAGGATAGACAAGCTTCTTCAGAGAAACCGCGATGCGTTCGCCGATGCCACCCTCGCGCGCGGGGCGGCACAGTCACTCAGCGATCAAGCCGCCGTCGCGCGAGACGAACGCGATCGACTCAAGCAGCTCGCTTCGCAGCGAATGGAAGAGTCGCAGGCCGCAGCCGACGCGGCTCAGCAGGCTCTGGACGAACAGTCCACCAACTTGGTCGTCCTGGAGGCTCAGCTCGCGGCACTTCAGGATTCCACGGCACGCACCGTGGCGGATTACCAGGCCGGCGTGGAAGCTCGACGGCGCGCCGAGGAAGAAGCGAGACGACGTGCTGAGGAAGAGGCACGGCGTGCAGCCGAGGCAGCGGCTGCGGCTGGCGGGGGCGCCAGCGGCGGGGGCGTGGGCGTGCCAGGACAGATCGGGCAGTCGGGTTGGGCGCGACCGTCCGGCGGGCGACCGACATCACGTTACGGAGCGCGCGCGACAATCTGCGAGAACGGTTATTGCACCGGCTATCACTACGGCACTGACATGGCGACGGGCTGCGGGGCTGGCGTTTTTGCGGCGAGTGCGGGCCGTGTTGCATACGCCGGGACATATGGAGCGTTCGGCCAGCACGTCCGCATCGATCATGGCGGTGGCATATTGACGGCATACTCGCACCTTCAGCAGGGCGGGATATTGGTGAGCTACGGGCAACAGGTCGCAGCGGGCCAGTTGGTTGCGCGGGAAGGGAACTCCGGATTGTCGCGGGGTTGCCATTTGCACTTCGAAGTGTGGCGAAACGGGCAACGAATCAACCCCGAACCATTCATGAGCGAGCGCGGCATCTCTATCTGATTTGGCAGCTAGAGGCGGCGGTACCAGCCGACTCGCCAGGAATCGAATGTAAGATACCCCGTGGCGGTATAACCGCCGATAATCGGATCCGGCGAAAGGTTTCGCACATGAGCGTGATGCATGTACGCGTCGCCCTCACCCGCCGCGTCGGCTATATCCGCCCCCTTCTTCTCGGGACTCTGGGCGCCGCACTCATCATCGTTGGGCTACTGTCCATGCATGGGATGGGCGGTACCGCCGAACATTCGGTGCCCGCCTCTACTCAGGCACACGCTGTTGGTTCGGAGTCGTTGACGCACGACAAGCCCGCGTCAACGGATCTCGAAGAAACCGCAGGAGACTGCTCATCAATGTGCCCGACAGGCGACATGATGGCCATGCTCGCGTGCGTAGTGGCCCTCATGGTAGGCGCCCTCCTCGTCGGCGTCCGCCCGAAGGCCATGCGCGTCCTTCCGCGGCACCTCATTTCTCCTCGAATAAGCCGCCGTGTCGAAGATAGTGCGCCGCCCGAGCCTCCTGACCTGAACGTCCTCTCCATCAGTCGAACGTGAACGGGTAGCTGCCACCACGCAGCCCGCTCTGACCACGGCTTCACCCAACACAAACGACGAACTTTTGAGGACAAGAAATGCGCACTCGATCCACCCTGCTCGCAGCAGGAACAGTTGCCACTGCACTTTTTCTTGCCGGCTGTACCGGCACGAGCATGGACGGCATGGACGGCATGAATGGCAACGAGCCATCGACAGGCATGTCGGCGGAGGCGACGGACGTCGATTTCAACGACGCCGACGTTTCCTTTGCGATGGAAATGATCATGCACCACCAGCAGGCGATAGAAATGTCCGACGTTCTCCTCGCGAAAGACGACGTCGCGCCCGAGGTCATCTCTCTCGCCGAACGCATCAAAGCCTCGCAGCAACCCGAAATCGACACCATGAACGGTTGGCTCGCGTCTTGGGGCCGGGAGACAATGGGTTCCATGGGCTCCATGGACAGCATGGGCGGGATGATGTCGGAAGAGGATATGACCGCTCTCGAAGACGCCTCGGGACCGGCGGCATCTTCGCTGTTCCTCGAGCAGATGATCGTGCACCACGAGGGAGCCATCGAGATGGCGCAAGCGCAGTTGACGGATGGGCAGAACCCGGACGCCGTGGAACTTGCGCAGAAGATCATCAACGATCAGACAGCGGAGATCGCAGAGATGGAGCAGCTGCTCACGCAGCTCTAAGCGCTTCGTGCCCGTAGCCACCTGCCATTACGAGGGGTCGCCGTGAAACTGGCGACCCCTCGCTTACCCCTCTTCGCCAGAAAGCGCTCATGACCCGCACGTCCAAACATCGCTCTCAGCGAGGCGGGAGTCAACAACTCCGCCTCGCTGTCACAGTCGTCATCGCCACGCTGACGCTCGTCGGCTGCAGCAACTCACCCGACGCAACAACACCGGAAGGCATCGCCGAGCTCCAACACGTCCATGGCATAGTCGACAATCCCGACGGAGACGGCATCTTGATCGCGACCCACGCCGGCATTTATGGTCTCGACTCCGTAGACGGAAATGGAGAACTGACCAAGCTTGTCGGCGGATGGGAATTCGATGCAATGGGCATCACCTCGACAGCCGATACTCTCTACGCCTCCGGGCATCCTGGGCCCGCGACACCGGAGGGTTTCGGCAGTCCGAACGTGGGCTTGGTTCAATCGGACGACGGCGCCCTCACCTGGCGGAGCGTGTCGCTTGCCGGGGTAGCGGATTTTCACGACCTGAGTGCCGCGTCTGAGGAATCCGAAACCATATACGGGCTGCAGGGCGAGGCGCTGCGCCGCAGCGACGACGGCGGCCAGACGTGGGTCGACCTTCCCCCCGTGCAGGCCCGCGACATTGTCGTGTCCCCCGGCAGCGGAGGCACGCTAAACGCGACAACGGAAGCGGGGCTGGCGGTGAGTTCTGACGGCGGCGAGAGCTTCGTCACCGACCCCCAGGCGCCCGTGATGTATGTCATCGCCGCCCGGAACGACGGAGGCCTCGTCGGAGTCGACCTCGCTGGCACGGTTCGCTACCAGGACGGACCTTCCGCGGAATGGGTTTCCGGGGGCGCTCTCTCGGGTACGGCGCAGGCGTTCAGCTATCTGGACGAGTTCGGAATGCTTCTCGCGGCCGATGATCGAGGAGTGCTCGCGTCGGAGGATTTCGGTGTGTCATGGGTGACCCTGATCGCGTCGTGAATGCGCGCCTAAGCCGGAGCACCTTTAGCGCACCATTGAACGTTGATAGGGTGAGGAGGACATGATCGCCCCGGTGTCGTCCCGACCCTCGTCAATCTTGTCCGAACGCCTGTTGATAACGAAGATCATTACGAGCGTGGCGCTCGCGTTCTTTCTCATCCTCGGCGCGTGGGTGTCGACTCACTCCGAGCAGGAGGCCGCTGCGCCGGTTCCTGTCGGCGTCGCGCTGATCGATTCACACGTCGAAGCGCCCGCTCCGGCCGTTCAGACGATCGTTAGCACATACTCGGGCACCGATTCCCTATGGGGAATAGCGGTGTGCGCATTTGGAGTGCTGTGCGGGCTTCTTCTCGTGCTGATGGCGACCAATTGGTTCCATTCGCGGGGGCGCCCAACCCACGCCAACGTCGCGCTCGCGATGACCCGCGTACTCCTCCTCGCGCCGCCCCTGCCTCGCAAGGTAGCACTTTCACTTACGCAATTGAGCATTTCTCGAACCTGATACTCGCTGCGCCGTCTTGGTGATGGCGTCTCGCTCCGGCCGTCCGCCGGAGGCATCCGTTTCTATGCCGTTCGCGTGTTGAGTGTGTGGAGTTGCTTCGTGAAAACCCCCGTAAAGGCGACATTGATCGCCATTGCTGTCGCTGTCGTTCTGGTACTTGCCGGAATTATCTATGCCCTCGTGAACCAGAGCGAGCCCTCGGCCCTCACAGGCGACGCCGGGGTTGTCTCGGTGGTGCGCCCCGACTCGCATGTCGTCGACGACGGAGGTGATGGCGCGGTCATTGTCGTGGAGTTCCTGGACTTCGAGTGCGAGGCGTGTGGCGCGTTCTACCCGATCGTGGAAGAAATACGGGAAAAGTTCGACGGCGAGATCACCTACGTCATCCGCTACTTCCCGCTGCCCGGGCACACCAACTCCACGAACGCCGCGCTCGCGGCCGAAGCGGCTGCGCAGCAGGACCAGTTCGAGGCGATGTATCAGCGACTGTTCGAGACTCAAGCCGAATGGGGCGAGTCGCAGGAATCCCGCGCGGATATGTTCAGAGGCTTTGCCGAGGGACTGGGGCTCGACCTCGCCGTCTACGACGCGGCAGTCGCAGACCCAGCCACGCTGGCTCGGGTGCAGTCGGACTTCGACGACGGACGCGCGCTCGGCGTCAGCAGCACCCCCACATTCTTCGTAGACGGGGCACTTCTGGAGCTGCAGCAGTGGAATGACCTCGAAGACACGATCGATCAAGCAGTCAACGGAGCGTCCGACTGAAATCGGCGTGAGCCGAGCCGCAGGCAATCGTAGACGCTCGCCACCGACCTCACGTCTCGACGCGGGCGAGGAATGAAGCGATCGCGATGGCCCGTCAGATCATCGACCGCCCCTGAAAGGAGCGAACCGTGGGCGCAGGACACAGCCACGACATGAGCGAAGCGACCCCCCGCAATAAATTGCTCATCGCATTCTCGATCACCCTGGCGGTGTTCGTGGTCGAAGTGATCGGATCGATCATCACCGGCAGCCTCGCGCTGCTGGTCGATGCGGGGCACATGCTCACCGACGTGATCGGCCTCGCGATGGCGGTTACCGCCGCTAACCTCATGAACCGTCCCCCGTCCGACCGGCACACCTGGGGGCTCCGGCGCGCCGAGGTTCTCAGTGCACTCGCCCAGGCCGCCCTTCTCTTGGGCGTGGGGATCTTCGCTCTCGTCGAAGGAATCCGACGTCTATTCGAGCCGCCCGAGATCGCATCCGGCAGCCTGTTGTTCTTCGGGATCGTCGGCCTGGTCGCGAACATCGCGTCCCTGCTGGTACTGATGAGCGGTCGCACACGCAACCTGAACATGCGCGCCGCGTTCCTCGAGGTCCTCAATGACGCACTCGGCTCGGGCGGTGTCATCGCCAGCGCCATC
>Ga0207903_1000293_pt1 | contig 16566 bp, 16 predicted proteins | sample MalvirmetaMSP131_FD_184234 | JGI IMG/M metagenome (GOLD analysis project Ga0207903, IMG submission 184234) | Marine viral communities from the Deep Pacific Ocean - MSP-131 (SPAdes) | ecosystem: Environmental > Aquatic > Marine > Oceanic | place: Atlantic Ocean | collected 2011-06-25
CGATATCGCGGCGTCCGAAGACACGCGCCCAGAAGATAAGGTTCTCGGCCACGGTCAGTTGTGATTTCAGCCCGTCGGCATGGGCGGCATAGGCGCAGACGTCCGCATCGACAGCGCCCCTGACCGGGGGTGTCAATCCGGCGAGGGTGCGCAGCAGCGTCGTTTTGCCGGCGCCGTTGGGGCCGCGCAGCACCAGCGCTTCACCCGCCGCGACGGAAAACGTCACGTCCCGCAGAACGGTGATTTCGCCCCGGCGGCAGGACAGGTCGGTGACGGTAAATGTCATGGAGCAGGTTTAGGGGGCGTTCGGGCGCGGGGAAAGAGGCGTCAGAGGTCTATCCGAAGTCCGTCCGTCCCGATGTGCAGTGGCCCGGACCAGATAGGGGCTGTGGCTGCGGCCCAGTCGGCGGATCCGTATTCGGGATCGTCAGACGGGATCAGATGATGGAGTGCCAGCGCGCCGACGTCTGCTGCTTGCGCGATCCGCGCGGCGTCGTCTGCGGTGGTGTGTGATCGCCGCAGGTGTCGCATCAACCGGTCATCGCCGTTGCCGACGCGTGCCACGAGTGCCGCGAGCGCAGGCATGAGCATGGCTTCGTGCACCAGAAGGTCGGCACCGCGTGCGAAATCGGCCAGCCCGGGGTGATATGCGGTGTCGCCCGAGAAGACGACATGGTGTCTGCTGCCGCGGAAGGACAGGGCGAAACAGTCGATGAGGGGCGGATGATCGACCTGCATGGCGGTGACGGCGGTCGGTCCGAGCATTGTCACGTCACCGGCGTCGATGGCGTTGACGCGGATCAGGTCGCGCAGATCGGGGCGTCCTTCGTCGGCGATGCGCAGATCAATATCGGCCTGCATGGATGTCAGGAAACCGCTCCAGTAAAGGTCCAGTCCCTTTGGCCCCCAGATATTCACCGGCGCAGACAGCCCTGCCGTCCACGCAGTGTGCAGAAGCGGTCCCAGTTCCAGATAATGATCGGAATGAAGATGGGTGATGAAGATCGCCGAAAGTGACGGCAGGGCGATGTTCTGGTCGCAAAGTGCACGTGTGACCCCCAGACCGCAGTCTATGACCGCCAGTTGCCCGTCGAGGCATAGCAGGCTGGACGTCGGCATGGTCGATCCGGGGCGGATCGCGGGGCCGCCCTTGGTGCCCAGCAGGACGACGTAATCGGAGGATGAGAGCGGCACGGACTTTCCTTTCGGGCGATATGCAGGCAACCTGGATCATCGGGTGATCGACCCGAAGGCCGCGCTGTTCCTCTTCCGCTATAACCGCGACGATCCGTCGGACGGAAGATCGAACCGTGATGCCGGAAGGGCTGACCTAAACGTCGGACCGATCTGGCCGGGTGCGACAAGGCGCAGGGCGACCTTGGCATCATGGCAGGGTCGGGCGACATTGCATACCACGGTATACCCTTGAACTTCGTCCCCCTTTCGGGCATGACGCGGGCAAATCCCGTAACACTTCCCGGAGGCCTTTCATGACTGTCCAAGTCGGAACCGATACCGCCAAGACACGGCGCACGCTGTCGGTCGGCGCGCAGAGCGTCAGCTATTATTCCATTGCCGCGGCGACAGATGCGGGGCTGGGTGACTTCTCCAGGCTGCCGGCCGCGTTGAAGGTCGTGCTGGAGAACATGCTGCGGTTCGAGGACGGCGGCCGCACGGTCAGCACCGACGACATCAAGGCTTTTGCCGAGTGGGCCACCAAGGGCGGCAAGAACCCGCGGGAAATCGCTTATCGTCCGGCCCGCGTCCTGATGCAGGATTTTACCGGTGTTCCGGCGGTCGTGGACCTTGCCGCCATGCGCGACGGGATCAAGGCGCTGGGCGGTGACGCGCAGAAGATCAACCCGCTGAACCCCGTGGACCTCGTGATCGACCACTCGGTCATGATCGACGAGTTCGGCAACCCGCGCGCCTTCCAGTTGAACGTGGACCGCGAATATGAGCGCAACATGGAGCGGTATCAGTTTCTGAAGTGGGGCCAGACCGCGTTCGACAACTTCCGCGTGGTGCCGCCGGGCACGGGCATCTGCCACCAGGTGAACCTGGAGTATCTGTCGCAGACGGTCTGGACCGACAAGGATCAGAACGGCGAACTGGTGGCCTACCCGGATACGCTGGTCGGCACGGACAGCCACACGACGATGGTGAACGGTGCCGCGGTTCTGGGCTGGGGCGTCGGCGGCATCGAGGCCGAGGCCGCGATGCTGGGTCAGCCGATTTCAATGCTGATCCCCGAGGTTGTCGGCTTTGAGCTGACCGGCCAGATGGTCGAGGGCACGACCGGCACCGATCTGGTGCTGAAGGTCGTGGAAATGCTGCGCGAAAAGGGTGTCGTGTCCAAGTTCGTCGAGTTCTATGGCGCGGGGCTGGATCACCTGCCGCTGGCGGACCGGGCGACGATTGCCAACATGGCGCCGGAATACGGCGCGACCTGCGGCTTCTTCCCGATTGACGGCGAGACGCTGCGCTATCTGGAGAACACGGGCCGCGACAAGGACCGCATCGCGCTGGTCGAAGCCTATGCCAGGGAGAACGGGTTCTGGCGGGGCGACGATTATGCGCCGGTCTATACCGACACCCTGACGCTGGACATGGGGACGATCGTGCCGGCGATTTCCGGACCGAAGCGACCGCAGGATTACATCGCATTGACCGAAGCCGCGTCGGCATTCGGCAAATATGTCAAGGGAATCCGGTCTGGCGAGGATGCATCGCCGCGAGCCGAAGTGCGCTGGGAAGGTGAGGGTGGCGCGCCTGAGCCGGTCGATATTCCGGGCGATGAAGGGCACCACGCGCGCGGCCATGTAAATGGCAGTGAAGCGGACCGGATGCAGTTGCATGACGGGTCCATCGTGATCGCCTCGATCACGTCCTGCACCAACACATCTAATCCCTACGTCATGATCGGGGCCGGTCTGGTCGCCCGCAAGGCGCGGGAACTGGGTCTGAACCGGAAGCCATGGGTCAAGACATCTCTGGCACCGGGCAGCCAGGTTGTCTCGCATTATCTGGAGGCCGCCGGTCTTCAGGAGGATCTGGACGCCATCGGGTTCAATCTGGTGGGCTATGGTTGCACCACGTGTATCGGCAACTCCGGTCCGCTGGCACCGGAGATCAGCAAGACGATCAACGATTGCGACCTGATCGCGACTTCCGTCCTGTCGGGCAACCGCAACTTCGAAGGCCGGATCAGTCCGGACGTGCGCGCCAACTATCTGGCGTCGCCGCCGCTTGTGGTGGCCTATGCGCTGGTCGGCGACATGAACGTGGATATCTCGACCGCCAGCCTGGGCAAGGGCAAGGATGGGCAGGACGTCTATCTGAAAGATATCTGGCCGAGCGCGAAGGAAATCGCGGAATTGGTCGAAAAGACCGTGACGCGCGAGGCATTCCTCGACAAATACGCCGATGTCTTCAAGGGCGACGAGAAATGGCAGAGCGTCGAGGTGCCCGAGCAGGAAACCTATGACTGGCCTGCCACATCGACCTACGTGCAGAATCCGCCGTATTTTCAGAACATGGACCCGAAGCCCGGTCAGATCGAGGATATCGCGGGCGCGCGCGTCCTCGCCGTGCTGGGCGACATGATTACGACCGATCACATCTCTCCGGCCGGATCGTTCAAGGAAACCTCGCCCGCGGGGAAATACCTGATCGAGCGGCAGGTTCCGGTGCGGGAGTTCAATTCCTACGGGTCGCGTCGTGGCAACCACGAGATCATGATGCGCGGCACTTTCGCCAACATCCGCATCAGGAACGAGATGCTGTCGGGGGTCGAAGGCGGCTATACCAAAGGTCCGGACGGTCAGCAGACCTCGATCTACGATGCCGCGATGGCATGGCAGGAGAAGGGCGTGCCGCTGGTCGTCTTCGGGGGCGAACAATATGGTGCCGGATCGTCGCGCGACTGGGCGGCCAAGGGCACGGCATTGCTGGGTGTGAAGGCGGTCATTGCCGAGAACTTCGAGCGCATCCACCGCAGCAACCTTGTCGGCATGGGGGTCATCCCGTTCGAATTCACCGGCGGCGACACCCGCACGTCGCTTGGCCTGACCGGCGAGGAGACGGTGAACATCCTGGGTCTGGCAGACGTGAAGCCGTTGCAGGAGGTTCCGGCGACGATCATCATGGCCGACGGCACCGAGAAATCGGTCACGCTGAAGTGCCGGATCGATACGGAAGTCGAGATCGACTACATCAAGAACGGCGGCGTGCTGCATTACGTGCTGCGCAGCCTCGTCGCGGCCTGATTGCCGCGGCCCTTCGGGGCAGCATAAGGCGACGAAATCAAGGGACGGTGTCTTTTCCGGGTGCCGTCCTTTTCAGGCATGGCCGTCCGCGCCGGGTCTTGCCCGCGGGATGATGTAACCAAGGGGTGATTGGCGGCGGCGGTATTCAAAGGCTAATGAAGAGTCTACGATCCGTTTACCACTCATCTTTTCCTGACCACGGTTCCCGATGCGCGCTGCCTTTGCTCCGATCCTTGCCGTTTCCTGCCTTGCCGCCGTCCCTGCCGCGCTGGCCGATCCGACGGTGGTCGAGCTTTATACCTCTCAAGGCTGCTCGGCCTGCCCCCCCGCTGACGAGATGCTGGGACAGCTGACACAACGCGAGGACGTTCTCGCCCTGTCTCTGCACGTCGATTACTGGGACTGGATCGGCTGGAAGGATACCTTCGGCAACCCGGCATTCAGCGAACGCCAGCTGCAATATAGCGAGGCTGAAAATTCCAGCGTTCGCTATACGCCCCAGTTCATCGTCAATGGAACGGATCGTTTGGCCGGGCCGTCTGGAATGCAGCTCTGGGACCTTGTCCAGAAGAACGTCGACGTTTCCTCCATGACCGACGTGCTCAGTATTGCACCCGGCAGCGAGGGTCGGCGGGTCACGCTTTCGGAACATGCGACGGGCGGTCAGCTGATCCTTGTGGGATACCAGTCCGAAGCGACTGTCAAAGTGCTGTATGGCGAAAATGCGGGTAAGGTCATTACCTATTACAACGTCGTTCATTCCTGGGATGTGCTGGGCGATTGGGACGGTGCGCCCGGTGCGATCGACGTTCCACAACTGGGCAACGGTCTGCATCGCGCGGTTCTGGCGCAGGCGCAGGTCGATGGGCGACCGGGGCCGATCATCGGCGCGGTCAAACTGGACTGATCCGGCTGGACCCCGAATGCCGGTGCTGTCTATGTCCGCTCCATGATTCGCGCGATTCTCCTCGATAAGGATGGCACACTGACCGACTTCCGCGCCACGTGGGAGGCGTGGATGCCGGGCATGATTAACGACCTTGCGCACGAGAGCGGGGCCGAGGCCGATACCGTCGCAAAGGCTTTCGGGTTCGATCTGGCGACCGGGCGTATACCGGCGGAAGGCCTGTTCGTGACGGCCCCCGGTCATGTCGTTACCGCAGGCGTCGCATCCGCGATCGGCTGGCCGACGGCACGGCTGTCGCGCTGGCTCGCACCGAGGTCGCACGTTGTCCGGCAAGTCATGGTCCCCGGCGTGCCACAGGTTCTGGCGCGGCTGCACGCCGCCGGCCTGCCGATCGGCATCCTGACAAACGCGGACGAAGCCGAGGCCCATCGTCATCTGATCGGCATGGGGATCGGACATCTTCTGCATCGGGTGATCGGCTGCGACAGCGGCTTCGGCGCCAAGCCCGATCCCCGCGGCGCGGCGGATTTTGCGGATGCGCTGGAGCTGCCGCGCGGCTCGGTGGCCCTGGTCGGGGATGGCCGGACCGACATGGCCGCCGCGAAGGGGGCAGGGCTGGTGCCGGTGGCGGTGCTGACCGGTACGCTGGGCCACGCGGATCTGTCACCATTGGCGGAGGCCGTTCTGCCGGACATCACCGGATTGCCCGCATGGCTGGCCACACGCGGTATCGGAGTGCCGGCCGCCTGATTTCGCAACCTGGCGCACAGCTTAACCGCCTCTTCAGATTTGTCTGTTTGAACGGCCCGGTGGTGTCCGGAGACGTGAATGCTGGGTCTGATCTGCAAATCGCTGGAAGGATTCGTGCGCGATCAGCACGGGGATCTGCAATGGGAACGCATTCGTCGCGCGGCCAGGCTTCCGTTCGAGAGGTTCGAAGCGTTGCGCATCTACGACGATGCCGTCCTGATGGATCTGGTCGCCGCCACCGGCGGTGTATTGGACCGTCGTCAGTCTCCGCTGCTCGAGGATATCGGGCATTGGATCTGCACCCATCCGCCGTTGGAACCTATCCGACGTCTGATCCGATTTTCGGGAACCAGCTTCGTTGATCTTCTCTTCTCGCTCGAGGAGATCGAAGATCGGGCACGCATTGCGCTTCCAAACCTGCATCTGCCGCAGTTTCGGGTCGAACTTACGGTATCGGATGAATTCGTCGTGACGTCGCAATGGATGGTGCCCGGGGCGGCGGCGGTTTTGACCGGCATGCTGCGGGCGATGGCCGACGATTACGGCACCCTGGCGATCATTGAGCGTGGCGGGCTGTCGCAGGACGGTGACACCGTGATCGAGACGATTTCCGTGCGCGTGATCGAGAACACCTTTCATGAGCCGCGCGAATTCACCCTCGGGGGTGTCCGATGAGCGTGATTTCGGTCGAAACGTCCACGCTGGACCATGCCTTGCCTATGGCGCTTCTGTTCGAAGCATGCGGTACTGTCACCCATGTCGGGCCGACGTTCGAGAAGATAGCACCCGGTGCCGTTGGCAAAGGCTTGGCGGGGGTGATGAATTTCGTTCACCCGCAATTGTCAGGAAGCTGCGCAGACGTGCTTCGATATTCCGGTCGCAAGCTTCGGGTGGAACTTCGGCACGAGGCGAACATTCCACCGGGCGAGGGTCTGTCGACTCTGCGCGGCACTGTCGTGCCGCTCTCGGATCGGCGCGGGCTTATCAACCTGGCACTGGGGGCCGATCCAGGTGTCGCGCTCAAGCGGCACAGGCTGACGTCGCGCGATTTCACGGCAACCGATCCGATGGTCGATTTTCTTTATCTTATCGAAGCGCATGCAATGGTGCTGTCAGAATTCGAGCGGTTGAGCGAACGATTGGATCAGGCCCGCACGGCGGCGGAGGAAGCGGCCGTCACGGACAAGCTGACGGGCCTTCGCAATCGCCGCGCAATGGACGACCATCTGGGCCGTCTGACCGTTGATGCGGGGCCTGCCTTCGGTCTGATGAATATAGACCTGGATTACTTCAAATCGGTCAACGACACGATGGGCCATGCCGCAGGCGACCGCGTGCTGGAGGAGGTTGCCCGGATCCTTCGCCAAGAGGTTCGGAGCGGCGACATGGTGGCCCGTGTCGGGGGGGACGAGTTCATGCTGCTGTTCGAGAATTGCGCCGACGTCGGTTTGCTGCAGCAGATTGCTGGCCGGATTATTCAGCGGCTGGAATTACCTATCGACTGGCAGGGACAGGAATGCAGGATATCGGCCAGCATCGGCATCACTATGTCCAGCTACTATGACACGCTGGATGCAGAGCGGCTGGTCTCGGATGCCGACAGCGCGCTTTACGCATCCAAGCGCGCAGGGCGCGCGCGCCATTCGGTCGCCCGACCGGTGGGCGAGTGCAGCATGGAGCCTGAGGGATAGGATCGGCGTTATTGCAGAACCCGGCTTGAGGCATGACTTTCCCTTTCCCTTATCCTGTTGATCTCAGTCCAAACGGACGATTTCGGCGGTGCCTTGGGCGTTGAAGCGGTTGAGGAGAGCGATGCGGATGCAGATCTCTTCGGTGTCTGATCCCTGAATTCCGTCGGGTACGGGTTCCTTGTTCTCGGCATGTAAAACACTCTCCTTCATCTAATGAAAAGTTTCCACAAAACCGGGGGAATTCCATTCCATCAAAATTGACCGTGTGGGCAGGCACACTCCTTTTGGTCGCTGCTGCGAACTGGGACGCGACTTGGATGCAGGAACGCTCCGCTGGTTTGGGCGAGATTGGACCGGAACCGATCGGCCCAAAGGCATAGCCGGTCGCACACCCTTGCTGCCCACCATCGGGTAATGCGGTTCGATCAATGCCAAAAGCAGCGACCAGGGCACACAGCATCCATCTCGATCAGGAACTTCTCCCGCCGCGTCACTTTCTTCTTGGTGGTGCGGGCGAGGGCGGCAAATGTCATCTGTTTGGGCATCGGCGGGTTCCTTTGTCGTTCGATCCGAACCTACCAGATCACGCCGCCATGCCGAGGTTTTTCAGATGTTCCTTAGGTGTTTAGTCCCGTCATCTGGTGGATCGGATCGACGATGAAGCGGTCTGGCTCTGAAGTCCAGATTTTGCAGATGTATTCGTAGGGTGTGAGCCCGCTGAGAGTCTTGAGACGACGGGCGAAGTTGTAAGCGTCCAGGAAGTCCGCGATATGGCCGCGGAGCTGATCGTGGCTGTCGTAGTGGTATCGCTTCACGGTCGCATCCTTGATCGTGCGGTTCATCCGCTCAACTTGGCCGTTGGTCCACGGGTGGTTCGGTTTGGTGAGCCGGTGCTCGATCCCGTTGGCCTCGCAGATCATGTCGAAGCGCATCTGCCAGGAGTAGGCGGTATTTCGGTTCCGAGGCTGCTCGGCGAACTGAATGCCGTTATCGGTGAGGATCGTGTGGATGCGATAGGGAACAGCTTCTAGGAGGCGCTCCAGAAACTCCCAGGCTGTCTTGCGGTCCGCCTTCTCGACCAACTGCGCCACTGCGAACTTGCTGGTCCGGTCAATCGCCACAAAGAGAAAGAGCTTGCCCTCGGCCGTCCTGACCTCGGCAATATCGATGTGAAAGAACCCGATCGGATAGCGCTTGAAGCGCTGCTTCTTGGGCTTATCGCCGTCCATATTTGGCAGACGTGAGATCCCATGCCGTTGCAAACATCTATGCAGAGACGAGCGCGTCAGGTGCGGGATGGTCGGCTGCAACGCATAAAGACAGTCGTCGAGCGGGAGCAGAGTATGGCAGCGGAAGGCAATAACGACGGCTTCCTCTTCGGCGCTGAGAACCGTTGAGCGCGGCTCCTTGGGCCCGGTCTTCTGATCTTCAACCGTTTGCCGCTTGCGCCACTTTGCAACCGTCTTGGGATTGATCCCAAGCTCTCGGCTCAACCCCGCGATCGAAGCTTGCGATCGCTGTATTGCTGCTCTGACGGCGTACGTGGTCGTGGCGCTGCCGTGACGAACTTGTCCCATAGTGCTTCCTTCCAGTCCATCGAATGGATCGCACCATCAAACCGTGGGATCAAACACCTAGTCAGCGTCGCCATGCCCACGCCAAGGTCGTCAGCCACCTGCTTGCGCGTCAGCCCGCTAGTTGTTCAGTCCCGGCATCAAACCGTGACAGGTTCACTGCAAGACTGTCTCGAACAGATAACAGAATAGCCGGATTTCGCGGAAGCGCTCATGGTGGTTCTTGGAAAAGGCCGAATGATCCGGCACCGGATCAGCCAGGCCGAACTTGCAAAACTACCGGTAAGCCAGATTGACATGCACCTCTTTGCAAAGTCGCCGCTCGGACCGGATGCCCATGCAATAGCCAAGCAAAAGCATACGTGTGCGATTTGGAGAGATTGCGCCGCGTCGTCGATGAGCGTGACGTGCGACAATTCAGGAGTGATTTTACCTGTACGACCGAGTTGATGGCAGGCCGCCCAAATGGATCTCATCAATGGTATATAGAATATCCAAGCCGCCGCCAGGGAATATGTCGATAAGTTCACTTCGCATAATCAAATCCGGTCGATGATAAAGTCGGGAACGATCGCCGAGCGCCGGATGGCATTGGTCACATCCAAATTAGTCAGCGATCCATATCCGGTGACGAGAGCGGTAGCAAAACCAGCCTGATGTCCGCCGAGGATGTCGGTATGCAGAGTGTCACCGACCATGAGTACGCGTTCAGGCGGGGTCGGGCGTTCAAAGCGCGTCCGCGACATCTCGAAAATGTCGGGAAATGGTTTGCCAAAGAACACCGGTTCGATGCCCGTCGCATCCGCAAGTTTGTGCGCGAACCAGCCGGGTTCACGCGACAAGCCGTTTTCTCGTGGGGCGACCATGTCCGGATTGCCGACAAGAACAGGGCGCGGCGAGCGGATCAGCGCGGTCTCCAGCAGCGTCTGACGCGCGTCGGTCCAGCCGTCAGAGCCGACGAGCAGAAACCCATCCACACGGTCGTAATCGTTAGGTTCATCAGTGAGGATGCAGGCGTTGAGATTGGAAATCTCGCCTAGGTCCGCGGTCGGATTCAGCATGACACCCCAGTTGGAGTGCGGCTCGCTCTCGACGCGAAGCAGGAGGGCGTCACGGCTGGTCACGACCTCGGATGGCGCGAAGTCAAAGCCGAGCGCGGCATAGCGCGTCATCATCCGGGCTTTCGGATAGCCGGCGGAGTTGGACACGACGGCGACGGATTTGCCGGCTTGGCGAAGCGCGGCAATGGTCTCTGCGGCACCGGGAATGGCGGTTTCACCGACGTTCAGCACACCATAGGCATCGAATAGGATCAAATCGAACGGCGCAACAATATCGGCGAAACTGGCATTGAGCGCGCGCCCGCCGCCGGTGGCCGGGGGCAGGCGATGTTGCACGCTCAGATAGGCTTCAAACGCCTCCGCAGGATCGACGAACTGAAAGCCGATCAAAGGATGCGGCGGCGCAGGAATGCCGAGATCACTTCGCCAATGATTACCAGCACGATGATCGCGATCAGGATGGTCGCGACCTCGGGCCAGTTGAAGGTGTCGATGGCACCCTGCAGGATAATCCCGATACCACCGGCGCCGACCAGCCCCAGCACAGTGGATTCTCGCAGATTTATGTCCCAACGCAGGATCGCCACGGCCCAGAAGGTGGGCATCACCTGTGGCACGATTGCGTAAACGATGACCTTGAAGCGTGACGCGCCGGTGGCCTCCAGCGCTTCGACAGGGCGCGTGTCAATCTCCTCGATCGCTTCGCCCAGAAGTTTGCCGATGAACCCGATGGATCGAAACATGATCGCCACGATTCCCGCCACGACGCCGGGACCGAAAATGGCGACGAACAGAAGCGCCCAAATAATCGTGTTAACCGACCGGGACGTTACAAGGATCAGCCGCCCAAGCCACAGTGTCACTTGGTTTGGCGTGGTATTCTGCGCGGCGATATAGGCCACTGGCAGCGAAAACAGCACCGCAAAGGCCGTGGCAAAGGTCGCGATGTTCACCGTGTCCCACAGCACCCGCAGGATCGTGCCAAGGTTACTGGGATCGGGTGGATACATCCGCCCGAACAGGTCGCTGATTTGTTCCGGTGCGCCCCAGACCCATGCCCAGACCACCTCGATCGAGGTCAGAGCCCAAGCTATGGCCAGACCGCAGCCCAGCAGAATGGCCCAGCGGGTGAATTTCTGTTTCGGGGTGAAGCGAACCCAGTCGTCTCGACCGAACTGTTCTGCGATGGACGTCATTGAATGCGCTTTCGTATGGCGCCGCTGACTGCCTCCGACAAAAGGATCGCACCGACAATGACGATGGTGATGGCAAGCGCGAAGTCGTAGTCATAGCGCCCGAAGGCGTTGGCCAGCGTTGCACCGATACCGCCCGCACCCACGATCCCGACTACGGCGGAGGCTCGCAGGTTCGAGTCCAGTTGATAGATGGTCAGGCCGATCTGGCGGGGCATGATCTGCGGAAAGATCGCATAGACCAGTGTGGACAGATAGGGCGCACCAGCTGCCCGCATCGCTTCGACCTGGCCGAAGTCGATTTCTTCTATCCGCTCGGCAAGCATCTTGGCGACGAAGCCGATGGAATAGACGATCAGCGTAAGAACCCCGGCGAAGGGGCCAAAGCCGACCGCCTTGACGAACAGGATGGCGACGATCACGGGATGAAAGCTGCGGGCGATGATGATTATCGCCCGGCCAAGGTAGAAGATCGGCAGGGGAGCAACATTACGCGCTGACATGAATGCGATCGGGATCGATAGAAGCACGCCTCCCGCCGTTGCCAGCACCGAGATCTTGAGGCTTTCGAGGAAACCGTCCATCAGCAACTGGCTGCGTTCGAAGCTGGGCGGGAAGGCTCCGCCAAAGATCCGGCCAGCACGGACGATGCCTTCGGCAACGCGGTTCCAGTCGATGGGCATGGTCAGGCCGACCCAGCCGAAATAGGCGATTGCACCCAGATAGACGGTCCAACGGAGCACCGGGTTCGCAATGAAAGGCGGTTTTGACCATGTGTCGCGCGCCGCGCTCATGACGCCGCAGCCATGTCGTCGGTGCGGTCCGCGTGCGGGCTGCCAGCATAGATCTCGTCCATCGCGGCCTGATCGAGCTGCGCTGGTTTGTCGTCGAAGATGATACGGCCATAGCGCATCCCGACGATCCGGTCGGTGTATTCCTTGGCCTCGGTCACGTTGTGGATATTGATGACGACGGGCAACTTCAGTTCGCCCGCCAGATCGCGCAGCAGACCCATGATCTGCTCCGATGTCTTGGGGTCTAGCGATGCTGTCGGCTCGTCCGCCAAAAGGATGTCAGGGTCCTGCATCAGGGCACGCACAACGCCGACGCGCTGACGTTCGCCGCCCGACAGCTGATCGGCGCGGGTGTTGGCGTAATGAGCGATGCCGACGCGTTCCATCAATTCGAACGCACGGCGAATGTCCTTTTTCGGATAGCGACGTGTCACTGCGGCCCAGGTGGAAATATATCCAAGCCGTCCGGACTGGACGTTTTCCATCACCGTCAGGCGGTCGACGAGATTGAAGCTTTGGAACACCATCCCGATTTTGCGGCGCGCCGCGCGCAGGTTCTTACCACGCAGGCTGGTCAGCTCGGTCCCGTTTAGATTGATTGAACCGGACGTCGGCTCCACCAGCCGGTTGATACAGCGCAGCAGCGTGCTCTTGCCGGCACCAGACGACCCGATGATCGACACGACGCTTTCGCCCTCGATTGTCAGGTCAAGATTCTTGAGAACCGGATCCCCGCTGCCATACCGTTTGACGAGGTCAGTGATTTTCAACATTTGGACCGCCTTCTGTGTGGGGCCGATCCAATAGACCGGCCCCAACGGGAAATATCATTCAGCAGCAAGGCCTTGGGGCGTGTATTCGACACCATTGGCCGACTGGATCTGGCGAATGACGGCCCATTGATCCTTGTAGGTGATCGGAACGAACTTGGTGACGCCGGAGAATTCCTCGCCCAGTGCGGTGCCGGCGAAGTCGAAGCTGAAGAAGGCTTCCTTGATCTTCTCTTTCAGCTCTGGCGCCAGGTTGTAGGCCACACCGTAGGACGTTGTCGGGAACGGATCACTTTCCCATACGATGCGAACGTCCGCAGGATCGTAAAGGCCACGCTCTGCCATGCGATCCACGACTTCGGACGCGACAGGGGCCGCATCATAGTCGCCCGCGACCACACCCAGCATGGACTGGTCGTGGCTGCCGGAATAGATCACTTCGTAGTCCTGATCCGGCACGACGCCCAGATCGGGGAACAAGGCGCGCGGCGCCTGATTGCCCGAGTTCGACGTGGGCGAGGTGTGCGCGACGCGCTTGCCCGCCAGGTCGGCCATTTCCTTGATGTCACTGTCGGCCTGCGTGTAAACCTGCAGCTTATAGCCGAACTGGCCGTCTTCGGCGCCCATGATGGCAAAAGGCTCCACGCCTGCAAGGTTCACTGCAAAGGGTGTCGGCCCGGTGGAAAAACCTGCGATATGCAGGCGGCCCGACCGCATGGCCTCGACCTCGGCGGAGTTCGATTGCACTGCGAAGAACTGCACGTCCTTGCCGGTGACCTCTTCCAGATGTTCGATGAACGGGGTCCAGATGTCTTCGTAGATCGCGGGATCTTCGACTGGCGTATAGGCAAAGACGAGGGTGTCCGGGTCTACCAATTTGCTGGGGTCAGTCGGAGCATCGGCGACAAGATCGCCGTCCGCATCGCAATACATGACGTCGAGTGTGCCCCGGTTGGCGCACTCCTCCTGTGCCAGCGCGCTGCCGGCCGTCATAGCGAAGGCCGTCAGAAGACCCGCGCCGAGAATTATTACCTTAGGCATGTTTTTCTCCTCCCTGGTGTGTTCCGCATGTCATTCACGGAACGACTGGCGTGGATACGACCACCAAAATCTGCGATTGGCAACGTTCCCCCTGACATCTTCTATGGCACAGATTGAAGTCAGGCGGCAAAGCGGCAACAACTCTAGGGATGTTTCACATGCGGTTCCGATTGCCAGGTCACGCGTTTGGCCCGGACGCCTGAAAATACAACAATCGCGTTTGCCAGAACATCCAGCGTGTCCAATACCGGAACCGGACAACGGATCTGTTTGCTGACTAGGGAAAATTCGGTGCAGCCTATGATGACGCGCGCAGCACCCTCGCGAACAAGCGTGGCAGCCTCATTTTCCAACAGGGTGAGGTCGGCCTGGCTTGGTCCGTGTTTCTTGATCCGGCGTATGGACGCCAGGATTTCGGTCTCGTCTTCAGGGAAAGCTGACCTTAGATCCGCGTCTTCCAAAAGGTTTCTGAACAGGCCTGTCCGGTTCGTCGCAGGCGAGGCGAGAACGCCGACGACGTCCCCGCGCGTCATGCCACATGCGGCCTCCGAGCAGGCGAGGCGGGGCATGTTCAGCAACGGGATGTTGACGGCTTGCACGATGTTTGACGCATATAGATGCGCCGTGTTGCACGGCATGGCCAGAACCTGCGCACCGGCCTGTTCCAACCTTTTGGCCATCTGAGCCAAGACCGGCCCCGGGTCGGGCCCGTCCTGTGTGATAATATGGCGGAGGCGCGAGGGTACCAGCGGGTTCATGTCCACGATCATCGGGGCATGATCCTGATCGCCCTCCGCCGCGGTGGCGGCGTGCACCCTTTGCATCAGCGCGATGGTCGCCTCGACACCCATGCCGCCCAGAACACCGATGCGCCGAAACCTGTCTGCGGCATCCGTCATGTCGCTATCCGGTCAGGACCAGCGGTCCGAGAAGTCGAAGGCGGCATCGTAGCCGAATAGCGCCGCTGACCCCCCGGTGTGCAGAAAAACTACCCGCTCGCCCTTTTTGAAATGTCCTTTCCGGATCAGGTCGATCAAGCCAGCGGCGCCTTTGGCTGAGTAAACCGGATCAAGAAGAATCGCTTCCAATTCCGCAAACATCCGGATCGCCTCCAGGCCGCTTTCCGTGGGGATGCCGTATCCCTCACCGACATAGTCCGTGTTGGCCACGACGTCCTTACGGGTCACGACCCCCGGACATCCAAGCTTCTCCGCTGTTTTGCAGGCAAGCTTAAAGACGTTTTCTTCCTGTTTCATCTTGGGTGCGCGAACGCCGATGCCCAAAAGAGGGATCTGTGCATTCATTGCCTTCAGCCCGACAACCAGGCCCGCCTGCGTTCCTGCGCTGCCGGTGGCGGTCACGATATGATCGATCTTCATGCCTGTGCCGTTCACTTGGCCCAGAAGCTCGAAAGCGCAGTTGACATAGCCCAAGGCACCCGTCGGGTTCGAGCCGCCGCCCGGAATGGTATATACTTTCTTGCCGTCGGCCCGCATCTGATCTGCGATTTCTTCGATGACGGCGTTGAAATCCCCGCCGCCTCCGCGCTTTTCGGTCGTCGCACCATGCAGGTGGTCCAGAAGCACGTTGCCGTTGTTGTTGTAATTGGCATCGTTTGACCCTGTGCGGTCTTCCAGAACGATGTGACACGCCATGCCCATCTTGGCGGCAAAGGCTGCGGTCTGGCGGGCATGGTTGGATTGGATCGCGCCTTGAGTGACGACGATTTCCGCGCCTTGAAGCTCGGCTTCGGCCATAAGAAACTCTAGTTTGCGCGTCTTGTTGCCGCCGGTAGACATGCCCGTGCAGTCATCCCGTTTGATCCAGATTTCCGGACCGCCAAGTTCCTTGCTCAGGCGATCGAGGCGTTCGAGCGGCGTGGGGAGGTGGGCGAGGAATCGGCGCGGAAAACGGGCAAGGTGCATTGCATGATCCTTAATTTGCTTCATTCGATGTTTACTTGCGCAGAACCATCATTCCTAATGCAAATTGGCACATGTAACTTGCGTTGATCGCAATTTTGAAGGGAAGTGGAAAATGCGGTTGGAGTGGATCGACGATATACTTGCGGTGCTCGATAACGGATCGCTTGCGCGCGCTGCCGAAAAGCGGCTGTTGACGCAATCCGCATTTACCCGCCGCGTCCGTCTTATCGAGGACAGCATCGGCACCGAACTTTTTGATCGACGACGCAAGCCGGTGACAGTGATGGCCGGGGTCGAAGCTCTGGCACCGGAACTGCGCGACCTGAGCCTGCGTCTGCGAAAAATGCGTTACAGGTTGAAAACGTCCAGCAGCCAGACGAATGGCAAGATGAGCATTGCCTGTCAGCATGCGATCACCACAACGGTTTCGCCGTGGATCGTGCGAGCCATGGCGCAATATGACGACATGTCGGTCAGAGTGCGGTCAGGAAATCAGGACGAGTGTATGGTGCAATTGTTGTCCGGTGAGGTCGATTTCGCCGTGATGTATACTGTACCCGGCGACCAGACGGCAGTTTTCGAAAAGGCTTTT
>Ga0207903_1000295_pt1 | contig 16518 bp, 10 predicted proteins | sample MalvirmetaMSP131_FD_184234 | JGI IMG/M metagenome (GOLD analysis project Ga0207903, IMG submission 184234) | Marine viral communities from the Deep Pacific Ocean - MSP-131 (SPAdes) | ecosystem: Environmental > Aquatic > Marine > Oceanic | place: Atlantic Ocean | collected 2011-06-25
TCGCTAACCCCAAAACTAGCACCATAATCCATTCCTTCAAAGGGCAGATGATAATTGGCAGAAATAAATATGTACCCTCTAGAAGCGAAATATTCGGCCATAATGTAATTTTCATCTGGTAATCCCTGTCCACCATGATGGTAAAGTATTACAGGGAATTCGGTTGTTGTGGTTAGGGGGTGCCGAATGCTCTTTGTCCTTGTTTTTTTTAGAGTATCTAGTACTTGCTCATACGTATATCCGTTGTAATTTAAGGGTTCGTAGGTTTCAAATTGTTCTGAAATATTATAAGAGATAAAACTGTTGTCTATTCCCCGAGCCAGATTATCGTAAACCTCTTGTAATTCCTCTGGGACTTCTCTTTTTCTGAAATCGCCATAACTTAAATATTCTAAAGGAAGTGATTCTTGTATTGGGTGCCAAATTTGAACGAACAGGGGAGCGGCTCCGACGTACCCATATTGTTGGTAATTTTCATCCTCATTATAAATGATGGAATCGAAATAACCTACTTTAAATGTTCCTAACTCAATTAGCTCATAGAAGGAATTTTGCCCTGCTACAGCTATACTGAATAGGCCTATAAAGAATGATAAAAGTACTTTCATTGTTCAAATAATTTACTCCACATATCTGTCTGTAAATTAAAATCTTAGCATTCCATTTTCAATATAGAATAAATTGATATCAATGCTGCCATTCACTTTTAGAAATGCATTGCTATCAAGGGTTATACTTCTGTTTGAAAGTTCAATAATTCCATTCATTTTTATTTAGGTGCTAATGGACCTCTCCTTTTTATTTATTTGGTTAACTTATTTCAAGATAAAGTACTTCTAGCTTTTTAGTTTTTAAAGTGATAAAAATGGATTAACTAATATAATTCCAAATGTTTTTAAACTTCACCAATTGCGTATAGGTATATAGAATAGGGGCGTTGTTAGGTTTTTGTAGGGATGGATCGTCTTTAAGCACTTGCATCGCATAACTACGGGCAATTTTTAAAATTTCACTGTCTTTTATAATATCGGCAATTCTTAAATTTAATACCCCGCTTTGTTGGGTGCCCATCATATCACCTGGACCGCGAAGTTTTAGGTCTACTTCGCTTATTTCAAATCCATCATTGGTGCGAACCATCGTTTCTAAGCGTGTTTTGGCATCTGCAGAGAGTTTGTGGCTAGTCATCAAAATACAATAGCTCTGTTCGGCTCCACGTCCTACACGCCCTCGTAACTGGTGCAACTGGGATAATCCGAAGCGTTCGGCACTTTCAATCACCATCACCGAGGCATTGGGGACATCGACGCCCACCTCAATAACTGTAGTGGCGATCATAATTTGTGTTTCGCCTTTTACAAACCGATTCATTTCATAATCCTTATCGGCGGGTTTCATTTTTCCGTGGACAATAGAAATCTGGTATTTTGGTTTGGGAAATTCTCTCGAAATACTTTCGTAGCCATCCATTAAATCTTTGTAATCTAAGGCCTCACTTTCTTGTATTAATGGGTACACAATATACACCTGTCTGCCTAGTGAAATTTCGTCTTTTAAAAACCGAAAAACCTTGAGTCTGTTCGAGTCAAATCTGTGTACAGTTTTAATGTCTTTTCTACCTGGCGGAAGTTCGTCAATAACACTTACATCTAGATCACCATATACGCTCAGGGCGAGGGTGCGGGGGATAGGGGTAGCGGTCATAATTAAGATGTTGGGAGGTTGCACATTTTTGTGCCATAATTTGCTTCGTTGTGCCACCCCAAAACGATGTTGTTCATCTACAATAGCAAGCCCTAAATTTTTAAATTGAACGGTATCTTCTAGCAGCGCATGGGTGCCAATTAGCACTTGTAAAGACCCATTTTGAAGGTTTTCGTGAATTTCTTTTCTTTCTGAAGTTTTAGTTGAACCTGTAAGAATTGAAATACTGATATTCAATTTATTACACCATACCAGTAAACTGTTATAGTGTTGGACTGACAAAATTTCAGTTGGCGCCATTAAACAACCCTGAAAACCGTTGTCAAGTGCTATTAATAGGGACATAAAGGCAACTATGGTCTTTCCAGAACCTACATCTCCTTGTAACAACCTATTCATTTGTGAAGCTTGCCCCAAGTCATGACGAATTTCTTTAATAACTCGCTTCTGTGCTTCGGTTAAATTGAAAGGTAAATGCTCGTTAAAAAAGGTGTTAAAATAGTCACCCACTTTCGGAAAAGTGTACCCTTTAATTTTGGTTTTATGGAGGATATTTTTTCGAATTAATTGCAACTGAATGTAAAATAATTCTTCAAATTTTAGTCGGTATTGTGCCCTTGATAATAGGGTCTGATTTTTCGGAAAATGAATGTTAAAAAGTGCCTCATTTTTAGGGAGTAATTTAAGGCTGTTTAGGACCTCTTTGGAGAGGCTTTCTGCAAGCCTATTTTTGGCTTCCAAAAACAGGGTTTCTAGCAAGGTGCTAATGACTTTATTGGTGATACCACTACTCGATAATTTTTCGGTGGAAGGATAGATAGGTTGCATGGCAGATCGTAAACTTTTTTCGTGTGCTTCTAGCAATTCCATTTCGGGATGGGGCATCGAATACAAACCGTTAAACCAATTTGTTTTTCCGAAGATGACATAGGGAACATTCAATTTTAAATTTTCTCGTATCCATTTATGGCCTCGAAACCAAACGAGTTCCATTTGTCCAGTATCGTCGATAAACGTTGCCACCAAGCGCTTTCCTCGTTTTTGCTCTACCGTTTTAATGTGCGTTATTTTTCCAATAATTTGGACTTCGGCATTGGTTTTTTGTAATTCGCCTATTCTGTAGTATTTGGTGCGGTCGAGGTACCTATTTGGAAATAAGTGCATTAAATCCTGAAAGGTGTGAATTCCCAATTCCTTTTTAAGCAAATCGGCTCGATTAGGACCTACGCCTTTAAGATATTCTATAGGAGTTTGAAGGAAATGGGCATTCATAAAACGAAAATACTTAATTTGGCAAAACAATTACTAGATTACTCCTATGAGATACACTTTCTTCCTTTTTATTTTCTTTACAACAGCACTGAATGCTCAGCAAAATGACCTGGTTGACTTTATAACGATAGATGCTACCGTGGAACCCATCGCTGTAGGAGAAAGAGTAGAGGGAACGGTGCGGGTTACCTTTAGAATGCTTCAAAAGGCAGATTCGATTTATTTGGATGCGAAAAAGATGACGATTACCGATTATGCTTTGGAAAGTGCAACGGTAGCGGCTTCCGAAGATAAAATTTGGCTTATCAATTCCTTTGAAAAGGATATAACCTATACAGCGTTTTTCAGTTATGAAGCAACCCCAAAACAAGCATTATACTTTACAAAAAATCAAATTTGGACACAAGGGCAAGGGAAATACACGTCTCATTGGTTGCCAAGTATCGACGATATGAATGATAAAATTGAATTTGATCTTCAAATAATGGCACCCAGCAAGTATACTGTTGCTGCCAATGGAAGACTCGATAAATTTATTTTGTACGACGATAAAATTGCGTGGCAATTCGATATGCAACAACCCATGTCCAGTTACTTAGTGGCCTTTGCCATTGGGGATTTTAAAATGAAGAAAATAGAATCGGAATCGGGAATTCCTATTGAATTGTATATCGCCACAAAGGATACCTTAAAGCGAGAACCTACCTATCGTTACACCAAAGAGATTTTTGATTTTTTGGAAAAAGAGATTGGCGTTGCCTATCCTTGGCAAAACTATAAGCAAGTACCTGTGAGTGATTTTCTATACGCTGGTATGGAGAATACGGGTTGTACTATTTTTTCGGAAGCTTTTGTGGTAGATGCTACAGGCTTTGTAGATAGAAATTATGTGAATGTCAATGCCCACGAATTGGCACACCAGTGGTTTGGAAATCTGGTCACCGAAACTGAAGGTACGCACCACTGGTTACACGAAGGATTTGCTACCTACTATGCCCTCTTAGCTGAAAAAGAAATCTTTGGGGAGGATTACTATTATTGGAAATTATACAATAGCGCAGAGCAGTTACAAGCAATGAGTGATATTGGCAAAGGAGAAAGTTTGCTCAATCCTAAGGCATCTTCACTAACCTTTTACGAGAAAGGAGCGTGGGCATTGCATATGTTAAAAGAATTGATTGGTGAAGAGGCTTTTAAATTAGCCGTTGAAAATTATTTACTAAAGCATCAGTTTTACAATGTTACTACCGAAGACTTTTTGGATTCTGTAAGAGCTAACACTTTTGTTGAAATCACACAATGGGAAGAGGATTGGTTGCATCAATCGGCATTTAAAGCGGAGCAGGCATACCAATCATTAAAAAAGTCAAGTTTTATGCAGCAATTTTTTGAAGTTTCTGCTGTACGAGCCATTCCTATTTCAGAAAAGAAACCCTTGTTAAAACAAGCGATAACCTCTGGCAATGATTTTATAGGGCAAGAAGCGGTGTACCAATTGGCGTTTGAAGATTTTAAAGAAGTTTCTGAACTTTATAGAACGGCTTTAAAAACTAACAATTTGCATATAAGGCAGGCAGTTGCTATGTCAATGGATAAAATCCCGTTGGAATTTGAGTCAGAATACAAAACCCTTTTAGAAGATACATCCTATCTAACGGTGGAAGCTGCTTTGTATAATTTATGGGTGAGTTTTCCCGAAAATAGAAATGAATATTTGAAGAAAACGAAGGATTTGGTGGGGTTTCAGGATATGAATATTCGTCAATTATGGTTGGGATTGGCATTATTTACAGAAGGATTTAGCGATTCAGAAAAACCACAAATGCTTTCAGAGTTGTTAAGTTATTCAGGAGAAGATTATTCGTTTGAAATTCGAGAAAAAGCCTTCGATTATTTATATTCTATGGGAATTCAGCAGGATATTTTTATTAAAAATCTGGTAAATGCTTGTACACATCATTATTGGCGATTTCGGGATGGAGCCCGTGAAATGCTAGACGATTTTATGGCAAAGGAGCCGAATAAAGAAAAGGTTTTGGCGTTATTTAGTAGTTATTCTGAAAAGGAAAAAGCGTATCTTAAACGTAAATTAAATTTGTAATGAGAGCATTGGTCATTTCTGGGGGTGGAAGCAAAGGAGCCTTTGGTGGCGGGGTGGCACAATACCTAATTGAAGAATTGGGGTATAACTACCAGCTCTTTGTTGGGACATCTACGGGAAGTTTGTTGGTGCCAAATTTGGCACTCAACCATATCGAAAAAATAAAGAATGTCTATACTTCAGTAAATCAAGAATCTATTTTTAGCAATATGCCCTTTATTATTAAAAAGAATAAATGGGGTGGGAAGGAAATAGGCATTAATCATTTTAATGTGTTAATGAATTTTCTTCGGAAGAAAAAAACCTTTGGTGAAAGTAAAAACCTTCGAAAACTTATTGAAAAAACCTTTACCGAAGCGGATTTCAATACTTTAAAACAGAGTGATAAGGATGTAATTGTAACGGTTTCCAATCTTTCCATTAATCAGGTGGAATATAAATCCCTTAAAGACTTTGAATATCAAGATTACCTAGATTGGATTTGGATTTCGTGTAATTACACACCCTTTATGAGCTTGGTAAAAAAAGAAGGTTGCGAATATGCCGATGGAGGTTTTGGGAGTATGGTGCCAATAGAAGAAGCCATTAACAGAGGGGCAACCACTGTGGATGTTATTATCCTTGAAACCGAAGTGACCTATTACAATAGGTTACCGTCCAGAAACGTGTTTTCGTTAATTAGTACCATGCACGAGTATATGTCTGATAGGATTGAAAAGCAGAACATCCGCATTGGTAAATTTGTCGCTGGAAATAGCAATGCCATCCTTAACTTTTACTATACACCAACGGTATTAACCACCAATTCCCTTGTATTTGATAAACACGAAATGTCTAAATGGTGGGAGAGTGGATTTCAGTTTGCCAAAATGAAGAATAGCGAATTGAATGAAATTAAAGGGCCGGAGGCTTAAAATAATTCCCCTACTTCCTTTTTAATATAAGCAAGTGCCTTTTGTGAGGGAGTAATCTCCTCCATAAAATTCCGAAGTAAATACTCACGCATAGAATCTGCATCGCCATCTTTTTCGTGCATAGCCGCTTGCCTTATGATATGAATGGTGGCATTTTTCGCGGCGTTAATTAAGTTCCAACACTCAGGAGATGTATAGATTTGTTGCGTAACATTATGTTCAAATTCCTGTTCTATGTTTTTAATAAGGAGCTCCTCGTACTTAGAAACTTCATCAGAAAAGGGTTTTACGCGTATTAATAGCTTATTAGGATCAATTCGTTCTAAAAGAAGGGTGAGCCTTTCATACGCTTGTAAACGCATAGGCAACACTTTGTTTTGGGCTTCCTTTTGAACTAAATACCTTCTTCTTCCTTCTTCGTTTGCGGTGTGCCCTTTAAAAAAGAAATAGGATACTAACCCAACCACAATAGCTGGGAGTAAGTAAGCAACATAACTAATAACTTGAGAGAATTCTTCCATAAATTTTTAAGTATTAAGCAAACTTACAGTTTTTGTGAAACTTTACAAATAACGTTCATAGGATGAAAGTAGTATTTGATGAAATGATTTATAGTTTATAAAGTATCAATCTTGTAGCGACCTAATATCGATCATACTTTTAAATCGCTTAATAGAAAAACACTACAAATGAAAACAAAAATTTACATCACAATTTTTTTCCTAACTCTTTCTTTGACGGCTTTTGGGCAATTTCAAATGAATAGCGGGGGAGCCAATGAATACTACCACGATTTAAATACAGATATTATAAACGATAACAGCAATGACCTTGTAATAGCTGGAAACTTATTTGATGCAAATTTTAGCACACAATTAATGGTGTTGTTTCGAAAAAGTCAAAACGGAACCACTGTTTGGGAGCATAATTATGTTTCCCCTGGAGGTCCCATAGTTAGAGTCCTTGACGTTGTAAATTATTTTGATAAAATCTTTGCTACAGGTTATATAGAACTGAATGGACCTGGAACACGAACCACTTTTATAGCTGATATTAATGCAGTAAATGGGTTGGTAACCAATGCGTTCTTTTATGATGTCTTAACTCCACCGATGAATTCTCAAGGGTTAAAGATTATTGTTAGTAATAGTGATGCCGATGGCGATGGTGTAGCAGATTTAGGACTGGTTGTTGGGGGCTATTTTTCTAATTGTGTTCCTATAAATACTAATGGAAGTACCTGTACAAACTTAGGATTTGTATTACGAACAGATTTTAATTTGAACACTATTTGGATGATTGAGTTAGACAATAATAACACTACCACGGGAAATTTCGATTACGACTTTATAAATGGCATTACCGAAACACCTACTGGGTTCTTCCTAACAGGAAGTGTGGTTGGAATTCCAATGGCAGGGGTCCCAGACCAACAGGGTGTTTTAGCACATAAAATTGATTTTATGGGAAATTTTGTATGGGACGGGAGCTATATTTTTGGAAATGCAAACGATGTGAGTGTAGATGCTTATTACGACACTGCTTCATCCCAAATATTTATGCTAGCCAATTATTCTCAAACACATTATTTTGGAGTTACTGTCTATAACGACGCTACTGGGGTGATAAATAATGCAAGTAGTTGGTATGTCACCGATTTTAATGATTTAAACACCTACGCTTTTAAATTAACCGAATCGATTACAAATCCTGCTAATTTAGTAATATCAGGTTATGACAGAGATCAGGTGTGGCAGGATGCTTTGGGTAATCCCATCACAGGACAAAGTAATATTTTTATTTACGAGTTTGATAAATCAACAGGGGCTCAAGTAGGTCAATACATACAATATTTGGTTCCCCATATTGAGCACAGTCCTGAGGAACTTAATTTTTGGAGTTTGCAAATGCCCTTAATTTATTATCCCGATATGAGCTATCAATACACAAATAATGATGGTACGGGCACCTTTTATTTTCACGTTGGGTATCGAACAATTCCTTCTGGTGAAACCTGGGTAGAATCACTTTCTACAAATGCGACCCTGCAAAATGTGTGTATTAATTTAAGAAAAACCCTAACGCTAAACCCGTTACTATATACCCCCATAGCTGCTACTTCCGGTTTTGTTCCCTATACTGATGGACCTATCGTACTTAATGCAAATCCAATGACTCCCTTAGATAGGGATTGTGATGATACTATTCTTTCTATTATTAATCCACAAGGTAGCCTTTGGAAGCTGTATCCTAATCCGTGTAAAGAATTAGTTTATGTTACTTCAGAAACTGAAGTGATTTATACGCTATTCGACGAAATGGGTCGAAAGATTGATTCTGGATCTGTTTCTAGAGATAAACCCATTCAAGTGTCCCATTTGTCGAAGGGAATCTATTTTGTATCATTAATTAATGTAAATAGCTCTGGAACAATAAAGCTTGTAAAGGACTAATATATATTATTTAACAAAAGGGCGAAGCTACTATTTACTTCGCCCTTTTGTATAATAAACTTAGAATCAATTCACTATTTTTATCAGTAAAGAAAAGTATTGTGCTAAAACGCTATTACATCCTAGCTATCTTATGGGTTTTACTTCCATCTTTTGGACAAGCACAATATGCAACAAACTATAGTATCAAAGAGGGGTTACCCAGTAACCATATATATAAAGTCACTCAGGACAATAATGGATTTATTTGGGTTATTACAGATAATGGAATCGCAAAATATAACGGTACAGAATTTAAAGTATTTACTACAAAAGAAGGGCTCCCTACGAATGATGTTTGGGAAATAGCTACTACACCAGATGGAAAAGTTTGGTTTTTCTGCAAAGCTTCCAAGGTGGGCTATATTGAAAATGATAAAGTGCACAGTTTTGAAGGTGAAGAAAAAGGAATTGTTTTTTTTCCATTAAAAATTATAGAAATCGAGAATACTATTTTGTTTGAAAGTAAGAACAATTGGTATTTCTTAAATACGGAAAATAAATGGGAAGCCATAGATGAAATTAAAAAGCATCCATTATTCAAAATTAAGAGCGAGGTGGAAGCGCTAATAAAAGCAGAAAAACCAGTCAATATTATTCATTTTAGAGCAAAGGATTCCCTTATTTGCTGGTTAAAACGAGATACCTACATGGTATTCAATAGTAAAACAAAGGAGGTTGTTGACGGAAAAGAAACGTATGGGTTTAACCATCAATTTTCAGATCTCGCAAGAATTAATTTAATGAATGGGTCTATTCAATTAACCGATACCAGTTTTGTGGCACTATTGGATTCAAAATATAAGATAGCTAAAACTGCATCTATTCCATCGTCATTTAACTCCCATCACGCAAGTATCGATAAAACTGGAAATATATGGGCGGTTTCATTTCAGAATGGGGTTTATAAAATCCCAAGTGTTTACCAAAAAATAGCCTATTTTTTTCCTTCAGAAAAAATTGAAATTATTGAAAAAGCTGGAAACGACATTGTGGTAAATGTCTTTGATAAAGGATATTATCGTTATAATAAATCTAAGTTAGATTTTATACCATACATCGAAGAAAAGGGCGTGCTACACCCTTTAAGTGTAATTGATAGTCTTCAGAAAACCTATTTTGTCCACAAACTTGAGGTCGTTTCCTATTCCTTTAATACCCATAAAGTAGTTAAAAGAACCAAGATTAAAGAAGGAATCAAGCAAATGGTGTTTTACGATGGATTTTTATGGGGTTTAGGTTCTTATGATATAAAAAAAATGAAGGAGTCTAATTTTGATGTGGTGGCAAAATTCCCTGCTGTTGGTATGAATAAGCTGTTTATGTTTAATGATAAAATGTTAATTGGGTCCACGGATGGATTAAAAGTGTTAAAGGATACTGTAGTTACTCCCATTGTAAATGACACCCTTTTTCAAAAACCAATTCATAATATTGTATCCCTAAATAAGGATTGGGTAATCATTTGTACTGAAGGGTATGGAGCCTATGCAACCAATACTTTACAAACAATTTACTTTCCAAATACACAATACCTAAACATAAAAGATGCTTTTGTTGTAGGAGATAGCATTTGGTTGGCCACCAATGAAGGACTTGTTCAATTTCTAAAAAAGGGTAATACTTTTCAATTTGTTAAAAATGTTACGGAAGAAATGGGTTTAGCTACACGAAGGGTCAACTCTGTTTTAGTAGACGAGGATTATATTTTTATGGGAACGGATGATGGTTTGGTTGTTTTCCCAATGAATATTACAGCACCATCTCAGTTTTTGGATATTTATTTTGATACGGTTCAATTTAATGGAGAGACTTTAAGTCTGTCCAATAATGAGATTAACTATACAACTCATAACTCGCTTCGAGTAAAAATAGGTGCCATCAATTTTTCTGAAAAGAAAACGCCAGTAGCATTTAAATATATGCTAGAGCCTTTACAGAACCAATGGCAAGAAACAACTTCCAGCACATTAAATTTTAGTGATTTACCACCCAATGAGTATAAATTGCAATTAACTTCTGGCGATTACCAAAAGTCATTTTCTTTTATTGTACATCCTTTGTGGTGGCAAACGATAACTGCCAAAATTCTTTTCAGTCTTTTTGGGATAGGGATATTGCTTTTTGTCCTTCAAATGATACGTAAAAGAGAACTAAAGAAGAAAACGGCCAAATTAAATGCAGAAAAGAAGCTCGCAGAATACGAATTGTACGCACTTCGATCCCAAATGAATCCACATTTTGTATTTAACTCACTTACGGCCATTCAGTATTATATTAATGAGAATGACTTTGAAAATTCTGAAAAGTACTTGGTGAAGTTCTCAAAATTAATCCGGCAGTTTTTTGAAATATCCAAAGAAGAAGAAATCACGCTTGAAGATGAAATTGCATTGCTTCAAAACTATTTGGAAATCGAAAAACTTCGGTTTAATGACAAGCTTAATTTTACAATTGAAGTAGATCCAAAACTAAATATTACTCAAAGTAAAATACCCACTATGTTGCTTCAACCAGTGGTTGAAAATGCGGTAAATCATGGGATTTTTAATAAAGAAGAAAATGGAACTATAAACTTAAATTTTAGTTATATTAATCCTAAGGAATTTACTGTTGAAATTTTAGATGATGGTGTGGGGTTTGAGAAAACAAAAAAACAACGTAACGGAAAAATGAGTTCTTCCATAATTTTGAAGGATAGAATTTCAATACTCAATCAGTCACAACATTGGGATATCACCTATAGTACCGTTGTTGCTTTTTCAGAAGCATCAGACAAGGGAAATAAGGCAACCTTCCTCATAAAACATTTAAAATGAAACCTATCACCGCTATTCTAGTTGACGATGAAATTTCAGCTTTAAAAGGGTTGGAACAAAAAGTGGAAAAACTATTTCCCGAAATTGAAATACTACATACTACTCAAAATCCAGATGAGGCCCTTAAACTAATAGAATCTAGCAATCCGGACATCGTCTTCCTTGATGTTGAAATGCCTAGAATGAATGGTTTCGAACTGCTTTCAAAATTGAAGGAAGTACATTTTCAAGTCATTTTTGTTACTGCGTATAGTGAGTATGCTTTAAAAGCCTTAAAACAGTCAGCAATCGATTATGTGTTAAAACCCGTGGATAACGAAGAACTAAGTGCTGCCATTAATAAGGCTTTGCAGGCTATTGAAATGGAACATCAAAGTAAAAACAATGCGAAACTTATTGAAATTCTCACCGAATCCATCACCAATTCAAACAAGATTATAGTGCCTACCCATAAAGGATTGTCTTTTATTCCTCAGGATGAGGTGCTACATATTGAAGGATATGATGGGTATACAAAGTTTCATTTAACCAATAAAACTCATTTAGTAAGTTCCTACAGTTTGGGTAAGTTTGAAAAATCATTAAGCACTATTTTTTTTAAATGCCATAAGTCTCACATCATCAATATTGAAAAGGTACGAAGCTTTGAAAATGAAGGCTATGTCGTCTTGGATGGTGACTACCGTGTTCCTATCTCAAAAACCAATAGAAAAGTTTTTTTAGACTTATTTCAATAGTTCCCACCTAGATATTGACAATCCTTCAAGGTTTGCATCCCATCGAAGAGAACAGCATCCTTTTCGTACATATAGGTCCTGTCTAACTCTTTAGAAAGGTTGTGGTCGTCTACATTAATATCGATGTCTTTCATTTTAAATTGGCAGGGATGTTCGTACCCACATGCGTGGGTGATTTCGATTAATTCCTTTCTGAAGGTTTTAAAATACTGTGCAAGACGTTCACTTTTCAAAGGAATATTAATACCGCTTTGTAACCATTTACTTTGTGTTGCCACCCCGCTAGGACAGCGATTGGTATGACATATCTGCGCTTGAATGCAGCCAATACTCATCATGGCTTCGCGTGCTACATTAATACAATCGGCACCCATAGCAAATGCCATCGCTGCTTTGGCTGGGAACCCTAGTTTTCCGCTTCCTATAAAGACGATTCTATCGGTAAGTTTTCGTTTTTTAAACACTTTGTAGAGTTCACTAAAACCATATACCCAGGGTAACGATACATGGTCTGCAAAGCTTGGAGGAGCAGCACCCGTCCCACCTTCACCACCGTCCACGGTAATAAAGTCGGGACCTTTTCCAGTTTGAAGCATTAAATCGGCTAGTTGTTCCCATTCGTCAATCTTTCCGATGGCTGCTTTTACCCCCACGGGAAGTCCTGTTGCTTCCGCAATGTCTTCAATAAACTGGAGTAATTCTGGGACATTTGAAAAGGCTTTGTGATTGGGAGGAGAAAGGACATCTTTTCCTACTTCAACCCCTCTAATGTTTGCTATTTCGTGGGTAATCTTAGCCCCAGGTAAAACACCTCCTTTTCCAGGTTTCGCACCCTGGGAGAGTTTAATTTCGATGGCACGAATAAACGGATTGTCTTCTACCAGCTTCACCATTTTCTCCATAGAAAAACCTCCATCTGCCGCTCGAACTCCAAAATACCCTGTTCCGAAATGAAACACCACATCTCCGCCGTGACTGTGGTAGGGGGAAAGTCCACCTTCGCCTGTATTGTGGTATGCACCAGCTAATTTCACTCCTTTGTTTAAAGATTCTACAGCCTTTGCCGAAAGAGAACCAAAGCTCATTGCCGATACATTAATGATAGATGCTGGACGATAGGGTTTACGACGCTTATTGTGAAGCCCCATGACCTTGGCACAAGGGAGGAAGTTTTTATCTAAGTGGTTAGGGTGGTCCTCTTTAACTTGGTAGGACATCATGGCATTGTTGATAAAGATATGCTGATGTGCATAAATGTCTCTATCCGTTCCAAAACCTTCGTAGTTATTTTCTTTTTTTGCGGAAGCATATATCCAACCTCGTTCTATTCTATTAAAGGGGAGTTCCTCACGGTTGTTTGCTACCAAATATTGGCGTAGTTCTGGGCCTATGTGTTCCAATACGTACCTAAGATGACCAATAATTGGGAAGTTATGACTTATGGTATGTCTTCTTTGGAAAAAGATGTCTCTTAGTGCTACTAATGCTAATACAATAAGCACCCAGCCCCACCAAGGGATGCTTTTAATAAACTCTAGAACCATTTTTAGTTTGCATTAAGATAATCTAAGGCTAGTTGACTCATCGCTTTTACCCCTAACAGCATTCCAGCATCGTCCACTTGAAAGTCGGGTGTGTGGTGTGGAAAAGCTTTTGTATTTCCTGGGGTCATTCCGCCGAGGAAGAAATAAAACCCTGGGACAATTTCCTGAAAATAAGAGAAATCTTCACCTCCTGTTGTGGCTTTCATAGTTGAAACATTATCCTTGCCTGCAATGGCTTCCAGCGTTGGGAGCATTTTTGCGGTTAAGTCTGGGTCGTTGTAGGTTACAACGGTGTTATTTTGCCATTCTATGGTAGCTTCACCTCCGTAGGCTTTGGCGATATCGCGTGCCATTTCGGTCATACGGCGGATAATCATATCACGCATATTGGGGTCTAGCGTACGGACGGTTCCAATCATTTCGGCCGATTCTGGAATGATATTAAAGCGTACCCCTGCGGTGATTTTTCCTACGGTAATGACGGCTGCTTCATCTACTAAAGGAGACTCACGGCTTATAATAGTTTGGAAGCCGTCTATGATTTTGGCAGAAATAAGGATGGGATCTACACCCGTCCAAGGTGCAGAACCGTGGGTTTGCTTTCCTTTTACCGTAACCACAAAACGCTCTACCGCTGCCATGGTACCACCACTTTTGTACTTGATGGTGTTTACGGGAGTTCCTGAGTTAATATGAAGTCCGAATATGACATCTACATCTGGGTTTTTTAACACCCCTTCTTTAATCATGAGTTTTGCGCCGCCCTCTTCACCGGGTGGTGGGCCTTCTTCGGCGGGTTGAAAGATGAACTTGATGGTTCCTTTAATTTTATCGCGATGCTTGGATAGTACTTCGGCAACGCCCATTAAAATAGCTGTATGGGTGTCGTGTCCGCAGGCGTGCATCACACCTGTTTCGGTGTCGAGGAAGGTTGTTTTTACGGTACTTTTGAAGGGAAGATCGTTCCTTTCGGTCACAGGGAGTGCGTCTATATCGGCACGCAGCGCAACAACTTTACCAGGGAGGTCGCCTTTTAAAATTCCTACTACTCCTGTAATGGCCACTCCAGTTTGCACTTCCAATCCTAGTGATTTTAAGTGAGTTTCAATCTTTTTGGCGGTATTGAATTCACGATTGGATAGTTCTGGGTTTTGGTGAAAGTAGTGACGCCAATCGATGACCTTGGGTTCTATGCTTTCGATGTCTTTGAGGAGGTCTTTGTCCATTTGTGCATGACTGGTGGTGATGCATAGGAATGCAAAGAGGTATAGTAGGGTGTTTTTCATTGTTTGGTAATTTATGCTAAAGATATTTATTTTTTGAAAAAGAGGGGAAGGATTGCAACTCTTTATGTGTTCATTTTTGTCTTGACACAAAAACGAACCAAAAAGGTCAAGAAGGACTTGAGGGAATTGCTGCTTTGCAGCACCGTTTACCACTGCGCTGTATGCTCTCCTTTTTCTTCGAAAAACGCACTTCCGCTTGTGGCTGCTCTATTCCTGAAAGTCCTTCGGACTGCCCTTCGACAAACTCAGGATGACAAATCGGAGCTTTTCTGCGACTATTCTGCATAAAAGGGAAGGGGTACACATCTGTTGGAAAGGAATCTTTCCTTTGGGTTGTCTATGGGTTTTACCAATGTTAGGGTTATTATAAGCTTATTATAAGTACGCTATAACCACGCTATAACTCTTAATTAAATTTTTCTTATATTTGGTTTTAGGTTGCTGTTAAAGAGGGTGTTGTATGGTTGTTTATTTAAATTTTATTAGGTATGGCAAAACAGAAGGGAATTATACCGCTTGTAGGGACGCTAGGAGGGCTTAATTTTTACTATTTGAATGGTAAGCCTGTGGTGCGGGTTGCGGGTGGTGGTTTTAACGGAAAGGCTATAAAGACTAAAGCTAGTATGCAGCGGGTACGCGAGAATGGTAGTGAATTTGGACATTGCTCTAGGGTTAATAAGGCTTTTAGAATGGCCCTTAAACCGTTTTATGCTGGGCACAGGTTTACGTTTTTGCATAGCCGATTGATGGGGTTATTTACCCAGTTGAAGGATCTTGATACTGTGCATGAACGGGGAAGACGCGTAGTTGCGGAAGGGGTTGCTACGCCTGAGGGGCGCTCCCTTTTACAGGGGTTTGCGTATACGCCTGATTGCTCTTTGAGTAAGGTGCTACCTTTTGGGATGGTGTATGATGGGGCGACTCACACGTTTACGGTGACTGATTTTGCTATTAAGCGTGTTGGTTTTGTTGCGGGTGCTACCCATGTAAAACTGACTTTTGGAGTGCTGGGGTTTGATTTTGATACGCTTGATTATGGTTTGTATCTGGATACTCCTTTGGTTTTGGATAGACAGGCTGTGGATACAGCGTTGTACTTTGAGGTTGTGGTGCCGCCCGATGCGCCTGGATTATTGCTTGGGGTGTTTGGGGTGCGGTTTTACCAAGAGGTTGATGGTGCGTTGTATGGCTTTAAAGGTGCTGAGAGTGTTGGGTTTGAGGTGTTTTTGTAGGGAGTGGTGAATAGTAAGTTGTGAATAGGGAATAGTGAATCGGAAGTAGAGAAAGTAGAGGGGTGTTTTTTTGGATTTTGAGAATAGGGGATGTGTTATATATGCTTTTGTGATTAGTATTTTTCTTATTCCAATTTATGACGTTTTAAGAAAGTCGTCGATGTTACTTGCAATATTAATTCTTGATTTCAAAACCAATATCAGCTGGTATTTCAATCACGGTACTATCTAAGTCAAAAACTGCTAAAAATTTTACCCTATTATCATTGATACTTTTAGGTGTAAATCGGTAGTTTATTAATCCCCCGTTAGCTTCCTTTATTAACTCTCGTTCATTGTTTTCCAAGTTAATTTTAAAAAGTTCATATGTTGAATAAAAATTTTGATTACAAAATTGCAAGCTAAGGTTAATTTCTT
>Ga0207903_1000300_pt1 | contig 16286 bp, 15 predicted proteins | sample MalvirmetaMSP131_FD_184234 | JGI IMG/M metagenome (GOLD analysis project Ga0207903, IMG submission 184234) | Marine viral communities from the Deep Pacific Ocean - MSP-131 (SPAdes) | ecosystem: Environmental > Aquatic > Marine > Oceanic | place: Atlantic Ocean | collected 2011-06-25
GGTCATGTCCGGCAGGCTCTGGCGGATGCCCTGGGCGTGGGACCCGACGAGATGGACGCCCGCCTGCCGCTGGTGCCGATCGTCACCACCGGCGACCGGATTCAGGACCGGCGCCTGCTTGAGGTCGGCGGCAAGGCCCTGTTCACCAAGGAGATCGAGGCTGCCCTGATCGACGGCCGCTGCGATCTGGCGGTCCATTCGCTGAAGGACGTGCCTGTCGAGCCGCCGGAAGGTCTGGCGCTGGCCGCCATTCCCCTGCGCGAGGATCCGCGCGACGCCTTCGTCAGCGAACGCTTCGACGCCGTCGCCGACCTGCCCGAGGGGGGGCGCGTGGGTACCGCCAGCCTGAGACGGCAGGCGCAGTTGCTGGCCCTCCGGCCCGACCTGCGGATCGAACTGCTGCGCGGCAATGTCGACAGCCGGCTGAAGCGCGTGGCCGACGGCGAGTTCGAGGCCATCCTGCTGGCCGCCTCGGGCCTCAACCGGCTGGGCCGCGGCGACCGCATCCGCACCCTTTTGCCGGTCGAGGATTTCGTGCCTGCGCCCGGTCAGGGAGCCCTGGCCCTGCAGATCCGCGAGGGCGATGCCCCGGCAATCGAGGTCTGGGGGCCGACCCTGAATGATCCGGCCACAGCGCTGGCGGTCAAGGCCGAGCGGGCCGCCATGCGGGCGCTGGAGGGGTCGTGCCGCACGGCGGTCGGCGCCCACGCCTGGCACGACGGCGACGATCTGGTGCTGATCGCCGAACGTCTGCGCCCCGACGGCACCCGTCGCTGGCGCGAGACGGCCCGGATTTCCCCCACCGCCGATGTCGAAGCCGCCGCAGAGGCGCTGGGCCACACGGTCCAGAACCGCGCCCTCGCCGACGGCGAGCCCTTCGAGAACTAAAGCCCCATGCGCCTCTGGATCACTCGCACCCGTCCGGCCGCTCGCGAGACAGCGGACCGGCTGGCGGCGCTGGGTCACGATCCGGTGATCGCGCCCCTGCTGGCGGTCAGAGTTCTGGGGGGTGAGGGTCCTGTCCCCGCCCATGCGGCGTTGGCCTTCACCAGCCGCAATGCGGTGGCCGTCTGGGCCGGGATCAGCCCCGACCGCGCCCTGCCGGTGTTCTGCGTGGGCGATGCCACAGCCGAGGCCGCCCGGGCCGTCGGCTTCACAGACGTGCGTTCCGCGTACGGCGATGCCCGCGCCCTCGCCGCCCTGATCCGGAAGGCGGCCCCCGGCCCGGTTCTGGTGCCCGGCCCGGCCCGGCCGGCTGCCGACCTTGCCGCTCTGGTCGGCCCGGATGTACCGGTGCTGCCGCGGGCCGTCTATGAGACGGTGGAGGCCGATATCGCCGCCCCCACCCCCGTCGACGGCATCCTGTTTCATTCGGCGCGCGCCGCCGGCGCCTTTGCCCGCCTTCACGTCGACTTTGCTCCCGGGCGCATCGCCCTTGCCCTGTCCGAGGCCGTCGCCGCACCGCTGGAGGCGCTGGGCTTTTCGTCGGTCCGCATCGCCGCCCGCCCGGACGAGGACGCCCTTCTCGACACCCTTCGCCCGGAGACGCTTGGCAAGCCGCCCGGCCCCGTATAAACAGCGCCCTCGCGCCGGGCTGGTCAGGCCCGCCAATGTGGGCCGCCTTAGCTCAGCCGGTAGAGCATCGCATTCGTAATGCGGGGGTCAGGTGTTCGAGTCACCTAGGCGGCACCACCTTTCCAAAGACCCCTTGGATGGGAAGAATACCGGCGCTGAGCGAAAAGCCCTTTCGCTGGGTGGCGTCGTGGGTCTGGGCTGGGTGCGCTTTCAGCAGGAAGCCGGGTCCAGCTCATTGAAGGAAGCCTCGCCGGGCAAAGTGGGGGTGATCTTCTTTCCTTGGGCGGAATCACCGTGCGTTGGTGTTCTTACGGATTTCTCGCGATCGATGGACGAGAAACTGGGGTCGCGTCAGTTGCGGCTCGGGAGATTGCGGTCGACCCGCAAAACATCGCTCCAAGGGCCATTCAGGCCCGGATAGACCGACCTAAACTCTGACCGAATCACAACAGGTGATGCTCGCCGGATAGACGCTGCATTCCCTGCCCTGTCTGCGCATGGTGCAGACGAGTTGTCGTGCGACTGGCAGCACCCTTCCGTCGAGGATATTGAGAAGTCCATCAGCGTCCAAGTCGTGCCGCGTCGTGATCCCGGCGTTGGGCGCCTGCATCGGCACCGCGGCACAGGAAGTCGCCGAAGGAGACCGCCCGCAGAAGTGTGAGGCGGTAGTGCTGGCTGGTTCTGGGGTCACTCCAATCGAGGGTGGGCCATCGGTCAACCATCGTCTGCAACCCCGGAACGTCAAGCATTGCGGCGGTTTCCGGGGATGCCGCAAACCGGTCGACCACCTCGCCCAGCTGATGTACCGGGTCTGTCAGCCCCATGTGCCAATCGATCGCCTGGAGTCCGCGCGTCCGGAGCTGCGCGACAGCAGGCGGCAAACGATCGGCCAGCGCGCTTCGTGTGAGAGCCGCGGGACGGCCGTTGAGGCGCAATTGCGCCTCGGGGACCCTCAGGCAGAACTCCACCAGACGACGGTCGGCCGTCGGGTCCAGCTCACGGATCCGCCAGCGCGCAAGAGTCGCCTTGCGCCCGTTCGCCAGGTCGATCCGGTGCATCGCCGCCAAGCGAGAGGCGGAGCGTCCCTCTGGCGGAACAGGTCGTTGGGGATCTGTGGTGGCGGCGGGCTGCAATCTAATCGCGGAGTTCAGAAGGCCCTCGAGGGCGCTGCGGTCTTCATCGGGCCCTGATCGACGCACCAGGTTCCCCAGTCCCTTGCGAACTACGCGCGGTAGCCCTTTCCATCCGCCCTGTCCGACCAGCCAGGCGGCAATCCGATACTCGTTGAACGCTCCGGCGAGATCGCCGCGTCTGAGCCGGCTCTTGAACGAACTCATGCCTTTGTAGCTAAGGGTCAGATTGCCCATCTGCCCGGTGAGCATGACCGTCAGACCCCGTGCGTGCGCCTGTTCGTTGATCGCCCCGACCCATACCTGGTTGCACAGGTTCAGGTACGGCTGTTCGGCGAGATCGAAGGCCTCGGCGAGCCCGGTCAAGAGCGAACGACCGGGCGTCGCGACCCTTACATGCTCCATGTTTTCATACAGGGCGGCCGTCATCGACGCGATCGGGCCCTCATCGGCCAGACTGTAAGGCGCCGCGAATGTTTCGGCGCCCGCCTGCGGCACGGAAGTGAAGGCGACCACCTGTCTTCCCGCGGCAGACAGCCGCCTGGCGGCAGTAGTGGCGACCGCCGAACTGTCGAGCCCGGCGCTGAGCTGGGCGCCGACGTCGCCGGTGGCGGGCAGCCTGTCCGACACCGCGCGGTCCAGATGTTCTCTCAGAGCCTCCTCGTAGTCGGTCAGCCGCTCGAGCCGAAGCGGCTCCAGGGAAGGGTTCCAGTGTCGACCGCGCCGCACCCCGGATCTGGTGACGACAGCGTACTCGCCCGGGCCGACCCGGCTGATCTGCCGGAAGCAACTCGCGTCGGATCCCGCCGGCGCCAGGGTGAAGGCGCGGGCCAGCAAGTCTTCGTCGACCGCGTAGGGAATTTCCGGCAGGGCATGCAGTCCCCTGGGCATCGAGGCGAAGGCGAAGAGGTGTGGCCCGTGGAAATAGTGCAGCGGCCTGCCGCCCATCGCGTCACGGGCAAGGAACCAATGTTGCCGATCCTGGTCCCATACCGCGAGGGCGTAGTCGCCGCACAGGAACTGCGAACAGTCCTCGCCCCATCGCTCAAAGGCTCCGAGCGCCAGCCTGGCGTCGGCGGTCACAGCCAGATCTCGGGCCCGCAGCCCCAGTGCCTCCGCCAGTTCCTGCCGGTTGTCGAGGCGCAGATCGGCGACCAGCAGAAAGCGTCCGCCGCCTCCGACGAGGGGCTGGCCGTCGGATAGTTCTGCTGGGTCCAGCCGCATCAGCCGCCGGCCGACGCCGACATCCTGTTTCACCCACGTTGCCGAATCGTCGGGCCCGTACGGGCGCAGGGCGGCCAATGCCCGTTCAAGGTCCGCGACGGCGGGCCTGCCGTCCGTACGCCAGATTCCGGCGATGGCGCTCATTCCGACGTCCTAAACGACGCGCGTGACAATATCGGCAGCGATCAACTTGGGCAGAACGGCCTCGAGATCACGGTGAGCGGCTTCCGGCGTGACGTCGTATCGCCGCTGCATTTCATCCGCCATGGCCTGGACCGTCATGCCATCCCTCAGACCATCCAGAAGGTGACGCGCCGCCCCCCGAACACCAAAATACCTGTCGGCGCTCAGGTTGAGAATGACGGCTTCCTCTTCGAGCGATACCGAGAGGGCATTATCGGAAAGCCGGAAGACCGCCGTAGATTCGAAACTCATGGACACTCCGCCAACTGGCGCCCAGGGCGCGCGGACCCGGACCTGCTTGCGCAACGTGCCCAATATACGCATTTGCTGCCCGTGTCCGAATCTGCTTTCAAGACGGCGGGATTTCAGACAACCGGAGGACGGGCATGCCTCAGCCTCCCCTGAGTGAGACTCGGGCCTTGGACAGTGATCGCGACACTTGGACTGTCCCTGGCTTCGCCGACGCCAAGGCCATACTCGCGTGCCGAGAGGCCGTGGTGCTGGGTGCGGAAGATCTGGAAATGGAAGGGTCCGATCCGCATCTGTCCGCCATCGCCCGCGGGGGACGGATGCGGGCGCTCTGGATGTGGGGAGCCGATGATGATCGGCACGCAGCCTGTCGGAGAGCCATGGCGGCGGCCGTCGGCCCCAAGGCCCTGCCCCAAGTCGCTTCCACGATCGAGGCGCGCGCATCGGACCTGCTCGGCGCATCGGAACGCGCGCCCATTTTCGACCTGGTGGACCAGTACGCGAGGCCTCTTGTCCGCGACACCCTGATGGACATGATCGGCGTACCGGCGGCGCACCGGAGTAAACTTGAGGCGTCGCTCCAGTCCATGAGCGGCTTCATTCCGGGCGGTCGGCCGGGCGCGGCGGGATATTTCGCCTTGGCCGCGATTGCGGCCGACGTGGAGGATATCTGGCGACGTGACCTGCCGGCCGGGGCGGTCGCCAGTAGAGCCCTCCTGACGGCGGTAGAAAAAGGCGAGCTCTCGAAGGACGAGGCACTCGCCCAAGCGACTCTGTTGCTGTTCGCCAACTCTTACACGACCTTGGAGGCGCTGACCGGTCTGATGGTCCGTCTGTCGGCGCTCCCAGCCGCTTGGCGGGCGGCGCGCGAAGGTCTCCTGCCGGTAGGACAACTGGTGGAGGAGGGCCTTCGGCTTGGGCCTCCTTCGCATCTCACCCTGTTTCGACGGGCGACGGGCGACATCCCGTGTCCGGCAGGCCCGATTCTGCGAAACAGCCTGATCGTCTTGCCCCTCGGCACCGTCAACCGGGACCCGCTGGTCTTTGCGCTTCCGGATCAATTCAACCCCGCCCGCTCGGGACCGCCCCATCTCGCCTTCGGGGCGGGGCGACACGCCTGCGTCGGCGCCCATCTGGCGCGGAGCCTCCTTCAGACCGGACTTCAGGCTCTGGTGGAGCGGTTGCAAGACTGGCCGCCCGAGGCCGCCGTAACCCCGGTCCCCGGGGCCTTGGGAGGCATGACTATCCGCAACCTGAAGATACCAGCGTCCTCGGTGTCTCTCGGGTGAACCTTGGCCAACGGTTCCCTGTCCGGCGAGCGCCGTGTTGCGGGACAACCACATGCCTAGGCCCGGACACTGTGAGACCTTGCAGTACAGGGCTCCCTGCGGATAGCGTGACAATATCCTGTCGGAGTGTCGTCCGCGTCCTTCTGAGATGCGAGATGCTCGTAGCGGACCGGATTGTCGATTCTTGGAGACGAAGATGCAACACGAAGATGCCCAAGCGACTCCCAAGCCCGCCTTTGAACCATCCGAACTCGTCGATCATGGCGATGCTTCGGAACTCACGCAGAATGGGCCCGGCGGGACTTTCGACGGCGCGAATTATTCCTGAGCCCGGGCACAGGCAGCGTCCTCCCACTTCGTTTAGCCCTACCATGCGGCTCACGCCGTTGCTGGTTGCATGCTGATTTTCAATGGTCTGCGTATCTCGAAGGTCGATGACGACGACGAGGCAGAGTGCGGCGCTGATGTTGTCTGGCGGGTGCGCAGGACGCGGGAGGTTTGCCCCGACCCGGACGCCGGTCCGTGGATCGGCTTGGCTCGGCCCGAGGTGGGCGGGACAGGACGGGGCACCACCCATGTCTATGGCCACGACGGACGCGTGCGCTGCTGTTTTCGCGTCAGCCCTTCTGCAGCCGAAGTCGATTGTCTCGCCACGCCGGAGGTGAGCGGGCGAGACCTGCTCAGCCTGTTCGCGGAGCCGGTTATGCGGACTATTCTGGCTCGCAGGGGCAGTCTTTCCTTCCATGCCGCAGCGCTGGTCCGCGATGGACGCGCCCTGCTGATCGCCGCCGACAAGGGAGCGGGGAAATCGACACTGTCATGGGCCCTGCAACGGCAGGGGTGGCGGCTGTTCGCGGACGATCTCGCCTGCGTCGCGGAGCTCGAAGGTCGCTGGAGTGTCTACCCAGGCCACCGGCAAACCAAGCTCAGCCGACAGACCGCCGCGGCCCTCGGCCTTGTCGGCCTGCAGTCCCGGTTCGATGAGAATCCGGAGGACACCGCCTTCGTGGTCGGCGTCGAAAAATGCGTCCTGCCGATCGACCCCGCACCCATCGCCGCCTCGGCTCCGGTCGCGGCCTTCCTGTTTCTGGCTGCGCGCGATCCCCACGCCAGCAGCCTGCGTTCCAGACCTGCGGCGGGACATGAGACAGTCGGTCTGCTGATCAAGCACGTCACCCGGAATCCAACGGCACACGGCCCGGGTCTGACGCCCTCGCTGCAGACCGCGCTCGGTCGTCTCGCGGGGCAGGCCGCCACCCTGGTCGTCGCCCTTCCCGACTCCCTTGATCTCCTGGAGGACAGCGCGGTCAGGATAGACGCCCTGGTTCCGCATCTCTCCGGCGCCGAACGTCCATGACATCTTCGGCCCCCGCCCCGCCGGAACCAGATTTCCCACTTTCGCCAGTCGGATGCTTGTCGTTGCTGTGGCCTGCGGTGGATGAATGCCTGGTCAGCACCGCCGACCGCGGGCGGCTGGAAGCGGACGCCGCCAAACTGGCCCCTGTCCCGCGCGTGGCACTGGAAATCCGGCTGGGCGAGCGCGACCACGGGGTCGACCTACATCAGTTGTTCACCGCATGGGACGCCGATGCAGGAAACCTGAAGCGCGCTCTCCACAGCGCCGATCAGGCAGCTGTGCGGGATAGCGCGATCGGGCGCTTTCTGGCTGCGTGGGCAGACGATGCCGACGGCCTGCGGACCAGTATAGAGACCATTTATCTGGAATGGGATCGGCCGGGCGACGGCGCGGCTCCGGGAGCGCCGGCCATCTTCTTGCCGGTCCAACGGCGCGTCGATCAGGCAGGGGTCGCGGACCAGCGACACCGCATTCTCGAGTATATCGAGCGACATGGCCTGGGCGGTCCGGAAGGCGGACGACTGATTTCGACGATCTTCCATTCCATTCCCGAGACGCTGTCCATCAGCTTCATCGGACTGATGGCGGGAAGAGCGGACGCGGTGCGCATCAATTTGCGTCAGATCCGGCCGGACGACCTTGCGGGCGTTCTTGCGCGGATCGAATGGCCGGGCGACGTCGCCATCGCCACGGATCACTTTCGGCGGCTGGTCGAACGGACCGGACAGGTGGGCGTCGCGCTGGACTACGCGCCTCACCTGCTCGGGACGATCGGTTACGAAGCCCTGCTCGACGGCTTGCCCGAAATCGAGCCCCGCTGGGGGGGGTTGTTCGACGAGCTCAAAGAGACGGGGCTGTGCGCTCCGCAGAAGGCGGCCGCCCTGCTCGCGGCGGGGGTCTTCCGGTACCCGGAGGACCCCGAGCAGCTCTGGCCCACGGCATGGATGGCGGCGACGGCGATGTCACCGGAGCGGTTTACGCCTTGGCTGGAGCAGCGCGTGTCTCACGCCAAAGTCTCGATCTCGGCGGCGGGCGTCGCATCGGCGAAGGCCTATCTGTCGGCACAGCATTTCTGGTCCCGGGGCGGCCGTGATTCCCCGCCGCTGCATCGGGCGTCCCATGGAGGGGAGGACCTGGACGCCGCCAGGGACCGCGCCGGGCGCTTTCTGTTGGCCCATCGCAGCCAGGATGACCTTTGGCGCGACTTCCAGATCGTCAACGGAATGTCAGACGAATGGGTCACCGCCTTCATCGGCTGCGCCTTGGCGGGCGGCGGTGGGCGGGTCTCATGCGATATCCTCCGGCAGACGGCGACCGCACTGGTCCGGCGACAGCGTGCCGATGGCGGCTGGGGATACAACGCACATAGCCCCGCCGACGCCGACAGCACTGCCTGGGCCCTGGAGTTCCTCGGCATGATCAGCTGGGCGGGACCGGAGGCCGAGGCTGGTCTAGCCTTCCTTCGCTCGCATCTCCTTCCGGACGGCGGCTTTGCGACCTATCGGGCCGAAACCAAGGTCCGGTTCGGCGATGGGCGGCTTCACGTTGACGACCGGGGCTGGCGGGGGAGCCACCTTTGCGTGGCCGCCAATGCGGCGAGGTTGCTCGAAGGCACACTGTCGGATTTGCTGGTTTCCAGCCAGGCTGCCGAAGGCTGCTGGAACGCCTATTGGTGGCGACGCGACGCGTTCGCCACCGCGATGGCGGTCGAGGCCCTGCCCCCCGACGCCGACCGGTCGCGTCGCTCGGCTGTTGCATGGGCCCGCGCTCAGCAAACCCCGTCAGTATTCGACCGTGCATGGCTGGCCCGGATCCTTCTCCATGGAGATCCTGACGACCAGATCAGGGCGCAGAGCCTGGCCCGCGAGCTGGCGCGCCAGCAACGAGAGGACGGCGGATGGGACGCAAGTGCCGAAATGCTCTTTCCGGATCCTTCCACGGACCGGCGCGAACCGGACGCGGCGACCTGTCCCGACCATCGCCGCCTGTTCACAGCGGCCTCGGTCATGATGGCCCTCGACCATGTCCTCCGGGCCGGGGGTCCCCACGATGTCTCCTGATCGCAAGACCGTTCAACAGGCGATCGCCTTCCTTACCAGCCTTGATCCCGATGACGTCGCGCGCGCAGACCTCTCTCCGCGACTCGAGCGCGACGCTCTAATACGGATCGCGGCAGACCGGGGCTTTACGCTGTCGGCAGAGGCGTTGGAGGAAGGATTCCGCGTCCTCATACGCGCCCGGCTTCTGGCCCTCCGGATCTCTAGCGCACCGAAGGAAGAGCTCTGATCTCAGCGCCCGATCGTAGGCAAACGCCAGAGACAGCCGTACCGGCTGGCCGGGTCGGCTTCTTCATGGACAGGTCGCCCGTCCACCTCGACCCAGGCATGAGCGCCGAAGCCGCCTGCCACGCGGGCGCCGACACACAGTTCGGCGACCCGCCGCCGGCGCCGAAGAAGACCGGCGAGCACCAAGGCGCGCGGCAGACATGTGGGGCGGCGGGGAAGCCTTTCGGCGACGGCGGCGATGACCCGGGCCTGCCGTTCCGCGAGGCTGTCGGTGGAAGCCGCCAACGGTGGGGCCGGAAACCGAGCGCTGATCCACCAGACGATTCCGATGGACCGCTGCATACCCAGAACGCGTATCAGCAGGGACGTACCCATCAGTGCAGCCGCGATTGGAGCTTTGCTCATTCGGTTCCGCCCTTCCCCGGCCATGCGCCCCCTTCCTCAGACGAAGACCAAGGGGGACCAGAATAATCGGCCTCCCGGACTGTGAGTGGGGCTGACTGGTTAACCTCGTCAAATCGAAAGTCGCGCTCTCTAAACGTTTTCCGCACGATTGTTGTCCTGTAGGCGGCCCGAAAACTCAGGCTAGACCGGAAATGTTGCCACACGGCGTGGCGACAGGCGAAGACGCCACCGACCACCGGGAGACCAGACACCGCCCAACTCGTTTGGCCTGACAACACCGCTCGGAGGCATGATCGGGCCTTTCAAGAGACGCCCAACCCAAATACAGTGATGGCGCGAAGCGACCGCGCCTGACGATATCCCACTACAACACGATGAGTGGTTCTTGCTGAAGGGTACGACGGAAGTCTGTATCGCCTTCCTGCGGAAGGACACGTTCGCTCCGAACGTTCACTGGCGCTCGATGACTGAAACTCTTGGATTAGACTGAAGGCGGGGCGACGGCCGGTCGAGCCCGCCGTCGGAAGGCGACATAGCGTCCTGGGCGGAAAGCGGTCTTTGCCCATCGTCTCCAGCGGTCTGTTGGGTGCCTCGATCGGGTACGGTTTGCAGGTATAGCGGAGGTCGAGATTTCGCCGGTTCCCACGTTAAAGTGCGCACCTTAGGGAACGCACACATGACCCCTTCGGGCGAGAAGGGGAAGGGGCTGGGTAGCCGTAAATTTGGGACGGCTTGGGCTGGTGAAAGCCATGCCAGCATTGATATCTCCCCCTCATCTTCCCTAGCCTTCGTAATGCGGGGGTCAGGTGTTCGAGTCACTAGGCGGCACCACTTCCTTTCATGACCCCATCCCCCGTTGTTCGTCATCTTCCGGGCCTCGTTGCCACTCTGGCCTTCGTCGCGCTGATTGTGCTGGGCGCGCGGGTGGATGTGGCCGTGCCGGGATCGCCGGTACCGCAGTCGTTGCAGACGCTGGCGGTGCTGGCCGCCGGGCTGACGTTGGGGCCGCGATGGGGGTTGGCGGCAGGTCTTCTCTATCTGGCGGCGGGAGCGCTGGGCCTGCCGGTGTTTGCGGGCGGGGCCTCGGGGCTGTCCGCTCTGACCGGGCCGACCGCCGGCTATCTGGTCGGCTTTCCGCTGGCGGCTCTGCTGGTCGGAGCCGGCGGCCGCACCCTGTCCCCCGGCCCCATGTGGCGCACGATGCTGCGCGTCTTTGCCCTCGGGCTGGCCGGTCATCTGTTGATTCTGGCGCTCGGCTGGGCGGGCCTCAGCCTCCGGATCGGGGCGGCCGAAGCGTTGTCGGCAGGGGTCACGCCGTTTCTGTGGGGCATGGCGGTCAAGTCGGCGGCGCTGGCGCTGATCGCGCCCCAGCTGACGCGCCTACGAGACCGCTTGAACATATAAGCATATCTTTATATGTCTGGCGGCCGCCCATTCCTGGCGTCCATGACCTGCGGAGTTCGCCCCTTGTCCCGTACCTCCTTCCATTTCACCTCGGAAAGCGTTTCCGAGGGACACCCCGACAAGGTCTCGGACCGCATCTCGGACACCATCGTTGACCTGTTCCTGTCGAAGGACCCTGAGGCCCGCGTGGCCTGCGAGACCCTGACCACCACCAATCGCGTGGTGCTGGCCGGCGAGATCCGCGGCAAGGGCATCTGGGAGAACGGCACCTGGGCGCCGGGCATCGAGGCCGAGATCGAACAGGTGGTGCGCGCCGCCGTGCGCGACATTGGCTATGAGCAGGACGGCTTCCACTGGGAGACGCTGACATTTTCCAACTATCTGCACGGCCAGTCGGTGGACATCGCCGTCGGCGTCGACGCCGCCGACGGCAAGGACGAGGGCGCGGGCGATCAGGGCATCATGTTCGGCTATGCCTCGAACGAAACGCCCGAGCTGATGCCGGCCACCCTGGCCTACAGCCACCGCATCCTCCGCCGTCTGGCAGAGCTGCGCCACGGCGGTGAGAAGGCACTGGAGCCTGACGCCAAGAGCCAGGTCACCCTGTTCTACGAGAACGGCCTGCCGGTGCGCGCCACCTCGATCGTGGTCTCCACCCAGCACGCCAAAGGGATGTCGCAGGGCGATGTGGCGGCTCTGGTCAAGCCGGTGGTCGAAGATGTCCTGCCCAAGGGCTTCATCACCAATGAGACCGTCTGGCACATCAATCCGACCGGCGTGTTCGAGATCGGCGGTCCGGACGGTGACTCGGGCCTGACCGGCCGCAAGATCATCGTCGACACCTATGGCGGGGCGGCCCCGCACGGTGGCGGGGCTTTCTCTGGCAAGGATCCGACCAAGGTCGACCGCTCGGCGGCCTATGCCTGCCGCTACCTGGCCAAGAATGTCGTGGCGGCGGGTCTGGCCGACCGCTGCACCATCCAGCTCAGCTATGCCATCGGCGTGGCCAAGCCTCAGTCGATTCACGTCGATCTGCACGGCACGGGCAAGATTTCGGAGACGGTGCTTGAAGAGAAGCTGCTGGGCCTGATCGGCGGCGGCACCCCGCGCGCCATCCGCCAGCACCTGGGCCTCAACAAACCCATCTATGCCCGCACTGCCGCCTATGGCCATTTCGGCCGCGAGCCCGAGGCCGACGGAGGGTTCAGCTGGGAGAAGACCGATCTGGTCGATCAGCTGAAGGCGCTGGCCTGACCGCACGCGCGGCCGCCCTTTTCCCTGCAGCGACTGACGTCTAAGGAGCGGTCATGTCCGACCTCTCTTCCCACGGCCCGATCCGCAGTTTTGGCCGCATCAAGTCGCGCGCGCTGAAGCCGCGTCAGGCGGCGCTGTTTGACACCCTGTTGCCGGCGGTGGCCCTGCCTGATCCCGCCGACGGCCCGCTGGATCCCGTCGCCATCATGCCCGGGGCTCGCGCGGTCTGGCTCGAGATCGGCTTTGGCGGGGGCGAGCATCTGGCGGGGCAGGCCGCGCGCCACCCCGAGACCCTGATGATTGGCTGCGAGCCCTTCCTGAACGGCGTCGGCTCGGCCCTGCGCCATATCGAGGAGGCCGGACTGAAGAATGTTCGCATTCACGCCGATGACGCGCGCGCGGTACTGGCGGCCTTGCCGGACGCCTCGGTCGACCATGTGCTGATCCTGTTTCCCGACCCCTGGCCCAAGGCGCGCCATGCCAAGCGGCGACTGGTCCAGGCCGACGTCGCGGCGGAGCTGGCCCGCATCCTGAAGGTCGGCGGACGCCTGCGCTTCGTCACGGACTGGAAGGCCTACGCTGACTGGGCGCTGGCGCGGCTTCTCGAGACGCCGGGTCTGGTCTGGATGGCCGAGGCCGCCGATGACTGGCGTACGGCCCCCGCCGACCACATCCGCACGCGTTATGAGGACAAGCGTCTGGGCGACACCGATCCGGTCTTTTTGCTCTTTGAGCGACGGGCGGCACCGGCGGCCTGACGCTCGGCAAAGGCGTGGATGAAGGCGTACTGGCTGTCCATCTCGGGCACGGTGCGCCCGCGGGCGGCCCCGACCCGAAGCACCGCCTCATCCGGGTGCAGTCCCCCGGCCACCAGAAGACAGCAGGCCAGCGTGGGCGCGCGACCCAGACCGGCATTGCAGTGGATGACCATCCGCTCGCCCGCCTCCAGACGCTTGCGCAGCCGTTTCACCAGACGGTCAAAGGCCGCGACGTCCGGCGGCACGTCATGGTCGGGCACCGGCAGGTTGTCGAAGGCCACGCCGTGCGCCTTGCAGACCTCGGCCTCGCGGACGATGTCCAGCCGCTCGACCTCTTCGGGCTCCAGCAGGGTCACGACCCGGTCGACATAGCCCAGATTGGCGACCAGCACGGCCTCCATGGCCTCGCCGCCGGGCGGCCGTCGCGACACGCCGAGGCTACCGGGCGTGTCCTGCGGTATCCAGTGAATCTCCATGGGATGGCGTCTAGGCGAGCCGGTAAAAAAAGCAAACACCCCAAAGGGGCTGACAAGCCCGGCCGGGGGCGCTATATGGCGGGCCACATCGTTAGACCGGCGTCAAACGGCGTCGTGATCAAGCGGCGGCCCTGAGACGGTCGGCCGCTTTTTTATTGGGAGTACGCCCCGCGTGCGCGCAAGGACCGCCGAAGACCGCGCCCTGATCGAGATGATCGATCCCGTCGCCGAAACGCTCGGTCTGGCGGTGGTGCGTGTGCGGCTGATGGGTGGCACCCTGCGCCGTCGCCTGCAGGTCATGGCCGAACGTCCGGTCGATAATGACATCTCGGTCGAGGAATGCGCCCGGCTGAGCCGCGCCATCTCGGAAGTGTTCGACGCTGCCGACCCGATCGCCGGCGAATATCTGCTGGAGGTTTCCTCGCCCGGTATCGACCGGCCGCTGACCCGGCTGTCCGATTTCGACCTGTTCGAGGGCTATGAGGCGCGACTGGAAACCGATCGCATGATCGAGGGCCGAAAGCGCTTCAAGGGAATTCTGGCCGGCACCGACGAGGGCCATGTCGCCATCGACCTGGACGGCGAGACGGATACGGCCCTGATCCCCTTTGACTGGCTGGTGGATGCCAAGCTGGTCCTGACCGACGAACTGATGAAGGCGGGGGCTGAGAAGCGCGCCGCCCGAAATGCTTCTGACACCGACACCAACTCTACCGACTTCGAGGACTGACCCATGGCCGTGACCGGCGTTTCCGCAAACCGACTCGAACTGCTGCAGATCGCCAATGCGGTGGCGCAGGAGAAGAATATCGACCGGGAGATCGTCATCGAGGCGATCGAGGAGGCCATCCAGAAGGGGGCCAAGTCGCGCTATGGGGCCCACCACGACATCCGTGCGAGTCTGGACGGCAAGACCGGCGAGCTGTCGCTGACCCGCCACGTGACCATCGTCGAGGACGACTGGCAGCCCGAGGACGAGCTGGAAGAGTTCAATGACAGCGCCATGGTGCGCCTGAAGGACGCCCTGAAGCGCGACCCCGAGGCCGTCGTCGGCAAGGAATATGTCGAGGAGCTTCCGCCGTTCGAATTCGGCCGCGTCCAGACCCAGATGGCCCGTCAGGTCGTGACCGGAAAGGTCCGCGAGGCCGAGCGCGCCAACCAGTACGAAGAGTTCAAGGACCGCGTCGGCGAGATCGTCAACGGCACCGTCAAGCGCGTCGAATACGGCAACACCATCGTCGATCTGGGCCGCGGCGAGGGCATCATGCGCCGCAATGACTCGATCCCGCGCGAGCTGTTCAACATCGGCGACCGCATCCGCACCTACATCTATGACGTCCGGCCCGAGGCCAAGGGTCCACAGGTCATGCTGAGCCGCGCCCACCCGGGCTTCATGGCCAAGCTGTTCGCCCAGGAGGTGCCCGAGGTCTATGACGGCGTGATCGAAATCCGCGCCGCCGCCCGCGACGCCGGCTCGCGCGCCAAGATGGCGGTGCTGTCGAACGACAGCTCGATCGACCCGGTCGGCGCCTGCGTCGGTATGCGCGGGTCGCGGGTGCAGGCGGTCGTGGCCGAGCTTCAGGGTGAGAAGATCGACATCATCCAGTGGAACCCGGATGAGCCGACCTTCATCGTCAATGCCTTGGCTCCCGCCGAAGTCTCCAAGGTCGTGCTGGATGAAGAGGCCGACCGCGTCGAGGTGGTCGTGCCCGACGAGCAGCTGTCGCTGGCCATCGGCCGTCGCGGCCAGAACGTCCGTCTCGCCTCCCAGCTGACCGGCTGGCAGATCGACATCATCACCGAGACCCAGGACTCCGAGCGTCGCCAGCGCGAGTTCGCCGAGCGCACCACCCTGTTCCAGGAAGCGCTGGACGTGGACGAGGTGATCGCCCAGCTGCTGGTCACCGAAGGCTTTGCCACGGTCGAGGATCTGGCCTTTGTCGAGCCCTATGAAATCTCGGATATCGAAGGCTTTGACGAGGAAACGGCCGAGGAGCTGCAGGCCCGCGCCCGTGACTTCCTTGACCGTCAGGCCGCCGAGCAGGACGCGAAACGCAAGGAACTGGGCGTCGAGGACGGCGTGCTGGACGTACCGGGCGTGACCCTGCCGATGGCGGTTGCCCTGGGCGAGAACGGTGTGAAGACGGTCGAGGATCTGGCCGATCTGGCCACCGATGAAATCCGTGGCGGCTATGAGATGAAGAACGGCGAGCGGGTCAAGCTGGCCGGCGTGCTGGAGAGCTTCAACCTGGCCCAGGAAGAGGCCGAACTGCTGATCCTGCAGGCCCGCGTCGCCGCCGGCTGGATCGATGCCTCGGAACTGCCGCAGCCCGAACCGGAACCCGAATATGAGGTCGAGGACGGCGAGGAGTCCTATGACGCCGACACCGTCTTTGCCGGGTCGAACGCAGACGACGAAGCGGTAGAGGACGGCGAGGGTGAGACTCTCGACACCCTCGACGCCGACCTCGACGACCGCGACGCGTGATGGGAGACCGGACCGTCCATGGGGCTCGCCGAAGCACAGGCTGAACGGGAACGCCGCGATCTGGTCACGCGCCAGGTCATGGATGAGTCTGCCCTGATCCGCTTCGTCGTGGGCCCGGACGGTCAGGTCGTGCCCGATCTGGCGCGCAAGCTGCCGGGCCGTGGCCTGTGGGTGGCCGCTGACCGCGCCTCGATCACGGCGGCCGGCCA